>ENA-OURQ01001590-OURQ01001590.1-human-gut-metagenome-genome-assembly--contig:-NODE-1590-length-18926-cov-3.295427_pt1 | contig 18926 bp, 9 predicted proteins | sample MGYA00242105_ERZ508999 | MGnify/ENA primary metagenome ERZ508999 (study PRJEB26280, sample SAMEA2338771) | human gut metagenome | biome: human gut; feature: human-associated habitat; material: faeces...
CATGGCGGCGTTCTTCAGGGGAAACTTCATGGGAACGTGCAACGGCAAGGTTGCGTCTTGCCCACAGGCGGATATTATCCGGCAGGGTGCGGCCGGCACAGATCATAAAGTCTGTGATGCTCTGAAGGCTGGTCAGTTTCATCTCATCGCCGACTTCCTCCAGATCTTCGTCTTCACATTCTTCCAGAAGCGGAGCATTGCTTGCAAGCAGACGTTCAATCATGAACTGAAGGAAACCATCCTCTGCAGAAAGCTTGGTGCCACCGCCGAAAGCAGTCTCGCGGATACGGTAAACCATATAGCCGCCCTCCCGGTTTTCACCGGATAAACGAACCGGAATGTGATTTTCACCGAGCCAGCGGAGCAGGCTTACAAAGCGGGCATCCACTTTTTTGATATCAGCGATTACAGTAGAACCATCATCTTCTTTAAATTCAAAAGCGGTACGCTTGTTCTGATTGGTAAACGTTCCGCAGGAGTGATGTTTCCAGGCTTTTTTGCTGTTGTCAAGGACAAGAAGCGGTTTGTCTGCGGAAGAAACATTTTCGTCGGAAGCAAAGGTGGTATAAGTACATTCCGGAACAACATCCGGTTCCGGGATATTATTGAAATCAAATACAGGCATAGAAAAACTCCTTTCATCATTAGCACCAGAAAGAAAAGCGAAATATTGCAAAATCTTCTGTGTGTCAAGTGTATCATGGATTGCTGGCCGGCTCAATAGTATTTTCGCATCAATTTCACCGGAACAAAATCCACAGTCATCTCTTGACAAATCCGTCTGCCTTCGCTATGATTAACGTGGACAAAGGCGAGGAAGAAGAGGAGTACATACACAGCTCTTTCAGAGAGGGTTTTTCGCAGGCTGGAAGGAAACCTAAGGATGCGTGGATGGAAGGTAGCTTTGGAGCCGGAGGGCAGAACGAGTTCTGTGACAGGCGGTATGCAGATAAGTATACGCGGACAGGACAGTAAGCTTTCACGTGACCCGACGTTAAAGGGAAATGAGGTATGCATCCGTCTGTGATGTATATGAAAAAAGGTGGTACCGCGTAAATGACGCCCTTTGCAGAATCTCCGTTTCCGGGGATGATGCAGAGGGCTTTTTTCGTTGAAACATTCCGTTTGGAGTGTATTTGATTTAATGTGCAGAACAAACAACAGCAGGAGGACAACATGAGCAAAGAATTAGCAAAGACTTATGATCCGAAGGGAATCGAGGATCGTATTTATCAGAACTGGCTGGATAAGAAATATTTCCATGCGGAAGTCGACCGCAGCAAGAAACCGTTTACGATCGTTATGCCGCCGCCAAACGTAACCGGTCAGCTGCATATGGGACATGCACTGGACAACACGATGCAGGATATCCTGATCCGCTATAAGAGAATGCAGGGCTATAATGCACTGTGGCAGCCGGGAACCGACCACGCGGCGATCGCTACGGAAGTAAAGGTCATCCAGAAACTCAAAGAGCAGGGCATTGATAAAAACGATATCGGACGTGAAGAATTCTTAAAACACGCCTGGGAGTGGAAAGAGGAGTACGGGGGACGCATCGTAAATCAGCTGAAAAAACTGGGTTCTTCTGCTGACTGGGACAGAGAACGTTTCACAATGGATGAGGGATGTTCCAAAGCAGTTGAAGAAGTTTTCGTAAAATTATATAACAAAGGTTATATCTACAAAGGTTCCAGGATCATCAACTGGTGTCCGGTATGTAAAACTTCCATTTCAGATGCAGAGGTAGAACATGTAGATCAGGACGGATTCTTCTGGCATATCAATTACCCGATCGTCGGAGAAGAAGGACGTTTTGTGGAGATCGCGACCACTCGTCCGGAGACACTGCTTGGAGATACGGCCGTTGCCGTAAACCCGGAAGATGAAAGATACCAGGATCTGATTGGCAAGATGCTGAAGCTGCCGCTGACAGATCGTGAGATCCCGGTGATCGCGGATTCTTACGTAGATAAAGAATTTGGAACCGGATGCGTAAAGATCACACCGGCACACGACCCGAACGACTTTGAGGTTGGCAAGAGACATAATCTGCCGGAGATCAATATCATGAATGACGATGCGACGATTAACGAACTGGGCGGCAAATATGCAGGCATGGATCGTTATGAGGCAAGAAAAGCCATGGTAGCAGACCTGGATGCACTGGGACTTCTGGTAAAAGTTGTTCCGCATACACACAGCGTCGGCACACACGACCGCTGTAAGACAACCGTTGAGCCGATGATCAAACCGCAGTGGTTTGTAAAGATGCAGGAGATGGCGAAACCGGCGATCGAAGCTCTGAAAAAGAACGAGCTGAATTTTGTGCCGGATCGTTTTGACAAGATCTATCTGCACTGGCTGGAGAACATCCGTGACTGGTGTATTTCCAGACAGCTCTGGTGGGGACACCGTATCCCGGCATATTACTGTGACGAGTGCGGCGAAGTGGTCGTTGCAAAAGAAATGCCGAAGGTCTGCCCGAAATGCGGATGCACACACTTTAAACAGGATGAAGACACACTGGATACCTGGTTCTCTTCCGCACTGTGGCCGTTCTCCACACTTGGCTGGCCGGATAAGACCGAAGATTTTGATTACTTCTATCCGACCGATGTGCTGGTAACCGGATATGACATCATTTTCTTCTGGGTGATCCGTATGGTATTTTCTGCGATCGAGCAGACCGGAAAAGTGCCGTTCCATCATGTACTGATCCATGGTCTGGTGCGTGATTCCCAGGGAAGAAAGATGAGTAAATCTTTAGGAAACGGTATTGATCCGCTGGAAATCATTGACCAGTACGGAGCAGATGCCCTGCGTCTGACACTGATCACCGGAAATGCTCCAGGAAATGACATGCGTTTCTACATGGAGCGTGTGGAGGCAAGCCGTAACTTCGCAAACAAGGTATGGAATGCATCCAGATTTATCATGATGAACCTTGAAAAAGCAGAAGTTCCGGGTGAAATGCCGAAAGATCAGCTGACGGCAGCCGATAAATGGATCCTCTCCAAAGTCAATACATTGGCAAAAGAAGTAACCGAGAACATGGATAAATATGAACTGGGTATTGCCGTTCAGAAAGTGTATGATTTTATCTGGGAAGAATTCTGCGACTGGTACATCGAGATGGTAAAACCGCGTCTGTACAATGACGGGGATACCACAAAATCAGCAGCACTTTGGACACTGAAGACGGTTCTGGTAAATGCTCTGAAACTGCTGCATCCGTATATGCCGTTTATCACAGAAGAGATCTTCTGCACGCTGCAGTCCGAGGAAGAATCCATCATGATCTCCAGATGGCCGGAGTTCACCGAAGAGTGGCATTTTGCAGAGGATGAGGCAGCCGTTGAGATGATCAAAGAGGCAGTCCGCGGCATCCGAAACGTGCGTACAGGCATGAACGTACCGCCAAGCAAGAAAGCAAAAGTATTTGTCGTATCCGAAAGCGAGAATGTGAGAAATACGTTCGAAAACGGAAAAGTATTCTTTGCAACCCTTGGAAGTGCAAGCGAAGTGACGGTTCAGGCAGACCGCAGCGGCATCGACGAAGATGCAGTATCTGCCGTGCTTCCGGAGGCAGTCATCTATATGCCGTTTGCAGAACTGGTTGACATCGACAAAGAGATCGAGCGTCTGCAAAAAGAAGAACAGCGTCTGACAAAAGAGCTGGCACGTGTCAACGGCATGCTGAGCAATGAGCGTTTCATGAGCAAGGCACCGGAGAGCAAAGTTGCAGAGGAACGTGCAAAATTAGAGAAATACAGCCAGATGATGGATCAGGTAAAAGAAAGACTGACTCATCTTCAGGCAAGATAGGAAACAGGATGCCTCCGGCATTCTTACTGTGAAAAAAGTGGTTCTGTACTTTGTGCGGGACCACTTTGCAGCATCAGGCAAAACAGGACACAGGAAGGGAAATGCTTATGTCATTGCAGTTGATCTACGGTCCATCCGGCAGTGGAAAATCGTATACACTTTATAAAAAAATCATAGAGCAGTCCATACGGGAGCCGGACCGGGAGTTTATCGTGATCGTTCCGGAGCAGTTTACCATGCAGACACAGCGGGAACTCGTAGAACTGCATCCAAACAGGGGAATTTTAAATATTGATGTGCAGAGCTTTTTGCGTCTGGCATGGAGGATCTTTGAGGAAGTCGGGGTGGATACACACACCGTTCTGGAGGACACCGGAAAGAATCTGCTGCTGCGGCGTGTGGCATCCCGTCAGAAAAATGATCTGACGGTGCTTGGACGAAATTTTCGCAAGCCCGGCTATATTTCGCAGGTCAAATCCATCATTTCTGAGCTGAAGCAGTATGATGTTTCACTGGAAGAACTGGATGAGCAGCTGCGTTCGGGAAAAAAAGATGCATTATCTTATAAATTACAGGATATTCGAAACCTGTATGAGGGATTTCAGGAAGAACTTCAGGGAAAGTACATTACTTCGGAAGAGATCCTGGAAGAGCTCTGTTATGTCGTAAAAAAATCTGAAATTTTAAAAGGCTGTGTGGTCGCCCTGGATGGATTTACCGGATTTACGCCGATTCAGAACAAGCTGCTGAGGGAACTGATGCAGACGGCGGAGAAAATCTATGTCACGGTGACGTTGGATGCCTGGGAAGATCCGATGAAAAAGGTTTCTATGCATAAACTCTCTTATCTGAGCAAAAAGACGATACAGCAGCTGGCCGGGGCGGCAAAAGAATGTGGCTGTATGCTGGAAAAGCCGGAAGTGCTCGGAAAAGAAGGAAGCATCCGTTTCAGAAGTGCACCGGCACTTCGCTTTCTGGAGAGACATCTGTTCCGACCGGGCAATCAGATTTATGAAGCCCAAGATTCACAGAAGCTGGAGCGGGAGCTGTCTTTGCATGTGGCAAGAGATGCGAAAGCAGAGGCAGAATTTGCGGCACGGACGATCTGGCATCTGGTGCGTGAAGAGAATCTGCGTTACCGGGATATTGCCGTGATCACCGGGGATATGGAATCATTTGGTGACCATATGAAAAAGGAATTGCAGCAGAAAGGCATTCCGTGTTTTATCGACCGCACCAGGAAGCTCCTCTTAAATCCGCTGGTTGAATTTCTGCGGGCGGCCCTTCAGATCGCAGCCAAAAGCTTTCGCTATGAGAGTATGTTCCGTTATCTGCGAACCGGGCTTGCGGGGCTAAAAAAGGATGAGATCGACCGGCTGGAAAACTATGTGCTGGCAAATGGAATCAACAGCCGCAGACGCTGGGAAGAGCCGTGGGATGAACAGGAAGAACCGTTCAAAGAGAAGATCCTGCCGCCGCTGCTTGCCTTTGTGGATCAGGTCAGAGAAAAGGACGGGACGGTGCGTCAGAAAACAGAAGCACTTTATGATCTGATGGTGCATTATGGTATTGAGCAGAAAATGCAGGATTACCGGGAAAAATTTGAGCAGGAAGAGGCTTATGACCTTGCAAGAGAATACGAGCAGATCTACGGCATAGTGATCGAGCTGTTTGACAAACTGGTGGAGCTGCTTGGTGATGAGCCGATGAGCCTTCAGGAATATACCGAAATCCTCGATGCTGGATTTGAGGAGGCCAAGGTTGGCATGATCCCTCCGACGATGGACTGTGTGCTGGTCGGCGATATCGAGCGTACCAGGTTAAAGGACATCAAAGTACTGTTTTTTCTGGGGCTGAATGACGGCTGGGTGCCGAAAAAAGAAGAAAAAACCAGTATTCTCTCCGATATGGACCGGGAAACCTTATCCGAGCTTGGCATGGAACTGGCACCGACGGCAAGAGAAAACAGTTATATCCAGAAGTTTTATCTGTATCTGAATCTGACAAAACCATCGGCAAAGCTTTATCTTTCTTACGGAAGGATGGGGCTGGACGGACGAGTGCTGCGTCCTTCCTATGTGGTCGGAAGTATTTTAAGGATGTTTCCGCAGCTGACGCTTCAGGATGAAGATCTGATTGAAGATCCGCTTGCAAGGATCACAACGGCAGAGAGCGGGATTGTGCATCTGGCGGACGGACTGAGAAAAGCGGCACTTGGAAGCGTGGAGAAGACGGCGGCCAGTCTGTTTGGATGGTACGAAGGACAGGAAAAATATCAGGATCTGGCGAAAAAGCTGCTGGATGCGGCCTTTCTGCATGGAAAGACGGAGCCGATGTCAAAGACGACGGCAAAACGGCTTTACGGACAGACGCTGGTCAACAGTGTCAGCCGGCTGGAGAAATTTTCGGCGTGCTCCTATGCACATTTTCTGAATTATGGTCTTCGGGTATCGCAAAGAGATCTGTTTGTATTCCAGCCGGTGGATATGGGGAATATTTTCCATAAGGTGCTGGAGTCTTACGCACGAAAAGTGGAGGCGAGCGAATATACCTGGTTTAACATTCCGGAGAAAGAACAGAAACGTCTGGCGGCGGAGACGGTAGAAGAGGTTTCCGAAGCTTATGCATCAACCCTTCTGCATTCCAGTGCCAGAAATGAATATGTGATCCGCCGCATGAAGCGGATCATGGAACGCACGATCTGGGCACTGACCAGGCAGGTGCGTGCCGGAAACTTTATTCCGTCCAATTTTGAAGTGCCGTTTTTAAGTTCTTCGGACTTGAAGGCGGTGAATATCGCACTTTCGGACGAAGAGACGATGCGGCTGAAAGGGCGGATCGACCGCATTGATCTGTACGAAACGGAGGATGAAGTTCTGGTAAAAGTCGTAGATTATAAATCAGGAAATAAAGTGTTTGATCTACAGGAATTTTATTACGGACTGCAGATGCAGCTTGTCGTTTATCTGAATGCGGCACTGGAGATGGAACAACGCATTCATCCGGATAAAAAAATAAAACCGGCAGGCATCTTCTATTATGCAATGAAAGATCCGATCGTGGATCAGAAGCATGGGGAGAGCGAAGAAGAGCTGGAAAAACGGATTTTGAAAGAGCTGCGTCCAAATGGTCTTGTCAATGCAGAAAGTGAAGTGGTAGAAGCACTTGACCACAGTCTGGAGAAAACATCCGAGGTCATTCCGGTTGCCAGAAACAAAGACGGCAGCTATTCTCGCTATGCGAGCGTGGCATCCGAAGAGCAGTTTTTGACACTTTCGAAATTTGTGGAAGAGAAGATGCGGGCGATCGGATGTGCGATCCTTGAGGGAGCTGTAAAGATCAATCCTTATGAAAAGAAAGGAAAAACAGCCTGCGATTACTGTGAATTTAAAGATATCTGCGGTTTTGACCGGAAAATACCGGGCATGCATTACCGGAGGCTGAAAGAACTGGATTCGGATGATATCTGGGAATTTTTGCGAGAAGGAGGGGATTTTTGATGGGAAATCTGTGGACAGAAGAACAGAAGCAGGTCATCTGGCTTCGAAACCGGAATATTCTGGTCTCGGCGGCGGCAGGTTCCGGAAAGACAGCCGTTCTGGTAGAGCGTATTTTGCAGAAGATCACGGACAGGGAACATCCGGTGGATATTGACCGTCTGCTGATCGTGACGTTTACAAGAGCTGCGGCGGCAGAGATGCGTGAGCGGATCGGACTGGAAATCCAGAAAAGGCTGCTCGCAGATCCGGATAACGAGAATCTGCAAAGACAGGAAACGCTGCTTTTCCATGCACAGATCACGACGATCGACAGTTTCTGTCAGTCGGTGCTTCGGACATATTTTCATCTGATCGATCTGGATCCGGCGTTTTCCATCGTGGATGAAGGAGAGGCAAAACTTCTGCGGCGAGATACGGCGGAAGAGCTTCTGGAAGAAAAGTATCGGGAGGGCGATACGGACTTTTTACAGTTTGTGGAATGTTTCGCAAACGGAAAAAATGATGAGAATCTGATCGAAATGATCTGGCAGGTCTATGAATTTTCCAGAAGTCATCCATGGCCGGAAGAATGGCTGGAAGAATGTAAGAAAAATTATGATATTGATACACTGGAAGATCTGATCTCAAGTGAATGGATGAAAATGATCTGTGAGCAGGTCGATCAGACCCTGAATGATCTGGAAATGATCCGAACAGAAGCCCTGAAAGTCGCAAATTCGCCGTACGGACCGTGGATGTACGCAGATGCCCTGGAGCAGGACGGCGAGATCTTAAAACAGCTTTCTAAAGGCAATGATTACGCAGAATATGCCAGACGTTTTCTGAACATCAGAAAATTTGCAGTGCTTTCCAGAAAAAAAGATGAAGAAGTATCGGATGAAAAGCGGGAACAGGTAAAGCTTTTGCGTGATCAGATCAAAAAAGGCATTGCCTCTTTGCAGGAGCAGTATTTTTACCAGAGTCCGCAGGAGATGTTAGAAGAGCTGAAGGCGGGAAAAGTGTCCGCACAGATGCTTCTGATGCTGGCATCCGAGTTTGGATTGCGGTTTACGGAGAAAAAACGGGAGCGAAATCTTTTGGATTTCTCAGATCTGGAACATCTGGCACTGCAGATCCTGGTGAAAAAAGAGAATGGAAATGTGGTGCCAGGTGAAGCGGCACTGGCTTTTTCAAAGCAGTTCGAAGAGATCATGATCGATGAATATCAGGACAGCAACATGGTCCAGGAGCTGATCCTGACCAGCATTTCCAGATGCAGCATGGGGCAGAACAATCTGTTTATGGTTGGTGATGTCAAGCAGAGCATTTACCGGTTCCGTCTTGCCTGCCCGGAGCTGTTCATGGAAAAATACGATACCTATACGACGGAAGACTCCGAAAATCAGAAGATCGAGCTGCACAAAAATTTCCGAAGCCGAAAGGAAGTGCTCTTTGATGTCAATTTTATTTTTCGCAAGATCATGCACCGGAATCTCGGAAATGTAGAATATGATGATAATGCGGCACTCTATGCCGGGATCGAATTTCCGAAACTGGTCACCAATGTTGAGACGGATGATCTGACGGCAGCAAAATCTCCGCTTTCCGGAAGTGAGATCCTGCTCTTTGATGCAGATTCGGTGACAGAGACAAATGCAAGAGAGGCCGAAGCACGTATGATCGGCGGACAGATCAAAGCGATCGTCGGAAGAGAGCTGGTCTATGACAAAGAAAGCAGGCATTACCGAAAAGCAGAATATCGCGATATCGTCATTTTGCTGCGTTCCTTAAGCGGCTGGTCGGAAGAATTTCTGGCAGTTTTATCGGATATGGGGATTCCGGCGTACACCGGGACGAGAAGCGGTTATTTTTCGGCACTGGAAGTGCGTACGGTGCTGTCCTTTCTGCGTGTCCTGGATAATCCAAGACAGGATATTCCGTTTACCGCAGTGCTGACGTCTCCAATCGGCACGTTTGCGACAGAAGAACTGGCGAAGATCCGTACGGAGAATCCGGAAGTTTCTTATTATGAAGCGTGCCGGGCGTATGAAAATGCGGGCAGCGACGGGATTTTAAGAGAAAAACTTCAGAAGTTTTTTAAAGTGCTGGAACATTTCCGCAGTTGTGTTCCGTATATGCCGATGCACGAGCTTCTGTGGAAAATTTATGAAGAAACCGGATATTTTGACTATGTATGTGCGATGCCGGCGGGATCGCAGAGAAAGGCAAATCTTGAGATGCTCGCAGAAAAGGCGGCAGCTTATGAGAGTACCAGCTACCGTGGCTTGTTTAATTTTGTGCGATATATCGAAAATCTGCAGAAATATGAAGTGGATTTCGGTGAGGCAAGTACGATCGGAGAAGAAGAGAATACGGTGCGGATCATGAGCATCCATAAGAGCAAGGGACTGGAGTTTCCGGTCGTCTTTGTGGCAGGACTCGGAAAAGCATTTAATCGGCAGGATGCCAGAAGTACGATCGCCATCCACCAGAATTATGGTGTGGGCTGTGACGTCGTTGATCCGCTGCTTCGGACCAAGGCACCGACAATCTTAAAGAAAGCGATCCAGCAGATCCTGCTGACGGAAAGTCTCGGGGAAGAACTGCGAGTCCTCTATGTGGCGGTGACACGTGCAAAAGAAAAGCTCTATTTGAGCGGAAGTCTCAAAAAAATGGAAGATACGCTCTCAAAATGGAGCGGCGGAGCAGGAAAAAAGCAGCTGCCTTATCTGGAGATCAAAAATGCCGCATCGATGCTCGAATGGATTCTGCGTTCTGTGCTCTATGAAGAAGGGATACAGTCAGAAATTCCAATCCGCAAATATAGCGTGGATGACCTGTACCGGGAAAAACTGGATGAGGAAAACCACGGCGATACGATCTTACAGCAGTTCAGAGATCACCTTTTTGAAAAGGAGGAAGGATATGCCGCTTTTCTTGCCTGGATGACGCAGGAGAGTGCGAAAATCTATCCATATGAAGGAAGGCTGGAGATCCAGGGAAAATGTTCGGTTTCAGAGATCAAGCGTCAAAGTCAGATACAGGAGCAGAAAGAAGAACCGGAAAATCAGGGGATCGTACTGATAAAAGAACCGGAAGATACGGCAACAGTACCAAAATTTCTGGAGGCAAAAGAAGAAAAGAGCGGGGCGGTAAAAGGAACTGCCATGCATCATGTGATGCAGCGGCTTGATTTTACGGCAGCGGATACGGTCCGACAGGTGGAAGCACAGCTTTTGGAACTTCAAAAGAAAAAGCAGATAAGAGAAGAAGAGATATCGCTTTTGAACATTCCGGCGATCGTGCACTTTTTCCGAACCGATATCGGGAAACGGGCGGCAGATGCGGCCAGAAGAGGTCAGCTTTATCGCGAAAAACAGTTTGTGATCGGTGTGCCGGCATCGGATATCCGGCCGCAGTGGGATAAAGAAGAAATGGTTTTGGTACAGGGAATCATTGATGCATGGTTTTATGAAGGAGACCAGATCGTTCTGCTGGACTATAAGACGGACCGGGTTTTAAAAGGACAGGAACAGAAGTTAAAAGAACGCTATCAGGCACAGCTTGATTACTATGCAAAGGCACTGAAACAGACGACCGGGCATGAAGTAAAGGAAAAAATCATTTATGCGTTCTCTTTGCAGGAGGGCATCGCTCTTTAAACCTTGCATTTTGCTGCCGGTCGATATATACTGGAAAAGATATGGATGCAAAGATCAGGGTGTGGACTTTGTTCTTGTTCTGTGTAAAGATCAAAACATCCAAAAAACGTAGTGCGGCGGATCATAAGAATCCGCTTTACAGAAAAAGTAAGGAAGGTAATATGGCAGAATTTATAAAAAAAATGTACCGTAATCAGGGCATCCGCTATATTTTCTTTGGCGGGTGTACGACATTTGTAAATCTTGGAAGTTATGCCCTGCTGCGAACTGTACTTGGGGTTGATATGACGCTTGCAAATGTGCTGGCGATCTTTCTCTCTATCCTGTTTGCATACGCAGTCAACAAACAGTTTGTTTTTGAAAGCCGCACGCATGGAGTGCGGGAACTGGCCGTGGAAATGGGCAGTTTTATCGGAATGCGTCTCTCCACGATGTTTATCGAAGTGTTCGGCGTTGTTTTTCTGAGCTGTCTGTTTGGCATTCCGGAAGTGGGTTCCAAGCTGGCACTTCAGGTGGTTGTGCTGGTGCTGAACTATATTTTCAGCAAAGTGTTTGTATTCTCGGAAAAAGAGAAGGCACCGGTAAATCCGGTAAAACGCAACTGCTGCATCCTCGGCTTTGCCATTCCGGCACTGACGATCGCACTGGCGTTTGCAGTCAATCAGGTATTTCCGTTTGGAGATCATGGTGTGCTGATCATCGATTCACTCCACCAGTATCTTCCGTTTTTTACGGAATTCCATGAAAAACTGGAACAGGGAAGTTCCCTTCGCTATTCTTTTGGAGGAGGACTGGGCTTTAATTTCTGGGCAACGTATGCCTATTATCTGGCGAGCCCGCTGAATTTCCTGATTGTGCTTTTCCCGAAGAGAAATATGATGGATGCGATGGCACTTCTGATCGTGATCAAGATCGGACTTTGCGGTCTTACCTCTGCATGGTATTTCAGTACGAAGAGCAAAGGCCAGACTTACATGCCGCTTGTGTTCTCGCTGATGTTCTCTCTTGGCAGCTTTATCATCGGATACTATTTCAACCTGATGTGGCTGGACAGCATTGCCATGCTGCCGCTTGTGATGATGGGGATCGAGCGGATTTTAAAAGGAGAGAGGGGCAGTCTGTTCTGCATTTCCCTGTTTTATGCATTATACTGCAACTATTACATCGGCTTTATGCTCTGCCTGTTTTCCTGCCTTTATTTTGTGGTTCTGTGGATCAGTGCAAGAGAGATCAAGATCAAAAACATCATTACTTCAGCAGTCAATTTCGGCTGGCATGCCCTGCTTGCAGGAGGTATGGCTGCCGTGGTACTGCTGCCGGCCTATGTCGCACTTGGCATTACGGAGTCTGCGGAGAATAGTTTTCCAAGCCCGATCAAGCTGTTTGTCAATAATTTATCGCAGCTGACGAGCCAGTTTGCATTCTGCGAACCGATCAACATTGCGGACGACCAGATCGGTGTCAATGCATTCTGCGGAACGGTGACGCTGATCCTGGCTGTTCTGTATCTGCTGGATAAAAATATCAAGCTGCGTGAACGAATCGCAAAGACGGCACTGCTTGTACTGCTCTATGCAAGCTTTGATGTCAATGTGCTCAACTATATCTGGCATGGTTTCCATGTACAGAACGGACTGCCGAACCGTTTTGCATTTATCTATATTTTCCTGATGCTCACGATGGCGTTTGATGCCTGGAGGCATATGCATAAGTTTAAGGTATGGCAGGTTCTTCTGGCGATGGCAGTACCGCTTGCGTTTGCCATCTATTCTGCAGTGACCGGACTTGGCGAACGGGAACTGTATACGTATGGCATCACCATCGGACTTCTGATCCTCTATGGTATGGCGATTCTGATCTATCGCCTTGGGAAAATGCACCGGGAGGTCTTCCGCTCTCTTTTCTTTTTCCTGGCAGCGGTGGAAATGGTAAGTTATGCGATCTTTGGTGTATTCTGCAACGGAACTGTGGGACGAAGTACCTATCTGGATGAGCAGATCGCCTATGAAAAAACAACCGAACGACAGGAAGACAGACCGGGAAATCAGGATAATTTCTATCGAAGCGAGATTGACAGCAACCGTATGCGTGACGAGAATATGTTCCTCGGAGCGGACGGCGTGGTTCTGTTTTCCTCTACAATGCCGGCAGCTACGGTTGATATGTGCAAAGGCCTCGGTATTGAGGCGAGAACGAATAAAAACGGTTACAATGGATTTACCAAACTGGTCAATGATATTTTCGGCGTAAAATATGTGCTCTCGAGCCGCGGAACCGATCAGCTCTATCAGATGGAGAAAGTCGATCAGGAAGGTGATATGAATCTGTATAAGAACAGCGGGGCATTGAGTCTTGGATTTATGGTAAAAGATGACATTATTGACTGGACGACAGACAGCACCGATCATTTTGAGATACAGAATGATTTCGTGACGATGGCAACCGGTATGGATGAAGATCTTTTTGAACTGGAAGAGACGATCGACATGGAAGACGGCGGCACTTATACAATCGTGCTTCCGGCGGGCAAACAGGTTTATCTGGATGTGACCTCATCTGTGTCCAGCATTGAGATCACGACACCGGATTATACAAGAACATATGACACTTATAACGATCATCTGTATGACCTCGGATGTTTTGATGCAATCGACAATGCGACAGTCACCTGCACCTTTAAGGAAAACCAGAGCGGACCGGTGACAGCGGAAGTGTGGACCTGCGATCAGGAACTCTATCAGCAGGTACATGATGAGCTGGCCAAATCTCAGTTACAGATCACAAAATTTGAGGACGGAAAGTTTGAAGGAACGGTGGAAGCAGCCGAAGACGGCGTTCTGATGCTTTCGCTTCCATATGATGAAGGATGGAGCGTCAAGATCGATGGCGAAGACGATGATTATTATATGATCGGAGATGCACTGACCGGTGTTGATGTGACAGAAGGAACACACACGATCACGTTTGAATATACGCCGGAAGGACTCTGGAAGGGTACCTGGATCAGCCTGATCTGTGTGGCACTTTACCTGCTGACCAGTGCGATCTGGATCAGAAAAGGTAAAAAGCCGGAACTTTCATCTGCAGGTGATGCGTTTGAAGAATATGACTTTGAAAACGGACAGGCAGAAAAAGACGCGGATGAGAAAGATGAAGCAGCAGAAGAAACCGTATCTGCGGATCAGGCGGACGCGGATACAGGAGATATACAAGAAGGAGATGGAGAGGATCATGGAATTTGAGTTCTCGAAGAAAGCAGACAGCTTTCAGGCAGGAATTTTTGCAATATTAAATGAAAAGAAAGAAGAGATGGTGAAGGCGGGAAAGAAAGTTTATAATCTTTCCGTCGGCACACCGGATTTCAAGCCGGCACCTCATATCATGGAAGCTGTTTCAGAGGCGGCAAAAGATCCGGAAAATTATAAATATGCACTGACAGACCGCCCGTTTCTTCTGGAGGCAGTGCAGAATTTTTATAAGAGAAGATTTGGTGTATCCATTGAGCCGGAAGAGATCATGACGATCAACGGTTCACAGGAAGGTATGGCTCATATTGCCTGGGCACTCTGCAATCCGGGCGATGTGGTCTTAACTCCGAATCCGGGGTATCCGATCTTCAGCATCGGTCCGTCTCTGTGCGGTGCGGATGTGCGTACTTATCCTTTGTACCGTGAAAACGGATTTCTGCCGAAGCTTTCCGATATTCCGGAAGAGACGGCAAAAGCAGCAAAATACATGCTGGTTTCTTATCCGTTAAATCCGGTCTGTGCAACGGCGAATGATGCCTTTTATGAAGAGCTGATCGCATTTGCGAAAAAATATAATATCATTATTTTACATGATAATGCATATTCTGATATTATCTACGGAGGAAGAGAAGGAAAATCTTTCTTAAGCTACGAAGGGGCAAAAGAAGTCGGTGTGGAGTTTTATTCTCTGTCCAAGTCTTACAACCTTACCGGTGCAAGAATTTCTTTTGTGATTGGAAATCAGAAGATCGTAGATAAATTCCGTTCTGTGAGAACGCAGTTTGACTATGGTGTTTTTCTGCCGATCCAGTACGGTGCGGCAGCAGCACTGAACGGTCCGCAGGACGCAGTGCTTGCACAGTGCGAAGAATATGAGAGAAGAAATCAGGCATTCTGCGGCGGACTTCGCAGCATCGGCTGGGATGTTCCGGACAGCGAAGGTACGATGTTTGTATGGGCACCGGTGCCAAAAGGACATGGTACATCGGAAGAATTCTGTATGGAACTGATGGAAAAAACAGGACTGATCGGTGTGCCGGGCAGCAGTTTCGGAAGTCTCGGAGAGGGATTTATGCGATTTGCCCTGGTAGAACCGGTTCCGGTGATGCAGGAAATTGTAAAAGCAATCGCAGAGAGCGGATTGTTGAAAAGAAAAGGAGAATGATGTGAAGGCAGGTTTTTTTGAGCAGCTTTGTGAAATTGCGGGAAAAGAAAATGTCAGAACAGACGAACCGATGAAACAGCACACAACGTTTCGCATCGGCGGTGCGGCGGATTATTTTGTTTCCCCACAGACAACAGATCAGATAAAAAATATTATAGAATTATGTAAAAGCGAGGCAATGCCATGGTATGTGATCGGAAACGGAAGCAATCTTCTGGTCAGTGACCGTGGATTCCGTGGAGTGATCATTCAGCTTTTTAAAAATTTTTCAGATCTTCGCGTGGAGGGAGACAGGCTGTATGTGCAGGCTGGCACACTGCTTTCCAGGACAGCGAAAAAGGCACTGGAAGCATCCCTGACAGGATTTGAATTTGCAGCCGGGATTCCGGGAACCATCGGCGGAGCCATGGTAATGAATGCCGGAGCCTACGGCGGAGAAATGAAAGATGTGACAGAAGAAGTCACGGTTCTGACAGAAAAAGGCGAAGTAAAAACCTTAAAAAGAGAAGAACTGAAGATGGGATACCGGACAAGCATCATTGCAGAAAAAGGCTATCTTGTGCTGGAAGCTGTTCTGCAGCTGACAGACGGAGATCTAAAAGAAATCCGTGCCGTGATGGAAGATCTGAAGAAAAAGCGGATTTCCAAACAGCCGCTGGAATATCCGAGTGCCGGAAGTACGTTCAAACGTCCGAAAGGATACTTTGCCGGAAAGCTGATCATGGATGCCGGACTTCGCGGATTTCAGGTCGGCGGTGCACAGGTATCGGAAAAACACTGCGGTTTTGTGATCAATACAGGCGATGCAACGGCAGAAGATGTCACCGAACTGATCCGTCAGGTGGCGGAAAGAGTAAAAGCACAAAGTGGTGTGACACTGGAGCCGGAAGTGAAATTACTGGGAGAATTTTAAATGAGATTTGTGATTGTGACCGGTATGTCAGGAGCCGGAAAAAGTACAGCATTAAACAGACTGGAAGATATGGGATATTTCTGCGTGGACAACCTGCCGATCTCGCTGATTTCCAAATTTGCGGAGATGGCGTACACACCGGGAAGTGAGATCCAGAGGGTGGCACTTGGCGTGGACGTAAGAAGCGGCGAGGCACTTGGAAAACTGGAAGATGTGCTGGAAGGCATGGCGGCAGCCAGTCAGAAATACGAGATCCTGTTTCTGGATGCAGCTGATGAAGTGCTGGTGAAGCGTTATAAAGAAACGAGAAGGACCCATCCGCTGGCACGCGGCGGCCGCGTGGACCGCGGGATCGCACAGGAGCGTGAGAAACTTGCGTTTCTGAAGCGTCATGCAGACTATATCATCGATACCAGCAAACTGCTCACAAGAGAGCTTAATATGGAGCTGGAAAAGATTTTTGTGGAAGGAAGAGAGTTTAAAAGCCTGGTTGTGACGGTACTCTCTTTTGGGTTCAAGTACGGAATTCCGGCGGATGCCGATCTGGTATTTGATGTGCGTTTTCTGCCGAATCCGTATTATATCGATGAACTGAAAAAACAGACCGGAAATGACAAACCGGTGCAGGATTACGTAATGGGATTTGATGTTTCCCATGTATTTTTAAATAAACTGACGGATATGGTGCAGTTTCTGCTGCCGAACTATGTGCAGGAAGGAAAAAATCAGCTGATCATCGGCATCGGCTGTACAGGCGGCAAACACCGTTCTGTGACACTGGCAAATAAGCTGTTCGAAAGCCTGAGTCTCCAGAATGATTACGGCATTCGCATCGAACACAGAGATATCGGGAAATAACGGAGGATGCCATGTCATTTTCAAGTGGAGTGAAGGACGAATTATCCAGACACCAGACGTTGGCACGCCATTGCCAGATTGCCGAGATCGCGGCGATCATCAGCATGTGCGGCGGTGTTTCCATATCCGAAAAAGATCATTACAGTTTAAAAATCCAGACAGAAAACGTATATGTTGCAAGAAAGTACTTTACTTTATTGAAAAAAGCATTTAATATAGAAGTTGAAGTTTCAATCAGGCAGGGTACATTTTCAAAAGGAAGCCGTACATATACGGTGGTGGTGTTGAACCATGAAGATGCGATACGTATTCTGAAGGCGGCCAGGCTGTTCAATGCGGATATGGAAATTGAGGAGCAGTTTTCTATCTCGGACAATCTGGTGATTCAAAAAACATGCTGCCGACGGGCTTTTATACGAGGTGCTTTCCTGGCGGCGGGTTCCATCAGTGATCCGCAGAAATTTTATCATTTTGAAATCGTATGTGCGACGGTTCACAAAGCAGTTCAGCTTCAGGAGATCATGAATGATTTTGGCGTGGACGCGAAGATCGTACAGCGAAAAAAGCATTTTGTAGTGTATCTCAAAGAAGGATCCCAGATCGTAGATATGTTAAACGTGATGGGAGCTCATGTTTCTTTAATGGAGCTTGAGAATGTACGCATCTTGAAGGAGATGCGTAACTCAGTCAACCGCAAGGTCAACTGTGAGACAGCCAATATTCATAAAACAGTAAGTGCGGCAGTCAGACAGATCGAAGATATCCGCTATATTCAGCAGAAGATCGGTTTTGAGCAGCTGTCCGAGGGACTTGCAGAGATTGCAAGGCTGCGTCTGGAGCAGCCGGAGGCAACGCTCAAAGAGCTGGGGATGATGCTTTCAACCCCGGTCGGAAAGTCCGGCGTAAATCACAGACTGAGAAAATTAAGCGATATTGCGGAAACGCTAAGAGATAATGAGGAGGAAAATTATTATGATTAAGAAACCGATTACCATTCAGATTCCAAGTGGGCTGGAAGCAAGACCGGTAGCACTGCTTGTTCAGGTTGCCAGCCAGTTTGAAAGTGATATCTATGTAGAGAGCGAACAGAGACGCGTCAATGCAAAGAGTATCATGGGTATGATGACATTAGGACTGACATCAGGGGAAGACATCATGGTGTCTGCCAGTGGTGAAGATGAGCAGGAAGCAATTGCAAACATCGAGAAATACTTAAGCGGCAAGGCAAATTAAATACAAACTGCAAAAGAAAATGTGCAGCCCCGATTTTTTCGGGGCTGTTTTTATACAGGGAGGTAGCAGTGCTATGACTGATATTATGCTGGTAGACGATGAAGTACTGGCACTGGAATATCTGAAAAACATGGTGGATTGGGAAAGAAACGGCTATCATGTGGTGGGATGTGCGACGAGTGGGAAAAAGGCTCTGGAACTTTTTGACAGGACGCATCCGCAGATCGTGATCTCGGATATCCGCATGCCGGGAACGGATGGTCTGGAGCTGACAAGACAGATCAAAGAAAAAGACAAAGAAACCGTTGTGATCCTGCTTTCGGCGTACCGTGATTTTGATTATGCCCAGAAGGGAATCCGCTACGGCGTATCCAATTATCTTCTGAAACACGAGCTTTCTTCGGAACTGATTCTAAAAGAGTTGGAAGAAGATCCTCGTATCCTCTCAGCGACTTATGCTGAAAAGTCAGAACTGCTTGAAAAAGAACTCTCTATCTTTAAAGCTGCGCGCAAATTGAAGGATAAACTAGGTGAAAATGT
>ENA-OURQ01001595-OURQ01001595.1-human-gut-metagenome-genome-assembly--contig:-NODE-1595-length-18848-cov-3.000798_pt1 | contig 18848 bp, 22 predicted proteins | sample MGYA00242105_ERZ508999 | MGnify/ENA primary metagenome ERZ508999 (study PRJEB26280, sample SAMEA2338771) | human gut metagenome | biome: human gut; feature: human-associated habitat; material: faeces...
CGGTAAAGCCATGCACAAAATGTTTATCGGAGAGATTTTGAATGTATGGGTAAAATAAATCCATAATTGAATTACTTTTATAATAGCTTTGGAAAATCACGATACTAATCTATCGTGATTTTCTTTTTAAAATCACCCCTACTACGAACAGTATCTTATCATCGGAATTAAAAGTAACAAGATTCCAAGAGTGGATATTCACGGGAAATTGACCTCAAACCGGGAAGATTTATTCTCCTTGATTAAAAAATTCGAACAAGAAACGGAATAGTCTATCCCGGAATTTCAATCTTCTCGCCTAAATGACGAGGTTGTTTGTTGATAAAAAAATCGACAAATACTTTTACCCGGGCCAACAATTCCCGCATTTGCGTCTTTAGTCCCTCGTAAACGCTCACGTCTTTAGCATTATACCCGATAGCATGTATCCCGTAGTGACGAGCCAGATAGATCGCTCTTTCATTGTGAAATTGCTGAGAAATAACCGTCACGCTATCCTGTCCGAAAATCTCTTTCGAACGTACCATAGAATCGAGCGTTCGCAATCCGGCAAAATCCAGCACCAATGATTCTTTCGGGATGCCTCTATTCACCAAAGAATCTTTCATGGCCTGAGGTTCATTATAATTATGGCGGCGGTTATCTCCACTGATCAATATATACTTAATTTTACCTGACTCGAACAACTCCTCTGCGGCATCAATACGATTCTTGAAATAAGGATTGGTTTTCCCGCCTTTCACCCGGGGAGAAGTACCCAACAACAAACCAACTTTATTATAAGGAATGAATGCTGTATCTCCAAAGACTTTTCCTTCACCGTATTTGGAAATCCGATAATTACAAAATAATATTCCCAAACAACACACGAATACAGGTAAAATAATACCATAAAAGAACACACGCCTCACCACTCGCCACCATTTAGGAGTTTCCATCCGGGAAGGGCTGTCTGTTGAAATATGATCCTGCCGTTTTTTCAATACCATTTTTACCTTCTTTCCTACAAAGATACGGATTCAAGTGATATTTATTACCTTTACTTGTCACAATAAAAATAACTTTTATGCTAACCCTTTCTCAACTCTCTCAATTTCTTAAAGATAACCGAACAAATTTTGAGATCATACAACATACCCATCCCATCCTTTCTGGACACCCCCTTAAAATCAACCCGCAAGATATAGTTCGTCTCGTCCGAATTACTATTCTCCCGGATGAATGTTTCGTGTAAATAAACCGATTCGGTTTCCCTCGGTATCTAAAAAGTAAGCAAAATAATCTTTTGATCCCTCACAAGTTTCACAAGGTTCCGTGGCAATCTTTCCCCCGGCCTTCCTCACCATGGCTAAAGATTCATCCATATTTTCCGTATAAAATGAAATCGTAATACTGTTAGAGGTTGGCAGGTATCCTTTTAAACTAAAAATACAGCCGATCGGTTGCTGATCACCGGAAGAAATAAAAGCCATTTTCTCTTCCCCGTATTCGACAATCTCCAGTTTCTCTCCGAAAACCGTCCCGTAAAACTGAACTGCCCTCTCCATGTTGATAGCAGGAATCTCAAAAAAAGCTACGAATGTTTTCATGTTGTATTTATTTTATTGATTAACACAACAAAAGTACCCCCTCATCACCCCTCAATTATTGGAAAAAAGAGACATTCTCAGTTCCGATAAAACTTTTATTTCCTTCTATGCACCTAGAAACCATTCAATACTCTCTGCATCCTCGGAAAAACACATCAATTGAAAAAGAGTTGACGAAGTATGACCGGTTAAAGCCTTAATTTCATTCGCCAGATGAGCCGCATCGTAATATCCGGTATGGAATGCCAATGTTGCCAAATCAACCTCCGGCATTCGATTTCGAAATTCCACGGCATACAGAAAACGTATCACCCGTAAGTATTGTTTCGGCATTAATCCCACGTAAGCCGCAAACACACGCTCAAATTGCTTTCTACTCAAACAAGCATAACTGGCCAGTTGCTCCACATTGAACATTCCCCGACACTGTAATAAACGAGTCATGACCATCCGCATCCGATTATTCTCAAATTCATTCCTTCGCTGCAAACGACCTAACAAAAATGTCTCCAAACCATCCACCCGTTCGTCAAAACTGGCAAGATTCATCATTTGTTCTTCCATATCTTTCCCTTCTCTTCCCAACACCTCTTCCAGAGAAACGTATCGGTTTATCAGCTCATTCAGCGGTAAATGCAAAATGTCCCGTACCCCCACAGGGGTAAACACGACCGACATCAGCCCCACCCTACCCGTGGGTAAAATATCTATAAATTCGGTTCGCTGCCCATAAAGTGTCGCCCGAGGATGAGATTCTTCTCCATCGGACAGAATAAGTTTGTACGAATCCCGATAATAAAAAACGATTTCCATGAATCCCTGCGGAGTAAGACGATGCGGCTCGCACGATGGACACACATCCTCAAGATCCAACATCCAATAATACTGGACATATCCGGATAATTCCCGACAAGGCGGTCTGTATTGGTATTTACTCATTCGAAGAGGAATAACACATGAACCAGCGCGTCACTTTCTCACTGTAAGTCTTTGAAATCGGAATATCGGGAACTTTCTCAACCCCGAATTCCAAATAGACTCCATCTTTCTCCCGACGAATCACTTTAACATGCTCGAAATTCACCATATAGGAACGATGGCACCTCAATACATTCGTCCCTTCAAATGTCTCTTCCATCGCCTTCAAAGTATTACGCAACATGAATTTTGTCACCACGCCTTTATTCAAATACCAAATCTGCACGTAATTATCCGCAGACTCGATATAAAGCAAGTTCGAATGTTTAATTGATAAACGTAATTCACCTTTCTCATCCCGAAAAGCAATAACACTCGCCCCCCCAGTATCTCCCTTCATCTCTTCAAGCATCTGTAATTTCTGCTCCTTATCCCGCCAAGAAAAATAAAGCATCAAGATCGCATAAGGCAATAAAAGAATTAATGACGTGTTTTCTGAGGCCTCCCAAAAAGTTTCCATCACATCCCTCTCCGGCCGTAAAAAACAAGAATAAACCGTGTAAAAAGTCGACAGAAAGAAAATTTCCAACACGATCCAGATGCCATACTCTATATAATTAAGTGTATGTTTCCTCGTGTAAAAATACATAATCACACGACTGATCGCCACGGCAAGTACTCCGGTAAGAATGACCAGACTCGAAAAAATGAAAAACTTAAATTCCGATACCGGATACCACGTCAGAGAACTGAAAGGTTTGTAGATATTGATAAAAATCAGATCAAAAAAAGCAGTGAATAATACCAGGCGTATCAAATTTGATTTCTCGTAATAGTAAGCTGGTATTTTTCGGATCAACACGTTCATCTCTCTCTAATTTTTATAAATTTCAAACAAAGATACATTTTTCCCGTAAAAAATTTCACCCCTAAAGAGCAAATTTCATCCCTAAATATGAGATTTTGTCCCTTTAGGTTCAGGTGCACACCATTAATTTTGAAAACAAAGAATTGTGGTGTTTGTTTGTATTAAAATTAATCGCAAGAGCTATGGAAATCTCAACTAGAACAAAACAGTTAAAGGCTATTTTTTCTTATGACAAGAAAGTTATCCTAGAAGATCAACCACTGGAAATTCGTCCTTATCATTTTATCCAGAACATGGGAGTAAATGAAATAGAACAATTTCAGCAATTGCTCCCGACAAATGAATTTTGTTCTATCCCGGACAATAACATTCAGGAGAACAAAAGTTTTTCGTATACCATATTCACGCCTAAAGGATCACGAAAGACGAACCAGGCAATCCTGTTATTACACGGGCTGAACGAACGTAACTGGGACAAATACCTCACCTGGGCAGAATATTTATCCTTAGCCACGGGTAAAGCGGTTATTTTGTTTCCGATAGCTTTCCACATGAACCGTACTCCCGGTAACTGGTATAATCCAAGAGCCCTTATGCCTTGGGTAGCTCGTCGTAAGCAAGAAGTGGAACATCTGAATAATTCCACGTTTGTCAACGTGGCATTAAGTTATCGTCTATCAGACACCCCTTTGCGTTTTTACATATCCGGAAAAGAGTCCATGTTCAATTTATGGCAGTTATTCCGGGAAATAAAAACCGGACAACACCTCCTGTTTGAAAAAGATTCATCCATAAACATTTTCGCCTATTCCATCGGAGCGTTCCTATCACAGATTCTGATGCTTGCCAACCCGGAACATCTATTGGATGATAGTAAACTATTCCTCTTCTGTGGAGGCTCCATATTCAGCCAAATGGACGGAAGTGCCCGGGATATCATGGATCAAGAGGCGTATAGAAGAGTTAAGAATTATTTTCTGAATGATTTCCTGACAAAAAATGATGAACATCAAACGCTCCCCGTTTTGTATGAAGAGGATTTCATGGAAAAAGCGTTTAAAGCGATGATACGTCCCGAGGTAATGAAGAATTACCGGGAATCATTTTTCGAACGAATTCAAGACCGTCTACGGATTGTCACGCTTAAAAAGGATACGGTAATGCCAACACAAGGAGTTATTGAGGCACTAGGCCCCAAATGTGTTGATACTATATTGGAAGAATTAGATTTTCCGTACGAGTATTCTCATCAAAATCCATTTCCCACCAACACGGGAGCCACACCTGAAATGCTTTATCAATCTTTTACCGGAATATTTAATAAGGTAGCGAATTTCCTGTAACAGACAAAGAGATTTCACACGAACACTTCCCTTAAAACGGAAACAATAAAGGCAACACTAAAACCATCACGATACCCATAATCACCTGCAAAGGTAAACCAACCTTCACGTAATCCATAAATGTGTACTTCCCAGCAGACATCACCAGTGCATTAGGCGGTGTCGAAAAAGGAGATGCAAAACACATACTTGCTGCTACTGTCACGGCAAACAGGAATGGATAAGGACTTACTCCAATATCTAGTGCAGCCTTCAAGGCTATCGGAGCTAAAAGGACTGCTGTCGCTGTATTACTGATAAACATGGTTAACAACGAAGTTGTAAAGTAAATCCCCGCCAACAGGATAATAGGCCCGAAATCACCCAAATAACTGACCAAACCGGATGAAATCATGGCTGATGCCCCCGTTTTCTCCAATGCTAACGACATCGGCAACATGGCTGCAATCAACACGATACTTTCCCAATTAATCGTTTTGTAGGCATCTTCCACATTACGTAAACATCCGGTCAACACCATCAATAAAGCAGCTACAATCACGGCAGCCACGGGAGCCACGGGAATGAAATCGAAAACCATCGCAATAATCATTAGAATCATAATCGTTGCCGCAATCGGGGCTTTGTGGTCCAATGTCACTTTTGCGGCCTCTGCCAATGGTTGACCGACAACAACCCATTCCGATTGCACTTCATTCAAACGGGCAATATCTTTCCACGTTCCCTGTACCAACAAAGCATCCCCCGAATGCATCTTTTCATCTTTCAAATCCTGTAAAAGATATTTTCCTCCCCGCTGGATTCCTAATATGTTAATGTTATATTTTTCCCGAAAACCGGAGTCTTTTACAGCTCGATTAATCAATTGAGAATTCGGCATCAATAAAACCTCGGCAATACCGATCTCTCCGAACATCATATCATGGGGAACTTTTTCTTCCGAAACTTCTGCCGTATGTGTATCCAATAAATCTAAATTATTATCTTTCGTCAATAATTCGATTTGAGCAAAAGCTCCCAAGACATACAACACGTCACCTATTTGCAAGGAAGTATTCGGGCCTGCCAGTTCCTGATCAATCGTCTTCATAAAAGGATTCTGCGACTTTGATTCTCGCCGGATTTCCAAAATCGTAACATTATATTCCCCGGTTATATTCAATTCGGCCAACGTCTTTCCTCGAAATGTAGAGTCCGATTTCACACCTACCCGAAACAGATTCTGAGCAATTTGGTATTCATAGGCTAAATCTTTTAATGATTTCTTCCGTGATTTATTCTCCGTCTTCTTCTCGCCCTTCTTAACCAGAAACATCCGACTTAAAGGTATCAACACAACAATTCCAATCAATACGCAAATAATTCCAACCGGGGTAAACGAAAAAAATGACAATCCCTCAAATCCTCCCTCTAACAAAGCATTTTGAATCACAAGGTTAGGCGGAGTACCTATCAGCGTCGCCATTCCTCCCATGCTACTCGCAAACGCTAAAGGCATCAAAAAACGGCTAGGACTAACATTCGCACTAACCGCCATACTGACCACAATCGGTAACATCAGAGCCACGGTTCCCGTGTTACTCACAAATGCACCGATGGCAGAAGTAACCAACATGATTAAAATAAAAAGCTTCAACTCGCTCTTACCTGCCAATTGAAGTATTTTACTACTGATCATTTTAGCCAATCCGGTTTGAAATATGGCCCCCCCCACCACGAACAACCCCACCATCATAATCACGATGGAATTAGAAAAACCTGAAAGCGCCTCCTCCGGGGTTAATATACCACATAGTATCAAAAGTACCAACGCACAAAGCGCAACCACATCAGACCGAATTTTTCCATTTACAAAAAAGAAAGCAGATAATGCTAAAATAATCAGTGTTATAACCATAAATTAAACTATTATATCATAAATCACTCTATCGCCCCACCCACAATGTCCATTAACTCGGCCGTAATATTCTGTTGTCTCAACTTATTGTATTCCAATTGCAAGTTTTTCAACAACTTAATAGCATTATCATTTGCCATTTGCATAGACAAGATGCGAGAGGCCTGTTCTGAAGTCTGATTTTCCAGTAGGTACCGATACATCGTGGAATGGATAACCAACGGATAAATCGTCTCCAATATCTCTTCGCAATCCGGCTCGTAAATATATACTTTATTTCGTTCTTTATCTGAAAGAGCTTTCGTTTCCTGAGGTACCCACGGAAGTAACTGCTCCCGACTGATGATCTGTGTTCCCATACTCTTATAATGAGCATAAATAACTTCGACCCGATCCACATCCTTCTCCAAAAAACGATGAATTAATTCATCTGCCAATGCCGTTGCTCCTTCTGCATATTGTTTTTTTTCGAAAAGATCGGGGATCGGCATAACCTCCACCCCCCTCGTTCGTTTTATATCGTTCACGAGCTTTCTCCCCACGGGATAAACGAAAACAGGCGATTTAACCTTACCATCATACTCTTTTAATGTCTCCAATAATTTCTTGTATAATAGCAGGTTAAAAGCGCCACATAAACCTTCATTGGCAGCAAAAATAACAATTGCGACCCGTTGAACCGGACGATCCTGACTTAACGGAGACTGATAATCATTAATTTCACTTGCAATATGATCCAGTATATTTTGCAACTGTTCCATGTAAGGACGGGCATGATTCAATGCATTCTCAGACTTTCTCAACCGGGCAGAAGAAATCATCTTCATGGCTCCGGTTATCTTTTGAGAAGAATGTACCGAATTTATCCTTCCTTTCAATTCACGTGTTGATGCCATAATTTTTACTTTATGAACTAATTAAAAGTCTGCCCCACTTCCGTGGCTACTTCTTCTAATAATTTAGATACATTCTCATCCAGAACCCTCTCCCGCAACGGCTCTAAAATCTCTTTTTGGTATTTGGATCGCAATATCTCCAGAAACATCTTCTCAAACTCGGCTACATGTTTCAAATCCACGTTACGCAACAACCCTTGTGTACCACAATAAATCACGGCAATCTCTTCCTCCACGGGCATCGGTGCATGCTGGGGCTGAATCAATAACTGAGCATTCTTACGCCCTTTATCGATCACCATCTCCGTCACAGAATCCATGTCTCCTCCAAACTTAGAGAAAGCCTCCAATTCCCGGTACTGGGCTTGGTCAATCTTCAATGTTCCGGCAATCTTCTTCATGGCTTTTACTTGAGCATTACCACCGACACGAGATACAGAAATACCTACGTTAATTGCGGGACGTACCCCTTCGTTGAACAATCCGGCCTCAAGGAAAATCTGCCCGTCCGTGATAGAAATAACGTTTGTCGGAATATACGCCGACACGTCTCCTGCCTGAGTCTCGATAATCGGCAATGCGGTTAATGAACCACCTCCTTTAGCAGTGGGTCTCAACACATCCGGCAGATCATTCATCGTCTGTGCCATCTCATCACTGGATATAATTCGTGCTGCCCGTTCCAACAAACGAGAATGTAAATAGAATATATCTCCCGGATAAGCCTCACGCCCGGAAGGACGACGCAAAATCAAAGAAATCTCACGATAAGCGACAGCCTGTTTGGAAAGATCGTCATACACGACTAATGCGTGACGACCACTGTCCCGAAAATACTCCCCAATCGTCGCTCCCGCAAAGGGTGCATAATAACGCATAGCTGCCGAGTCGGATGCGTTTGCCGCAACAACGACCGTGTACTGCATCGCACCTCTCTCCTGCAACGTGTTCACCAACATGGCTACAGATGATGCTTTCTGACCAATAGCCACGTAAATACAATAAATCGGATCACCGTTATCGAAATTTCTTTTCTGGTTCAAAATCGTATCCACGGCAATAGATGTCTTTCCGGTCTGACGGTCTCCGATGATCAGCTCCCGCTGTCCCCGTCCGATCGGTACCATGGAATCAATCGCCTTGATCCCTGTCTGTAACGGTTCTTTCACCGGTTGACGATAGATTACCCCCGGAGCCTTACGTTCCAACGGTAACTGTATTAATTCCCCTTCAATGGGTCCGGCTCCGTCGATAGGTTCACCCAGCGTGTTGACAACCCGTCCAAGCAATCCCTCACCCACCTTCACGGAGGCAATACTTCCCGTACGTTTCACCGTGTAATTTTCCTTCACCCGATCACCGGCATTCATCAGAATCACTCCCACATTATCTTCCTCCAAGTTCATGGCAACCCCACGAACCCCGTTCTCAAATTCCAGCAACTCGTTAGCCTGCACATTATCCAACCCGAACACGTGGGCCACCCCGTCACCAACCTCCATCACGGTTCCCACCTCTTCGAAAGCCATCTTCGTATCGACCTCCTTGAGTTGCATTTCTAAAATATCTGATATTTCATTCGCTTTCAACATAACCCTAAATAATTTTAGATTTAATGATTTTAGATTTTAAATTCAGGCCTCACAAGGCTAACACGTTCTTCTTGTCATCCTCCCGAAGAATTCATTTATAATCTAAAAATCCAAACTGGAGACTCATCTCCTTCAGCTCTTTCATCAGTGAGGCATCTAGTTGCCGGGATCCAATCTGTAATATAAAACCTCCGATAATCGAGGGATCAACCTTATGGACAAACTCTATTGTCTTATCAGTATGACGCCGCACGAACTCTTTGATCTTATCCATCGTCTCGTCCGACAACTCCATCGCCGTGATGATCTTCACCCGGATAATCCCGTTTGCTGCCCGGTAAATCTTCTGAAACATCAGGCAAATTGACCTGACATACATTTCCCGGTGGTTTCTTATCAACAAACGAATACCCTTGATGTATGCCTCTCCCGGTTCTATCCCGATAGCCGTGGAGAGCAGCATTTCCTTATCCTCGGGTGATAACAACGGATTTAACAAAGCTTTCTGCAAGTCGGGATGAGCGATATAATTTTTCTCGAATAATTTCATCTTCTCATACACTGCATCAGCAGCATTTAACTCCTGCGCGTATCGAAACACGGCCTTTGCATACCTTCGAGCAATCAATCCTTCGTCCATACTCTCCTCCTTTACTCTTTATTCTCAAGCTCGTTCAACAACTTACCGATCAGTTCCATCTGGTTCTTATCGGTAGCCAAGTCCTTACGCATCACTTTCTCTGCAACTTGCAAAGACAAAGATGCCACTTGTTTACGCAATTGTAATTCTGCTTCCCGTTTTGCCTGCTCTATCGACAAATTGGCAGCCTCCCTCACTTGTTTTGCCTCATTTTCTGCCGCTTTTCGGGCTTCCGCTATCATCTCCCGTTTCAGCCGTTCTGTCTGCTGCAATACCTCTAATTGTTGCTTACGGGCTTCCGTCAACAAATCTTTGGCATCCTCTTGCGCCTTTTCGCGATCTCTTTTAGCCTCCCGGGCATACTCTACGCCTTTATCAATAAAATCAGCCCGCTCGTCCATCATCCGGACAATAGCCGGCCAGGCGTATTTTGCCAGAATGCCGAAAAGAATCAAAAAGACAACCAGCATCCAAAACACTAATCCGAATTCCGGTGTAAATAATGACATAGCTTCTTTTTATACAAACAATGCTAATAAACAAACGATAATTGCGAAAAGAGCAACACCCTCAATCAAAGCCGCAATCACGATCATATTGGTTCTGATATTGTTAGTCTCTTCCGGCTGACGGGCAATAGCATCCATCGCCGAAGAACCGATCTTACCGATACCAATACCTGCAGCAATAGCTGCCAAACCAGCTCCAACACATGCACCTATCTTAGCCAGACTTAACCCGGCTGCTGCTACTTCCAATAAAATCAAACTTTCCATAACCTTATTTATTAATTTTAGATTTAATGATTTTAGATTTTAAATTCAAACTTTTAGATTTAAGTTTTTAGCTTTTAACTTTCCTCACTCTCGCCAACCCGATAAAGATTGTTGAAAGCAACATAAACACGTATGCTTGAATAAACCCGATCAACACGTGAATCAAGTTCATAAACACGGCAAACAATACTGAAAATACAGTTGTAACACCCAATACCACCTGTCCCATCACGCTAAACAGAAAGATCAACGAAATTAACACCAACACAATCAAGTGTCCTCCCAACATATTAGCGAAAAGACGAATCATCAAGGCCACCGGTTTCGTGAACACTCCGAATATCTCGATAACAGGCAATAAGGGTACCGGACATTTCAATCCCATAGGCACATCCGGCCAAAATATCTCTTTCCAGTACTCTTTCGTCCCGGAAACATTAATCACCACGAAGGTACACAATGCCAAGACTAGCGTAATTGACATATTTCCCATCACGTTCGCCCCACCTGGGAATACAGCTATCAACCCCATCATATTGGATACGAATATAAAAAAGAATAATGTCAACAGATAAGGTGCATATCGCTTGGATTCCTTTCCCAACACACTGACAATAACTTCCTTATATAACATTTCGACGATCATTTCCAGACCACCCATTCCCTTACGCGGGGCCTTAAACTTTTTCCTTTTATAAAAACGAACTAAGGAGAACACAATCAACATCGTGATCAGTCCACTAATCATCACGGAAAAAGCGTTTTTGGTAATAGAAAAATCATAAGGACGATATTCGTTTCCGGTAGCATCTACCCCCACGATCTTCCCTTCATAAGCTCCTTCCCCGGCAATATGAAATCCTTTATATGTTTTCCCGTCTGCTAAACGTGAAGAACTGAAAAAATACCATTCCCCTCCATTATCCCGAACAATCACGGGCAGAAGTATGGTTACCTTTCCGATAATCGTCCATCCATACTCGTCCCCCAAATGCTCGAAAATAGTCTTTTTAGGGTCAAAAGCCTTATCCTCCCGTTCCTCCTGCTGCATCACGGAATCCACCCGCACGGCAAGCTCGTCCTCGACCTGTTGCGATTCTTCCCCGCTAACACCTGTTGCGGCCACTCTAACCGCACCTGCAGTTAGCGTTCCGACCAACAGAACAAGTGTCAACAATATATATTTTAAATCATTCTTCATAGGTGTATCAATTTATACAAACCACCACATTATTGTCCCGAACTTCCACAACACCCCCGCAAATCTGTACACTCTTTTCCTCTTCAACCCCTTTATAGATAATTTCTCCCGGAGTCAATGTCGATACTAACGGTGCATGATTTTCCAACACGGTAAACTGACCCACCGTACCAGGCAATTTCACCATTTGCACCTCACCTTTATAAATCACTTTCTCCGGAGATACTATTCTTAAAATCATGACCTTAATTATTTTAAATTTTAGATTCTCTAATTCCTTTTCTTCGCTTGTTCAATCATTTCTTTCCCTTTCTTGATCACATCATCAATGGTTCCGGCATTCATAAATGCCTGCTCCGGATATTCATCCATATCTCCATCGAGAATCATCTTAAAACCTCTAATCGTTTCTTCCAACGGAACCATAACCCCAGGAATTCCGGTGAACTGTTCAGCCACGTGGAAAGGTTGCGATAAGAAACGTTGCGCCCGACGAGCCCGTGCTACCACGATTTTATCCGAATCAGATAATTCATCAACACCCAAAATTGCAATAATATCCTGCAACTCGTTGTAATGCTGCAATAATTCGACCACTCTTTGCGCGGTTTGATAATGTTCTTCTCCAACAATTGCCGGATCAAGAATACGCGAAGAAGATTCCAATGGATCTACCGCCGGATAAATACCCAATTCGGTGATCTTACGACTCAACACCGTCGTGGCGTCCAAGAAACTGAACGTCGTGGCCGGTGCCGGGTCTGTCAAGTCATCTGCCGGAACATAAATGGCCTGAATAGAAGTAATTGAACCATTCTTCGTGGAAGTAATACGTTCTTGTAACTTACCCATCTCCGATGCCAATGTCGGCTGATAACCTACTGCTGACGGCATACGTCCCAAAAGTGCAGATACCTCGGAACCAGCCTGTGTAAAACGGAAAATGTTATCAATAAACAGCAGCACGTCCTGATTCTTCACATCACGGAAATACTCTGCCATTGTAAGACCTGACAGCGCAACTCTCATACGTGCACCCGGCGGCTCATTCATCTGTCCATATACTAAGGCAGTCTTTTCGATAACGCCGCTCTCCTGCATCTCACCGTAAAGGTCATTTCCCTCACGTGTACGCTCACCAACTCCTGTAAATACAGAAGTACCGCCGTGAGCAGTCGCTACATTATGAATCAGCTCCATAATCAATACTGTCTTTCCTACACCTGCACCACCAAACAGACCGATCTTTCCACCCTTTGCGTAAGGACAAATCAAGTCAACAACCTTAATACCTGTCTCAAGAATCTCGGTCGTAGGCATCTGCTCCTCATAGGACGGTGCCTGTCTGTGAATGCTCCAGCGCTCTGCATTTTGAGGTGCCGGCTTTTTATCTACCGGATCGCCCAGAAGATTAAATACTCTTCCAAGGCATGCATCGCCGACTGGAACGCTGATCGGTGCACCTGTGTCAACTGCATCCACGCCGCGAACCATACCATCAGTAGAGTTCATCGCAATGCAGCGCACAACATCGTCACCGATCTGCTGGGCAACCTCTGCAATGATGCGGCTGCCCTGATTTTCAATCTCAATGGCATTAAGCAATTCTGGAAGCTGTCCTTCCTGGAAACGAATATCCAGAACAGGACCCATTACCTGAATTACCTTGCCAACATGTCTTTCACTCATATATTCACCTTTCATCAGCTCTCTGAGCCTGCAACAATCTCTGTAATCTCCTGCGTAATACCAGCCTGACGAACACGATTATAGTGGAGATTGAGCTTATCAATCATCTCCTGCGCATTCTTTGTCGCTGCATCCATCATCATTCGGCGGGAGGCAAGCTCACTGGCCACAGATTCACTCATGGCTCCATAGATCAGTCCTGCCAGATATTCAGGCACTATGGCATTAAATACTGCCTCGCTGTTCGGCTCGTAAATAATCTGACGCTTCTTTGCCTCAGGTGCATCCTTCGGAATCAGTGACTTCATATCCGGCAGCGGCAAAATCGGAATAAATTTTGGTTCCTGCACCATCATGTTTACGAAATTCGTGTAAACAATCGCTACATGACCAAAACCACCTTCCTTATAGCCATGGCATATCAAACGTGCGATCTCAAAGCAGTCCGCAACCGAGATATCGCCTGCCTCTGTAAATGAATCTGAGACAACAGGCACCTTGCGGTTTGAAAAATGCTCCAATGCCTTCTTTCCTATCGGAAGCACACACGCTTCATGACCTTCCATCTGTTCTTCGACAAGGCGAAACAAATTGTTGTTATAACCGCCTGCAAAACCTCTGTCACCCGCGATTACGATAAAACACCAGTCATCATTTTGCGGTTCCTTCGTGTAGATGGACATCATATCGATATTTTCAGCTGCGATCTGAGCCAGTGTGCCCTGAAGTGCCTCAAAATATGGACGGCTGTTCTCAGCACGCTCCATTGCCTTGTGAAGCCTTGACGCCGCCACCAGCTCCATTGCCTTACAGATCTGCATCGTACTCTGTACGCTCTTGATTCTCAGTTTGATTGCTTTCTGATTTCCAGCCATACAAACTCTCCTTTAATATTACTGTAAGAACTTCGCCTTATAATTGTTGATGCAATGCTCCAGTTCGCTCTTTGCCTCATCGCCAAGTACGCCAGTGCGTCGTATCTCTTCCATCGCTGCTTTTCCTTCACGATCAATATCAAGCTCATTGTTTAAACCAGTCTCAAACTCGTGAATACGCTCTACTGGAACATCTGCTAACAGATCGTTAACTACGGCGTAAATAATAGCAACCTGCTTTTCAACAGGAAGCGGAGAATTTTGAGGCTGCTTTAAAATTTCCACGATACGCTCGCCCTTTGCAAGTCTCGCCTTTGTATCAGCATCCAAATCGGAGCCAAACTGTGCGAAGCTTTGCAGCTCTCGATACTGTGAATAAATAAGCTTTAATGTTCCGGCAACCTTCTTCATCGCCTTAATCTGTGCATTTCCACCTACTCGTGATACAGAGATACCAGGGTTTACAGCCGGGCGAATACCTGAGTGGAAAAGCTCAGTCTCCAAAAAGATCTGTCCGTCTGTGATGGAAATAACATTTGTCGGAATATAAGCAGATACATCACCTGCCTGTGTCTCAATGATCGGAAGCGCGGTAAGGGAACCACCTCCCAGCTCATTTGACAGCTTAGATGCACGCTCAAGCAGACGTGAATGCAGATAGAAAACGTCGCCAGGATAAGCCTCACGGCCCGGTGGACGACGGATCAGCAGGGAAAGTGCACGGTATGCAACTGCATGCTTACTTAAATCATCATAGATGATCAGCACATCTTTTCCCTTATTCATAAAGTATTCACCCATTGCACATCCGGAATACGGTGCGATATACTGCAGCGGGCTTGACTCAGATGCTGTAGCTGCCACAACGATAGTATAATCCATTGCGCCGTTTCTGGTCAGGTTCTCTACTAATGTAGCTACTGTGGAACGCTTCTGTCCAATGGCTACATAGATACAGATCACATCTTTTCCCTTCTGGTTAATAATGGTATCTGTAGCAATTGTAGTTTTACCGGTCTGACGGTCACCAATGATCAGTTCTCGCTGTCCACGTCCGATAGGGATCATAGAGTCGATGGCTTTGATACCGGTCTGAAGAGGCTGATATACAGATCTTCTCTCACAGATTCCTGGTGCCTTGCTCTCGATTGGCCGGAATTCTTTTGTATCAATCGGGCCTGCTCCGTCAATTGGCTGTCCCAGTGCATTTACAACACGTCCAACCATGGCGTCGCCTACAGGTACAGACACGACCTTGCCTGTACGCTTTACGGTCTGACCCTCACCAATGTTCTCATCTGAACCAAAGATTACGATGGAGACACTGTTCTCCTCCAGGTTCTGTGCCATACCAAAGCTTCCGTCCTCAAATTCCAGAAGCTCTCCTGACATACAGTTTACCAGTCCGCTGGCTCTGGCAATACCGTCACCAACCATAAGGATCGTACCTGTCTCGTTCTGTTGAATGGCATTTTCGTAATATTTTATCTGGCTTCGGATGACCTTGGATATTTCCTCAGGTTTTAATTGCATGTTTCCATTCCATCCTTTTATATTCTATTATTTTGCACTGTCTGAATTCAGAAATTTAAAGATTTTTCATATCCATATGTCAAATACCCATACAGTACGATTCTCAAATCCGGAATCCAGTTCTTTATACTACCAATTCATTCAGTTTCTTCGAAATACCGGAAATACGGCTCTGTACTGTACCGTCAAGCTGTACGCCCTCCAGTTCCACGCGAAGTCCGCCAAGAACGGATGCATCTGTTTTCTGAACCAGATACACTTTCTTTCCACTTAGCTTCTCAAGCTTCGCTTTCAGAGCTTCCATCTGAGTATCACTGAGCTTCACTGCACTGGTAACCACGGCTTCTGCAATTCCATGTGCACTGTTGTAGCGTCTGATAAACTCTTCGCAGCATCCGGCAAACTCTCTCAGAATCTTGCGTTCACACAATAATTTCAGGAAATTCACCAGATATCTCTCTGCCTGCCCTCCGAAAGCCTCTTCAATCATCTTAAGTCTCTCGTCTTCAGGAATCGCCGGTTCTCCCAGCAATTTCAAATATCCCGGATTTTCCCTGAAAATCTGTCTGACTGCGATCATCTGCTCCATGATCTGTCCATCGAGCTTTTCATCAGCGGCAAGGTCATACAGACTTCCGCCGTAAACTCTGGCAGTTTTTGTCATGATGCCTCACCTACATTCTCAATAAACTCATCAATCAGTTTTGCATGATCCTCTTCACTAATTTCGCGCTCGATCACTTTTCCGGCAATCTCAACAGCCATACCGCCGATTTCTCCCTTGATCTCGTTGACTGCCTTACGTTTCTCCTGGGCAATGTCTTTCTCTGCCTTCTCTTTCATGGCAGTTACCTGACTGGAAGCCTCCTTAAGCATCTCTTCACTCTGGATAGCGGCTGTTTTCTGAGCTGTCATCACAATGTCATTTGCCCTATTCTTGGCTTCCTGCATATTCTTTTCATATTCTGCCTTCATTGCCTGAGCTTCTTCCTTTGCCTTCACTGCATCCTGGATCTGGGCATCCGCTTTCGCTTTGCGCTTTTCCAGCATCTCATTGATGGGCTTGAAGAGGAAACGTTTGATCAGATATACCTGAATAAAAAGGTTGCAAATCGTCGCTATAAAATTCCACGGCACAATTCCAACTAATTCCTGTACCTGCATGTTTGTAACCTCCTGTCTGTATTTATGCGGATCATTCTCCGGCTATTGCCGGAATTATCCACAGGTTCCATATCAGATGCCGCTTAATCTGTGATATCCGGCATCTCAGCTGTTTTTATCAGCTCAGGAAGTTCATGAACATACCAGGTGCAACGAAGATAAGCAACAGACCGGTTACGAAACCGTAGATACCTGTTGTCTCTGCGATGGCACATCCAAGAAGCATGGTAGAAGTAACATCACCCTTGCACTCAGGCTGGCGTCCGATTGCCTCCAGCGCCTTTGCTACTGCGTTACCTTCACCAATACCAGGTCCGATACCTGCGATCAGCGCACATCCTGCTCCAATTGCACATCCTGCTAATGCGATACCTTTTGCCAATAACTGAAAATCCATATTAAAACCCTCCTGTTAAATAATAATCTGCAGCTTTTCCCCTTTGCTGCGGTATTAATTTTTCTGCTGTATTTCAGCATTCTTTGCGGTTACCACCGCTGCCGTTTTGCTCCGGCAAATCATGTTTTTGCTACTCTTCTGCTGCATTTGCAATATACATTACAGTCAGCATACAGAAGATAAACGCCTGCATAACTCCTGAGAACCAGTCAAAATAGACCGACGTTATCGCAGGTACACCGACATCAAGAATCGGTATCTTTGACAGTACATCTCCCAGTGCACCCGGGATCAGGCCCAGAAGCGCGGAACTTGCGACTGCCAGTGCCCCATAGATCAGGCCATTGATTACCACACCGGAAAGGATATTTCCGAAATGACGACACGCCATACTGACAGGTGTAGCCAGCTCGGAAAGAATATTAAACGGTGTCATAACTGCGATCGGAGTTGTAAATCCTTTCAGATAACCGCCAAATCCGCTGGTCTTTATCTTCTGTGCTGTGATCATAATGAAAACCACAACTGCCCAGGCAGCCTCAGTAGAAAGGTCTGCTGTAGGGCTTCGAAGTCCGATCAGACTGATCAGGTTGGAAACCACACTGGTTGCAAAAAGTGCTGCAACAAATGGTATCAGGTATCTGAATTTCTCACCCATATTTCCGATTACAAAGCTGTTGGCCTTCTCTACAATGAGCTCTGCCACAGCCTGACGTTTGGAAATGTTCTCTTCTTTCAGATCATGTGTCAGCCAGATACACAAACCTGTTATGAGTATCATAACAATCCAGCTTACCACCATTGTCTCACTGATCCTTAATGGTCCGAGAACAGGCACATCAATGGGTAATGTAAAGAATATCCTTGCCCCGCTGATATCCAATTCCATACTCTTTATTCACCTCCTGTCTCTCCCGGTACTGTTCCGGTTTGATATAGAAATACCTATTTGTTAGTATGAAAAATTCCTGCAATTTTAATTCCTGTTCCGGGAAATAAAAGAGGAACGATACCTGCCACAAAATGAAAACAGGGTGCCACGATTGCCAGGATCACCCACAACATCTGGATCAGCATTCTCTGGGAGTAACTTGCTTTGATCCTCATTCTCGCTGTGTCCTCATCTGTTGCTGTAGCTGCTTTCTGCACTGCAAGTCCCATAAAAAAGAAATTAAGGACTGCCACACATCCTCCCACTGCCCCTCCAAGAAACACCGTATAATCAAACGGTACCTTCTGTGGCATGAAAGCATGCAGCACTCCAAACACGATCCACATCAAAATCAGCCCGATTCCGGTGATGGCAGCTACCTTCCCGGTTTCCTTCTTTACGGCAGGCTGAACATTATCCATAATACTCATATAAATCTCCCTTTCGTTTCTGTATCATTACAGGTGTCTGTTAAACGATACTTTATTTTTCTTCTTTTTGTTCTCTTTCTTCTGCTGTCTGTTAATAGAAAGATAAAA
>ENA-OURQ01001596-OURQ01001596.1-human-gut-metagenome-genome-assembly--contig:-NODE-1596-length-18835-cov-4.076944_pt1 | contig 18835 bp, 19 predicted proteins | sample MGYA00242105_ERZ508999 | MGnify/ENA primary metagenome ERZ508999 (study PRJEB26280, sample SAMEA2338771) | human gut metagenome | biome: human gut; feature: human-associated habitat; material: faeces...
CCCAGTCAAAGTACTCTGCAATCTTATCTCTGGGAACAACAACGTCGCACTCGTCGAGGAGTTTTGTCTCCGCCTCGATCGCCTCGAGGAAGGAGCTTCTCGCTGCCCATGCGTCTTTCTTCTTCGCCGGGGTATCAGCAACGAGAACATCCACAGCGCCCGCGTCGAGAACAACCTCAGCCGCCTGCTCTGTGAGCTCCTCCAGCTGTTCCATGTTGTCGCCGTCGAATGTCACAAGAAGGTAAGCGCCGATGTCAACACCCTCGACCTGCTTCGGGAATACGCTCTTTCCAAGGTAGCGCTCGGAAGCGAGAACGATCTCTTTCTCCATGAATTCCAGTGCCTGCGGCTGGAAGTGGTTCATGAAGAATTTCGGAACCGTCGCAATACAGTCTTCCAGGTTCTCATACGGGATGATCAGGCTGATGGTCTCCTTCGGTGCCGGGATGAGCTTTAAGGTGAGCTCTGTGATGATACCTAAGGTTCCCTCGGAACCGATCATTAAGTTTAACAGGCTGTAGCCGGTGCTTGTTTTTGAGACGGTAGCGCCCAGCTTTACGATCTCACCGGTCGGAAGGACAACGGTCATGGCGCGCACATAATCTCTTGTGCATCCATATTTGACGGCGCGCATGCCGCCTGCGTTCGTGGAAACATTTCCGCCGAGAGTCGCAAACTTTTCACCCGGATCCGGCGGATATAAGAGACCCTGCTTCTGTGCATCCTCAGCGAGGTCATTTAACAGAACGCCCGGCTCCAAGCGGACTACGAAGTTTTCGAGATCATAGTCCAGGATCTTGTTCATCTTGCTCATGTCGATCATGACACCGCCGTCTACTGCAACAGCCGCGCCTGTAAGACCGGTTCCTGCTCCCCTCGGGATCACCGGGATGGAATTCTCATAACAGACCTTTACGATGGCCGCGATATCCTCTGTGGTCGTCGCCTCGATCACGACCTCCGGCGCGCCCTTTCCGTAGATCGGCATCTCGTCGTGGAAATAGTCACTGTTGATCTCTTCGCCCGCGTATACTTTTCCCGGAACGATCGCTTTGAACTGCTCCAGGATCTCAGGCGTTACCTCATTATACTTCTTTGCCATGTTTGCTTTCTCCTATTCTCATATATTGCCGCCACCCATATGACACATGTGCGGTTTTGTGTGATGCAATTGATTCTCTTTTATATTGGTAGTACCAATTATGATATATTTTAAACACCATGCACATTTGTTTGTTTATTGCGCACAATGTTGATTATTTTCTCTTTATTGGTAGAACCAATTCGTTCTAAAAAATAACTGCTATCAATAAGCAGTGTATTTTTTCCAATACAAGGATATCGCTGTCCCGGAATTTTGTCAAGACTTTTTGTTTTTCTTTGCGCAAATTTCGCACAGATTGTCTGATTTTTGTCAGGCTTGTTAGAATTATATCATAGTCATGGTTCCCGCTCTTTTCCCTGACTCTCAAAGCACTGGCTTATCGAAATAATCAGTCGGAACTCTGTCATGATTTTTATAAGTACTGGTAAATATAGTGGAAATGCAGCTTCAGTCCCTCTCTCGCCTTCTCGGTATTTCCCTCCGCGAAACCTTCTGCCAGTGTCCTGTGGGCGCGGCTTAAGAACTGCTCGCTGTGCATGCCCTCGATGATCTTTCCGAAGGCAGCGTAGCTTCCGTCAAGATGTGGAGCAGCTTTGTGCATAATGAAGAACTGAGAGCCGGCAGAATCCGGATGCATAGCACGGGCCATGGACAGAACACCTGCTTCATGTTTCAGCGGATTATGGAAGCCATTTTGGGAAAATTCGCCGCGGATGGTGTAGCCAGGACCGCCGGTACCATTTCCCAGAGGGCAGCCGCCCTGGATCATGAAACCTTCGATGACTCTGTGGAAAGTCAGACCGTCATAAAAGCCTTTTTTCACCAGGCTGATGAAGTTGTTTACAGAAACTGGTGCGATTTCCGGATAAAGCTCAGCTTTGATCACATCGCCGTTGTCCATGGTAATTGTAATAACTGGATTTTGAGCCATAATTGTATACTTCCTTTCTAAAATGCGGTATAATGATAAAATGCTAGGGTAAAAGATCAAAATGTCGTTCTTGCTTGCAAGATAAGACATTTGAGCTTGTAACCCGCTAAAACATGAGGAAGCAGCGATTTACAACGTAAATCTGCGAATTCCGAATGTTTTATAGAATTGTGGGAGTTACATTGTAACGGAGCAATTCGTGGGCATTTTGTAGGATATACCTTCAACAGATATATCCTAGAAAGTATATCATGCAAATTTGCAGGAGACAAGGAGATTTTCAGAGGGGACGCTATCTATGAAAACAGTCGTATTTCATTTACAGGCGAAAACATGTGAAAAAGACATTTCAAAGTTAAAAGAAGAAATATTATCTTATAATATAAGAATCGAAGAAAAAGAACTTTCCGAGGTAAAAGAAGAAAAAGACAGTATTCTGGCGATTACGGATCAGTTTTTGGATGTTGATTATGCGAAGGAACACAACATCGCAGTTATTTTCTATGAGACACCGGGAACGAACCGCAGTGTGTCCGGTGTGGACATGGTCGTGCAGGGATTTGAAGAGCTGAATGTAGAGTATCTGCAGCTTATTTATATGCGACATCACGGATTGCCGTGGATCATTGCAAAGACGGATCGGATCTGCATCCGCGAGAGCGTGGAGGGGGATCTTACGGCTTTTCGGAAGCTCTACCAGGAAGAAGGGATGCTGGATTATCTGCCGAATCCGGAGTTTGAAGGTGAGGAAGGAAGAGAAAACTTTCGTCATTATATCCGTAGCATGTACCGTTTTTATAATTACGGGATCTGGACAGTGCTCGAGCGAAAAAGCGGTGCAATTATCGGAAGAGTCGGCATTGAAAACGGAGAATATCAGGGACAGAGCGTACTGGAACTTGGCTATCTGATCGGGAAAGACTGGCGGCGACAGGGATTTGCAAGAGAAGCTGTTTCGATGACGGAACGGTTTGCAGCGGAAGTTTTGCAGGCGGATTCACTCCATGCTTTTATTCACCCGCAAAATGAATCATCTATTGCATTTATTAAAGCAATTGGATACGAAAAACTGGAACTGCCAGGAGAGGACGGAGTTCTGGTCTGGCAAAAAAATCTGCAAAAGGGCAGAATTTAGAAAACGTTTAGAAAAATTTCTCCGGATTGTTTAGAAAGAGCGATTAATATGAAATAGCTCTCGCAGATGAATGAGCTTAAAAACAAAAGAGGTGGAAAAATGCAAATCGAATTTCAGATTTTAGATGCACTGCAAAAGATACATACGCCAGTTCTGGATGGCGTGATGTGTCTGATCACATCACTTGGAAATGCCGGGATCATCTGGATTTTACTGACCATTGCCCTGCTGATTAATCCAAAGATCAGAAGAACAAAAGACGGAACAGCGTGCAGACTTTTCGGGGAATCCGGCAGACGAAGCGGATGTATTTTGCTTGCAGCACTGATTCTTGACCTGATTCTGTGCAACGGTATTTTAAAAAATCTGTTTCACAGAGTACGGCCGTATGACATCAGAACATCCATCGAACTTCTGGTAAAAAGACCGCTGGATTATTCATTTCCGTCCGGACATACGGCAGCTTCCTTTACTGCGGTGGTGGCACTTTCTTTTGCCGGTGAGAAAAGGGCATGGAAAGCGGCATTGGTTCTTGCATGTCTGATCGCATTTTCCAGAATGTATCTGTATGTACACTATCCGACTGATGTGCTCGGCGGTGTGCTTGTGGGCATCCTGGCAGGATATGGCGGATACCGGGTGGTGAAAGCACTGGAACAGTATAAAAAGGAAAAATAATACAGCATTTTACGAAAGCCCCGTTCTGTGGTATGATAACAGTCAGATTATTACACTACAGAAAGGGGCATTTTCAATGGGAGATACCTCAAAATATAAAGAAGAAAAACAGATCGCACTCGGGATCCTGGCTCATGTGGATGCCGGAAAGACGACACTCTCCGAATCCATGCTGCACAAGGGCGGTATTGTGGACAATATAGGCAGAGTCGATAAAAAGAATGCCTTTCTCGATAATTACGAACTGGAAAAGGAGCGGGGCATCACAATCTTTTCCAAGCAGGCGGTGTTTCGGATTGGAAATATGAGAGTAACGCTTCTGGATACACCGGGACATATTGATTTTTCGGCGGAGATGGAGCGGACGCTTCAGGTGCTTGACTATGCGGTGCTTGTCATCAACGGGGCGGACGGTGTGCAGGGACATACCAGAACGCTCTGGAGACTCCTGGAGCGTTATCAGATCCCGGTGTTTTTGTTTATCAACAAAATGGATCAGTTCAAAGGAAATGATGAGGAAAAGCAGGAAGAGCAGGAGCGTCTCCTTGCCAGTCTTCAGAAAGAGCTGAGTACTTCTTGCCTTGATTTTGGCGGAGAATGGGATGCGGCATTTCTGGAGAACCTGGCTTTGTGTGAGGAAGAGGTGCTGGAGCATTATCTGGAATCGGGAGAAGTAGAAGAGGCAGATATTGTAAAAATGGTCGCACAGCGGAAAGTATTTCCGTGCTATTTTGGTTCTGCATTGAAAGAGGAAGGTGTGGACAAATTTCTGAAAGGTGTGGAAACTTATACGGCAGAAAGAAAATACGGGGATAAGTTTGCAGCCAGAGTTTTCAAGATTGCAAGAGATGCACAGGGAAACCGGCTGACCTACCTCAAAGTGACCGGCGGCGTGCTGAAGGTCAAGATGCTGCTCAAAGGTGAAAATCGCAATGCAGAGGAGACGGAGATCTGGGAAGAAAAGGTCGACCAGATCCGCATTTATTCCGGGGCACGTTACGAGATGGTACAGGAGGCGAAAGCGGGGACGGTCTGTGCAGTCACCGGGCTGGAGCACACGTTTGCAGGGGAAGGGCTCGGCGAGGAAGGAGACAGTACGATCCCGCTGCTGGAGCCGGTGATCTCCTACAAAATCGAACTGCCGCCGGAGTGCGATGCACATCAGATGCTTCGCAAACTGCGTCAGCTGGAGGAAGAAGAACCGCAGCTTCATATTGTATGGGAGGAGCAGAGTTCTGAGATCCATGCAAAGCTGATGGGAGATGTGCAGATTGAGATTTTGAAGAGTCTGATCAAAGAACGGTTTGGCGTGGATGTCTCATTTGGAGAGGGCAGCATTGTCTATAAAGAGACGATCGCGGGACCGGTGGAAGGCATCGGACATTTTGAGCCGCTGCGTCACTATGCGGAGGTGCATTTGCTTCTGGAGCCTCTGGAGCGGGGAAGCGGCGTTCAGTTTGATACGGATTGCAGCGAAGATCTGCTGGACCGGAACTGGCAGCGGCTGATCCTTACGCATCTGGAGGAAAAAGAGCATATCGGTGTGCTGACCGGTTCGGCGATCACAGATATCAAGATTACATTGATTGCAGGAAGGGCACATCAGAAACACACCGAGGGCGGTGATTTCCGTCAGGCGACGTATCGTGCCGTGCGTCAGGGACTGAAGCGTGCCAGAAGTATTCTGCTGGAGCCGTGTTATGAGTTCTGTCTGGAGATTCCGATGGAGAATGTCGGAAGAGCGATGACGGATCTTCAGAATATGGGGGCAGATTTTGAGCAGCCGATGATCGAGGACAAGATGGCAGGCATCAAAGGCCGGGCTCCGGTTTCTACAATGCGTGGTTATCAGAAAGAAGTTATTTCCTACACAAGAGGATTTGGAAATCTGGTCTGCAGTTTTGGCGGTTATATCGAATGTCACAATGCAGAAGAAGTGATCGCGGCATATGATTATGATTCGGAGCATGATCTGATGAATCCGACCGGATCGGTATTCTGTGCACACGGAGCCGGATTTGTCGTTCCGTGGGATCAGGTTCCAGACTATATGCATCTGGAAGAACGCAGGATCGCAGATATACAGTCAGCAGATGGGGAACAGGCATCTGATGATAAAAAGAGAAGCGAAAGTGGACAGGCAGACGGCAGCTGGATCAGTTCCGCAGAATACAAAAAGCGACAGGCAGATTACTGGAGGGGCGAAAAAGAGCTGGAAGAGATTTTTGCCCGCACGTACGGAGAAGTTAAAAGAAGGCTTCCGTCCGAGCAGGAATATCGCAGAGTACATGTCACAGCTTCCGAGCCGGTCTATCGTCCTGCAAAACCGAAAAAAGCGGAAAAAGAATACCTTCTGGTGGACGGTTACAACATTATTTTCGCCTGGGAAGAGTTAAAAGAGCTGTCAAAGATCAACATTGACAGTGCGAGAGACCGCCTGAAAGATATTCTGTGCAATTATCAGGGGTATTGCAAGTGTACGCTGATCCTGGTATTTGATGCTTACCGTGTGAAAGGACACCGGGAGGAGATCACAAAATATCACAATATCCATGTGGTCTATACAAAAGAGGCAGAAACAGCCGATATGTTTATCGAAAAAACCGTCCATGCGATCGGCAGGAAATATCAGGTTACAGTAGCAACTTCCGACGGACTGGAACAGGTGATCATCATGGGACAGGGCGGAAAGAGGCTGTCCGCTGCGGGCCTCAAAGAAGAAGTCGATATGGCGGCAGCTCAGATGAAAGAACATCTGGAGGCGGCGAAGCCAAAAACAAAAACCTATCTTGGGGAATATTTTTCGGAAGATTCTGGAAAAGCAGAGTAAAATTTTTTGCCGGACAGAAGCCCGGAAAAATGAATATCATATAAAACATAGTATAAATGTCATATAGTGAGGTATCGAAAATGAAAATGGCAGAAGAGCTTCAAAGAGAGCTCCGCAGTATCAACCGTAAAAGTTATCCGGCGTACAAGGGGCTGAAAGGGGCATATCAGTTCCCGGATTACCAGCTTTTTATCGAGCATGTGCAGGGTGATCCATTCGCAGCACCGTCCGCGCTGCGGATTTTTGTGCCGCACAGCAAGGCAAAATTTCCGGAAAGATATTATTGGGATAAGTGCAGCAAGGTTGCATTGCAGGATGCTTTGCTCCGACGTTTTGCGGAAATATCCGCAAAATTCTGTTACCAGGCAAAAGGCTCCGGTAAGAGCGGTGTGATCCAGGTCAGTCACTGCGGACAGGAAGTTCTGGAGCGAACTGCCTGTGAGATTACAAAGGAAGGCATCCACATCCGCTTTTTTGTCGGTTTTCCGGCAAATGGACGCACGATCAATTCCGGCGAACTGGAAAAGATTCTGTTTGTGTATCTTCCGAAGTGCGTGGAAATGTCTCTGTATCACAGAAAAGTTCCGGAAAGAGAGACCGAGCAGGTGATCTGTTTAAAAGAGGATCAGAGGGTAATAAGGGAAGAATTAAAGAAAAGAGGTCTGATCGCATTTGTGGCAAATGGTTCGATTCTGCCAAGACAGAGCGGAAATTCTGATCTGCCGATGAAGGATGCCGTCCCGTTTCAGTCCCCAAAGAGCATGGAAATCACCATACAGCTTCGACATCGTGGTTCGATCACAGGTATGGGGATCAGAAAAGGGATCACGCTGATCGCCGGCGGCGGTTATCATGGAAAATCGACGCTGCTTGAGGCACTCGAAAAAGGCGTTTACGATCACATCGCCGGAGATGGAAGAGAATTTGTGATCACGGATGATACTGCCTGGAAACTTCGGGCGGAGGATGGCAGAAAGATTAAGGATGTCGATATTTCGCTGTTTATCAATCATCTTCCAAATGGAAGAAATACCAGAAGATTTTCTACTCTGGATGCCAGCGGCAGTACCTCACAGGCGGCAAATATTATAGAAGCGATCGAGGCGAAAAGCCAGGTTCTGCTGATTGATGAAGACACTTCCGCAACGAATTTTATGGTGCGTGATGAGCTGATGCAGCGTGTGATCCAGAAGGACAAGGAGCCGATCACGCCGTTTCTGGAGCGGGCGAGAGATCTCTATGAAAAGGCAGGCATCTCTACGATCTTGGTAGTCGGAAGCTGTGGTTCGTATTTTTATATCGCAGATCAGATCATTCAGATGGACAATTACTGTCCGGTGGATATTACAGAGAAAACCAGAAAACTGCTGAAAGAATATAAAAAACCGGACTGTGAGGCAGAAGGCTTTGCACTGCCGTCTGAAAAAAGAAGTATATCCTTTGGAAGCTCTGTGGTACGAAGGAAAAATTACCGCGGAACCGGTATGGTAGAAGAACACGAAAAATTAAAAGTGATGGGAAGAGAAAGTCTGATGCTTGGCAAAGAACAGCTGGATCTTCGCTATCTGGAGCAGCTTGCGGACCGGGAACAGACCCAGACACTGGGGTATCTTCTCAAATATGCAAAAGAGCAGTACAGCGGCAAAACAACAGATCTTACGGCACTGATGGAATCCCTGATCCGGAAACTGGAAAAAGAAGGGATCGGAAGTGTGAGCGGGCAGAAAGAGATTCCGGCCGGGATGGCAATGCCACGAAGACAGGAGATTTATGCGTGCTTTAATCGCTTCTGACCCTGGCATCTTTGAATCGTTACAAAAATATTACAAATATTTACAATTTTACATATTTGTATCAAAATTGTTATGTACCATGTATGTGTCGGGGGATCTGGAAGTGCAGTACATGAAAAGATTGCCCACGACATTCTTGAAAGCATTTGTCAGGAGATGACAGGCGGAGAAAATGTGAAATGCTGAAGAGAAAGCGTGGGTGTTTTCTGTTCGGTTCGATGATAAAGGAGGTACAAAACGTATGAAACGCAGAAAATATTTACTTGCTTGCCTGCTTGCAGGTGTTACCATTGCCATGCCGGCAGGGCAGCTCAGTTTTGCAGCAGGGGCACAGAACGATATCAGCCTGATGGCAGAGTCCGAAAACCAGAGCGAGACACAGTCTGAAAGCCAGAGTGAATCGGAGACGCAGAGTGAATCACAGTCTGAGAGTCAGAGTGAATCGGAGACGGAGACACAGGACCCGAATGTTCCGGAAGGATACAAAGGCATTTACAAGGTCAGTGACCTGAGTCTGTTATCTTCCAAGCCGGACGGAAAATATATGCTGATGGCGGATCTGGATCTGAACAGTGCAGAACAGGCAAGTATTTCTGTATTTCGCGGTACACTGGATGGAAACAACCATACGATCAAAGGACTGAAGCAGGCACTGTTCCAGGTGCTTGAAGAGGGAACGGTGAGCAACCTGAATTTATCGGGTGTGCAGATCAGCGGCAGCGGCGATACCGGTGCACTTGCAAATGTCATCGGAACCGGCAAAAAAAGTGCAGTTACGATCCAGAATATCACGATCACCGGAAGTGTTACAGGTACCGGGAATACCGGAGCACTGGCGGGTGTTTTGAAGGGGACAGATGTCGTGATCTCGAGGATCGCTAACAGTGCGACTGTAGCCGGAACGGCAAATGCCGGCGGCCTGATCGGACTTGTACAGGCAACAGATGACCAGGAAGGGGCGGCATCTGTGAAGCTGACAGAGAGCTATAACATCGGAGAGGTCAGTGCGGTAACAGCAGGAGGACTGATCGGTGCAGCAGAGATCCCAAATCTGGCAGCGGCAAGAAACATTGAGATCGCAAACTGCTACAACGCAGGCGTATTGGAAAAAGGGGCCAATATCGTAGCGAAGATTACAGCAGGGAACGGTCAGGTCGTGATCAACAAATGTGTCGGTATTCAGTTTTATTATTCTGTGGCATCCGGCATGGTCGGCACGTCCACAATGGCAGCAGGCAGCACACAGACATCCGGCTGCAGCATTTCAAACAGCTACTATTACAGCATGAATCCGGTCTATGCATTTGAAACAGGAAACTGCATTACCGGAACAGCAACGGCACTCAATGATGTGCAGATCAAGACACAGAGCTATTTCAAAGATTTTGATTTCGATGGCATCTGGGCTTTGAATGCAGCAGAAAACGGCGGTTATCCGTATCTGAAACAGACCACCATGTTGCCGGTCAGCTATGTGGCACCGACTGCCGGAACGGTTCTGATGGACAGCAAAACGGGCGGCAAGTATCTTGTAAGCACCAGAAGCAAAGCAGTTTCCTACGCAGGCGTGCTGGATGAGGAGATCACTTCCGTGAGCATCCCATCTCAGGTGGAGATCAACGGCATAACGTATAATGTAACGGCGATCGCAGAAGGGGCACTGAGAGGAAACACAAAGATCACCTATGTATCCGTTCCGTACAGTGTGACAGAAGTTGGAAAATATGCATTTAAGGGATGTGCATCTCTTACAAAAGTAAGCACCCTCAAATATGTAAAGAATATTTATCAGGAAGCATTTGAAGGCTGCACAAGCCTGACAACGATCGGTGCGACCAATTATCGGATCACACTTCCGTCTGTTGAAATGATCGGTGTGCGGGCATTCCGCAGAGTATCACAGGTGCACAGAGTCTATATTTCTTCGAAAAATCTGACTACGATCAAAAGGGGGGCGTTCAGCGAATGCAGCGGTATAACGAAGTTTAATGTGGTTTCGACAAAACTGAACAGTATGGGAAAATATGCACTGTACAGAACCGGCAAGCTGAAGACGGTCATTTTCAAGACCGGGTATCTGACGAAGAGCAACGTGGGAAGCAAGGCATTTAGCGGTATCAAATCAACGACAACCTTTACGGTTCCGGCAGGTTCCGTTCAGAATTATAAAGATTTATTTAAGAATAAGGGAGCGGGGAGCAAATTTAAGGTTAAGAGTTTGTAAAAAAGATTGAGAAGCGTTAAGGGTATTTACAAAAAACTCATATAAAATAAAAAAACTTCTGAGATCCGGTATGGATTTCAGAAGTTTTTTTATACTTATCTTATAACCTTTTCAGGCTTTTGCTGTGTCACGGAAGATCACATGGCTGTAATTTTTCAGGGCACTTTGCAGAACCAGTCCGATCACACCGCAGGAAAGTACTTCACCGATGCCGACTGTCAGCATCATAAACGGGATCGGCAGATTGACACCGTATCCGTAGTAAAGGACGAACGGTACGATCAGGGTGTTGGCAATGATCGGCGGCAGCGGAGCTAAAAATCTGCTCTTTTTACGCAGGGCATAAGTTCCGAGGGCTCCAAGCAGTGTGGCAATGCTGCCGAAAATAATATCAGCAGGGATTGCACCGCCGAACAGGTTGGCAATAATACATCCGACAAACAGTCCCGGAATCGCAGCCGGTGTGAAGAATGGCAGGATGGTCAGTGCTTCAGAAATACGAACCTGTACTTCACCGAAACTGAACGGTGCAAAGATGATCGTCAGCACGACATAGATCGCTGCAATCACAGCAGCCTGGGTTAAAAAGGTTACCTTGTTAGACTTTTTCATGATATTTTTCTCCTTTAGTTTTGTTTTATGAGTGGAAGGTCACGAACACTCAGCACATTTTACGGCGGTGACCGCCGGCAAGCCCGATAAGACCTTGTTTTTAAGGGCTTTGCAACGGCTCAAAGTATAACACAGTGCCGGAAAGATTGCAACAGAAAGCTGAAAAATCCATGCTGTGTCAGAATCAGGAAGCGTATTTCGACACTTCCCTGAAAGTGTATAAAAATTTGGCATTTTTGGGGGAATGTATACCAGATTTGGTAGACAAAAAGGGAAAAGTAAGATAAACTAAAATTTGTGGTAAATGCTCTTTTGCATTTACAAAGAGGTAAAAAAGAAATCATGTATCAGAAAAGGCGAAGATGGAGTATGAGGAGGAAAAATGAAGTTTGAAAAAGAAGTGATGCAGAATCTTGCTATGGTCACACAACTTGGGATTTCTATGCTGGCTCCGATCATTCTCTGCGTATTCGCAGGCCACTGGCTGGATGAGCATTTCGGGTTTCACAGCGTGATCGTGCTGCTTCTCTTTGGTATCGCAGCAGGTGTACGCAACTGTTATCTGATCTTAAAACAGCTTATTCCGAAAAAAGGAGAAAAGAAACATGGAAGATAAGGTATTGAAAAGTCTGATTTCCGGTATCCTATTATGTGGAATACTGTTTCAGGCAGTCTTTGTGTGGTTTTCTGATGCAAAGGTCTTTTTTTCACTGGGGCTGTGGATCGGAGTCGGCGTTGCCGTTTTTATGGCATGGCACATCAGGTACAGTTTAGAAGATGCACTTGATATGTCAGAGGGCGATGCTCCGAAACATATGTACCGTATGTATGGCATCCGTATGGCAGTCGTGCTGGTTGTATTTTTTATTACTGCCTATTTTGAGATCGGCAGTATGATCGGCGTTCTGCTTGGAGTGATGACTCTGAAAGTCGGAGCATATATGCAGCCTTTGCTTCAGAAAATAAAAAAGAAAAGAAGGTGAATGAGTGAGAGCAGGTTTTTTGCTGGCGGCAAGTGGTGACGTGGATTTTATGATCCATGGACTGTTCAAGTACAGGTTATTCGGACAGGAATTTTGGATCACGACCACGCATGTCAGCATACTCGTGGTGATGCTGGTACTGTTTGTGTTTGCACTTGCGGCAAACCGGACGATGCGTCACGCACAGGAAGTGCCGGGATTTTTCCAGAATATCGTCGAGATGATCGTGGAAATGCTGGATGGCATGGTAGAGAGCAGTATGGGAAGTTATGCGAAGAAATATCGCAACTACATCGGATCGATCTTTATCTTTATTTTTGTCAGCAATATCTCAGGTCTGTTTGGGCTTCGGCCTCCGACAGCGGACTATGGCGTAACACTTCCACTGGGAATTATCACATTTTGTATCATACAGTACAACAATGTGAAGTATAACAAATTTGGTGCATTTACCGATCTGTTTAAGCCAATCCCGATCCTCTTCCCGATCAACCTGATCGGAGAGATCGCAGTGCCGTTTTCTCTGTCACTGCGTCTGTTCGGAAATGTGCTTTCCGGAACGGTTATGATGTCACTGATCTACTCACTGCTTTCCAAGTTTGCAGTGGGCTGGCCGGGATTTCTTCATATTTACTTTGATCTTTTCTCCGGTGCGATACAGACCTATGTGTTCTGTATGCTGACAATGGTATTTACTTCACAGAAAATGCCGCAGGAAAATTAAAAGATGTCAAAGCCCCGGAAGCGGATCCGTTCGCAGCAGGTGGGAGGCATCAACGGGCAACATCAAGAAATCATATTTTAATATTTAGGAGGTACATCTCATGGATGGAATTACAGGTAAGGCACTGGTTTTAGCATGCTCTGCAATTGGTGCAGGTCTTGCAATGATCGCAGGTATTGGTCCTGGTGTAGGTCAGGGTATCGCAGCCGGATATGGTGCAAGTGCAGTAGGAAGAAACCCGGGAGCAAAAGGTGATATTATGTCAACCATGCTTTTAGGTCAGGCAGTTGCCGAGACAACAGGTCTTTATGGTCTTGCTATCGCATTTATCCTGCTGTTCGCAAACCCGCTGATCGGCAAGCTGTAAAAAGGGGGCAAAACGTTGGAACGACTGTTTAATCTGGATCCTCAGCTGATTCACGACGCCGTTCTGCTGGCACTTGCAGTATTTGTCATGTTTACGTTTCTGTCCTATCTGCTGTTTAATCCGGCAAGAGATTTCCTGAAAAAGAGACAGGATAAGATCAAAAACGATCTGGATACCGCCGCAGCAGATAAAGCAGATGCACGTAAACTCAAAGAAGATTACAATGCGAAAATTCAGAATATCAATGCAGAGGCAGAAGAAATTCTGGCACAGGCAAGACAGAAAGCTCTGGATAACGAAGCGAAGATCATTGCCGAAGCAAAAGAAGAAGCTGCAAGAATTCTTTCAAGAGCAAATGCCCAGGTTGAACTGGAGCGTAAAGCTGCTGCAGACGATATGAAGAAAGAAATGATCGCACTTGCATCTTTGATGGCAGAAAAGGCAGTAGCCGGTGCGGTTGATGCAAAAGTTCAGGATACGATGGTAGAGAGTACACTGAAAGAAATAGGGGAGGACACATGGCGAAAGTAGCGGCGAAGGTATACGGTGACGCGCTGTTCGAGCTGGCGGTGGAAGAGAACCGCTGTGACCAGTTTCTGGAAGAGATTTGTGCCGTAGAGAACGCACTTGACCAGAATCCCCAGGCAGAGACGCTGCTCTGCCATCCGGGTATCGGCAGCGAGGAAAAGCAGGATTTTATCGAAAAATGTTTCAAGGGAAACGTCTCAGACGATATGACAGGATTTTTACAGATTCTTGTGAAGAAGGGACGCTTTTCCGAGAGAAATGCCATATTTGCATATTTTACAGCTAAAGTGAAAGAATACAAAAAAATTGGTGTGGCTCTGGTGACATCTCCATTTGAGCTTACCGCAGAACAGAAGACTAAGATCGAAAAGAGACTTCTGGATACTACGGACTACAAAAAGATGGAGATCACATACCGCGAGGATAAGACGCTGATCGGCGGTCTGGTGATCCGGATCGGAGACCGTGTCATTGACACCAGTATAAAGAGCAGGCTGGAAGAGCTGAGGCTGCAGCTCATGGGAATTTCCCTCGAAGCCTGAGAGAAGAAAACAGCATGAAAGAAGGTGCAAAGACCTTATGAATTTGAAACCTGAGGAAATAAGCTCAGTGATAAAAGAAGAGATCAAAAGATATTCTTCCCATATGTCCGTTGCAGAAGTGGGCACGGTTATTCAGGTTGCAGATGGTATCGCACGTATCCACGGCCTTGAGAAGGCGATGCAGGGTGAGCTTCTGGAGTTTCCGCATGGTGTGCGGGGCATGGTGCTCAACCTGGAGGAGGATAACGTAGGTGCCGTACTGCTCGGTGATGCAACGAATATCGAAGAGGGCGATATCGTAAAGACTACCGGCACCGTTGTGGAAGTTCCGGTAGGCGATGAGATGATCGGCAGGGTTGTCAATGCCCTTGGACAGCCGATCGATGGCAAAGGTCCGATCTCAAGCAGGAAATTCCGTAAGATCGAAAGAGTAGCTTCCGGAGTTATCGACCGAAAGAGCGTAGATACCCCGCTTCAGACAGGTATCAAGGCAATTGACTCCATGGTGCCGATCGGAAGAGGACAGCGTGAGCTGATCATCGGAGACCGTCAGACCGGTAAGACAGCGATCGCGATTGACACGATCATCAACCAGAAGGGTCAGAATGTAAAATGTATTTATGTAGCGATCGGTCAGAAAGCATCGACCGTTGCCAATATCGTAAAGACACTGGAAGAAAACGGAGCCATGGATTATACAACCGTTGTAGCATCTACTTCCAGTGAACTTGCTCCGCTGCAGTATATTGCACCGTATTCCGGATGTGCGATCGGAGAAGAATGGATGGAGAATGGAGAGGACGTACTGATCATTTACGATGATCTGTCCAAGCATGCGACAGCTTACCGTACACTTTCCTTACTTCTGCGTCGTCCACCAGGTCGTGAAGCTTATCCGGGAGACGTTTTCTATCTGCATTCCAGACTTCTGGAGCGTGCGGCGAGACTTTCCGATGAACTTGGCGGAGGATCTCTGACGGCACTGCCGATCATCGAGACACAGGCAGGTGACGTTTCCGCTTATATTCCGACGAACGTTATTTCCATCACAGACGGTCAGATCTATCTGGAGACAGAGATGTTCAATGCCGGATTCCGCCCGGCGGTAAATGCCGGACTTTCTGTATCACGAGTTGGAGGTTCCGCTCAGATCAAGGCAATGAAAAAGATTGCTGCCCCAATCCGAGTAGAGCTGGCACAGTTCCGTGAGCTGGCATCTTTTGCACAGTTTGGTTCCGAACTGGATGCCGATACCAAAGAAAAGCTGGCACAGGGCGAGCGTATCCGTGAAGTCCTCAAACAGCCGCAGTATGCACCGGTTCCGGTAGAATATCAGGTTATCATCCTGTATGCGGCTACCAGAAAACATCTGCTGGATATTCCGACAGAAAAAGTTCTGGAGTTTGAAGAAGCACTGTTTGAATATATCAAGACCAAATATCCGGAAATTCCGGAGAGCATCAAAGAGACCAGGGTACTTTCCGACGAAGCAGAGCAGAAACTGATCCAGGCGATCGGTGAGTGCAAAGCAAAATTTTCTGCAGCTGAATAAAGCAGCATGATGACGGAAAAGAAAGCAGGAGGATGATACCATGGCTTCAATGAGAGATATTCAGAGGCGCAGAAACAGTATCGCCAGCACACAGCAGATCACAAAAGCCATGAAGCTGGTTTCCACCGTAAAGCTTCAGAGGACGAGGGAAAAAGCGGAAGAATGCAAACCGTATTTTAACCATATGTATGCCACGGTGACCAGTATGCTTGCACGTACCGGCATTGTGGAACACCCGTATCTGAAAAGCGGAAAATCGGGGAAAAAGGGTGTGATCGTCATCTCATCCAACAGAGGACTGGCAGGCGGTTACAACTCCAACATCGTGAAAATGCTCACGCAGGGCGAACTGGAAGGAAAAGAGCTTCTGATCTATAACATCGGCCGAAAAGGGCATGAAGCACTGGAACGAAAAGGCTATGAGATCGCAGAAGATTACAGCGAGGTGATCAATTCCCCTCTGTATTCGGATGCGGTGGAGATCAGCCAGAGAGTCCTGAAAGATTTCGAGGAAGAGAAGATCGGAGAGATTTATCTTGTCTATACCAGCTTCAAAAACACGGTGGTACATGAGCCGAAACTTTTAAAGCTGCTTCCGGTGGAATTCAGTGACAAAGAGCTGTCCGATGCAGAGCGGAATACGCCGATGAACTACAAGCCGGGCGAGGAAGAAGCCCTGGATATGATTATACCAAAATATATCGCAAGTCTTCTGTACGGAGCGTTAAACGAGGCGGCAGCCAGCGAAAACGGTGCACGTATGCAGGCAATGGATGCAGCTACGAGCAATGCAGAGGACATGATGGAAAGCCTGGAACTGCAGTACAACCGTGCAAGACAGGGCTCGATCACGCAGGAGCTGACCGAGATCATTGCAGGAGCCGAGGCTGTTGAATAGAAACGTCTGCCGCAGCATATGCGGCATTACTAGGAGGAAACATGGCAGAACAAATTCAAGGAAAGATCACGCAGATCATTGGTGCGGTCCTGGATATTAAATTTCCGGAAGGCAAGCTGCCAAAGATCTACGACGCGATCCATATCGCAGCTCCGGACGGCGGTGTGCTGACGGCAGAAGTTGCACAGCACTTAGGTGACGATACGGTGCGATGCATTGCGATGGGACCGACCGATGGGCTGGTTCGTGGTGCCGAAGCGATCGCAACCGGTGCACCGATCACCGTTCCGGTCGGAGAAAAGACACTTGGACGTATCTTCAATGTAACCGGAGATGCGATTGATAAAAAGCCGGCACCGGAAGGCGTCGAGTATTTACCGATCCACAGAAAAGCACCTTCTTTTGAAGAACAGTCCACATCTACCGAGATCCTGGAGACCGGTATCAAGGTAGTCGATCTGCTTTGCCCGTATCAGAAAGGCGGTAAGACCGGTCTGTTCGGAGGAGCAGGTGTAGGAAAGACCGTTCTGATTCAGGAGCTGATCCACAATATCGCAACCGAGCACGGTGGATATTCCGTATTTACCGGAGTTGGTGAGCGTACACGAGAAGGAAATGACCTCTATCACGAGATGGAGGAATCCGGAGTTATCAATAAGACCACCATGGTGTTCGGTCAGATGAACGAGCCGCCTGGAGCACGTATGCGTGTCGGTCTTACCGGACTTACGATGGCAGAATATTTCCGTGACCAGGCAGGAAAAGATGTCCTGCTGTTCATCGACAATATTTTCCGTTTTACGCAGGCAGGTTCCGAGGTTTCCGCCCTGCTTGGACGTATGCCGTCCGCAGTAGGATACCAGCCGACACTGCAGACCGAGATGGGTGCTCTTCAGGAGCGTATCACTTCCACAAAGAGCGGTTCCATCACATCCGTACAGGCCGTTTATGTGCCGGCGGATGACCTGACAGACCCGGCACCGGCTACGACATTCGCACATCTGGATGCTACGACTGTACTTTCCCGTTCCATCGTAGAGCTGGGAATTTATCCGGCAGTTGATCCGCTGGAGTCCACATCCCGTATTCTGGACCCGCGTATCGTAGGCGAGGAACACTATAAAACGGCACGAGGCGTGCAGGAGATCCTGCAGAAATACAAAGAACTTCAGGATATCATCGCCATCCTTGGTATGGACGAGCTTTCCGAGGACGACAAGCTGGTCGTGAGCCGTGCGAGAAAAGTACAGAGATTCCTGTCACAGCCGTTCTTTGTGGCAACACAGTTTACCGGTCTGGACGGACGTTATGTGCCGCTCTCTGAGACCATCCGCGGATTCCGCGAGATTCTCGAAGGCAAGCACGATGATGTTCCGGAAAGCTACTTCCTGAACGCAGGCTCGATCGATGATGTCACAGCCCGCATGAAATAGGGAGGTGTAAAATGGCAGCAGACAATCTTTTTGATCTGAAGATCATTACACCGGATCGTGTATTTTACAGTGGAAAAGCCAGTTTTCTGGAGCTGAATACCGTAGAAGGCGAGATTGGTATCTATAAGAACCATATTCCGATGACAACTGTTCTGGAGCCGGGGATCGCCACGATCACCGAAGAAGGCGGAAATAAAAAGGAAGCAGCACTGCACACCGGATTTATGGAAATCTTAGGTGACAGGATCACGATCCTTGCAGAGATCGCCGAGTGGCCGGATGAGATTGACCGCAACCGGGCACAGGAAGCAAAGATCCGTGCAGAACGCAGACTGCAGAATGATAAGTCCAACATCAATATCACGCGGGCAGAGCTGGCACTGCACAAGGCACTGGTCCGTATCGAACTGGCAGACCATGTAACAAAATAATAATAATGATAATAATGATGTGGGTGTCAAAAGTCCCCAACTATGATGCCTACGGATTGTTCCGTGCGT
>ENA-OURQ01001616-OURQ01001616.1-human-gut-metagenome-genome-assembly--contig:-NODE-1616-length-18703-cov-10.209030_pt1 | contig 18703 bp, 17 predicted proteins | sample MGYA00242105_ERZ508999 | MGnify/ENA primary metagenome ERZ508999 (study PRJEB26280, sample SAMEA2338771) | human gut metagenome | biome: human gut; feature: human-associated habitat; material: faeces...
GCGGGCAGACAATGTCCTGCGCAGTCAGCTCGGTTTCCCGGCGCGCGGCGGAGAAGTTGCCCAGCCATGGGTATTGCCGGAGGAAAAGACGGAACATTTTGCGACCCTTCGCTTTACGATAGAAAGTGAAGTGGAAGTACCGGTACGTTTGGCGTTGGAGGAAGCGGAGCATGCATCTGTAAAACTGAATGGGAAAACAGTGAACGAAAAGGTGTCCGGCTGGTATACGGACCACTGCATCGGGACGATCGAAATCGGCACACTTCAGAAAGGCACAAATATAGTGGAAGCGACAGTTCCTTTCACGCACAGAATCGGTCTGGAATGGTGTTATCTCCTCGGTGATTTTGGCGTGCGTATCGAAGGCAGAGCCGGTGTGGTGACAGCACCTGTCAGAGCGTTAAGCTTTGGGGATATCGTATCCCAGGGGCTTCCTTTTTATGGTGGAAATATTACCTATCATCTGCCGGTATCGATCGGAGCAAATGGCGCTGTTGTACATATTCCTCATTATCGTGGCGCACTCGTTGCAGTTGAAAAGGATGGAAAACGGTTGGGTGAAACGACATTTGCACCTTATGATCTGGAAGTTGGACAGGCTGATTCGATCGATCTGGTGCTGTTTGGAAACCGCGTCAATACCTTTGGCGCGGTCCATATGGTTGGAGAGGATGACAGATTCCTGAATCCCGGCAGCTGGCGCACCCAGGATGATGGCTGGTCGGAGGAATATGTGCTGCAGAAGGTCGGTATTTTGTCTGCACCGGTGATCGTGCTGGATAGATAGAAATAAGCAACAGAGTGCATGTTATGCGAATATTCTATTGTCTGGAATAATTTTATCGGAATAATAAATATGAGACGGAGGCGAGGAATAACGGGGCGAAAAGGTATTGTTGCCGATCAGGACTTGCTCTCCTAAAAACTGGTGCGAACAGGAAGTGCATATGAATTCTTATGGAGATTCGCACCTGGAAAATTATAAAATAACATTTATTAATTTAGTTTTTTAAAAACAGAAGCTATATTTATTAGTGAGATGAAATAAAATATAGCCGTACTGTAAACGAAAAAATGTCAATAAATGCCGTCGCTCCACTCGCGGGAGCGTGGATTGAAATCTGTGCCGCCGGTTAATACGGCAACATCAGAAGCGGTCGCTCCACTCGCGGGAGCGTGGATTGAAATGATCGAGAGCGCCAGCTCCCTGATCCGGTTATCTGTCGCTCCACTCGCGGGAGCGTGGATTGAAATCGCCGGTATATCGTAGACGACCACGGACAGCATGTTGTCGCTCCACTCGCGGGAGCGTGGATTGAAATGGGTTGTCTACTAACACAGGAATTGTCCCTGCGTTTGTCGCTCCACTCGCGGGAGCGTGGATTGAAATCCGGAAAATGTGATCAGATATCTACCGGGCTTTGTCGCTCCACTCGCGGGAGCGTGGATTGAAATCTTGATAAAGTAAACAAAAGAAAGTCAGAACTTAGTCGCTCCACTCGCGGGAGCGTGGATTGAAATGTGACGGAGCAGGACGATAACGGGAATATAACGGTCGCTCCACTCGCGGGAGCGTGGATTGAAATCGCACCCCTGCTGCAAACAACATAGATCTTTCCTCGTCGCTCCACTCGCGGGAGCGTGGATTGAAATACTCTCCGGCAACAGCTCCAGGTACTCGTCGCCCGTCGCTCCACTCGCGGGAGCGTGGATTGAAATACCCTCCGCCGCACCACCTCCACGACCTCTAGCGTCGCTCCACTCGCGGGAGCGTGGATTGAAATCTTTACCATCTTTGCCATTCGTACCATCGTTACCGTCGCTCCACTCGCGGGAGCGTGGATTGAAATACGAGCAATTTCGAAAAGGCGCTGCCGCCTGCTTCGTCGCTCCCCTCGCGGGAGCGTGGATTGAAATAGAACGATTATCCGTTACATGGCAGAGAAACACCCGTCGCTCCCCTCGCGGGAGCGTGGATTGAAATTCGCCCCATACAATCTCGCAAAGCTCTTTTACTGTCGCTCCCCTCGCGGGAGCGTGGATTGAAATTTGTGTTTCCAGCTGCATTACATTCCTGAATAGCGTCGCTCCCCTCGCGGGAGCGTGGATTGAAATCGAATCAATCCGGATGACAAAGGGCTTGACGCTATTGTCGCTCCCCTCGCGGGAGCGTGGATTGAAATTCCACGATATTTTGAATATTCATAGTACACGTTGTCGCTCCCCTCGCGGGAGCGTGGATTGAAATATATCGAGAGCCGTTCATAGACCCGGAAACAGACGTCGCTCCCCTCGCGGGAGCGTGGATTGAAATAGGAGTTGCTGGGGCACGTTAAGATTGAGACCACGGTCGCTCCCCTCGCGGGAGCGTGGATTGAAATACGAGCAATTTCGAAAAGGCGCTGCCGCCTGCTTCGTCGCTCCCCTCGCGGGAGCGTGGATTGAAATAACTTCATCGATGGCGTTATTCGGAACACCTCAGTCGCTCCCCTCGCGGGAGCGTGGATTGAAATCTTGCTATGTACGAAAAGTATGGGCAGCCATTGGTCGCTCCCTTCGCGGGAGCGTGGATTGAAATCAGCAATCGGAATGAAGTACATCAAGCTTGGTTTGCGTCGCTCCCTTCGCGGGAGCATGTCAGGAAAAGGATCGTAACAGAAAAAATGTCGAAGAAAATGGGGGAGAGGCATATGGATTATTTTGCGCATATTGATGGGAAACGAAAACAGAGTGTTTTGGAGCATTCGGAGGGGGTTGCAAGACTTGCTGGAATGTTTGCCGGAGAATTTGGAAAGTATGAATGGGGATATTGCAGTGGTATGCTGCATGATATTGGAAAGTACAGTCTCAGGTTCCAGAGAAGACTTCAAAAAGGAGATGTTCAGGTGGACCATTCGACGGCCGGAGCACAACTTTGTGCGGCGAAAGGAGGATACTACTCGTTTCTAAATTATTGCATTGCAGGGCATCATGCGGGCTTGCCAGATTGCGGAAGTAATACGGACAATGGCGGAGAGTCTACGTTGAGCGGCCGCCTAAAGAAAAAAATAGAAGATTATCAGGCTTATCAGCCTGAGATTGAGGTTCCTCTACTTCATTCGGCGCCCATTGATCCAAAAGCTGTGCCGAACCCATATTTTTCGTTAAGTTTTTTTATGCGAATGATTTATTCCTGTCTGGTAGACGCAGATTTTCTGGATACGGAAGCTTTTATGAAGCAGGGAAAGACAGAACGAGATCCCGGCACGAGAATAGAAGAACTGTACAGAAAGTTAGATAAATATCTTGAGAATAAAAGATGGATGGAAAATAAAAAACCCGATACGATCAACGGCAGACGAAGTGAGATTTTGCGGCATTGTATGGACATGGGAACCCAGGAAAAGGGAATGTTTCGTCTGACTGTTCCGACCGGTGGAGGAAAAACAATTGCCTCGCTGGCGTTTGCACTTCGGCATGCGGCAGCGCATCAGATGAAGCGGATTATTTATGTCATTCCATATACCAATATTATCGAACAGAATGCGCAGGTATTTCGGGAGATTCTGGGAGAGGAAAATGTGTTGGAAAGCCATTGCAACATTGATTATACCAGTTCGGAAGAGCTCAGACCGATGCAGCTTGCTTCGGAAAACTGGGACAAGCCGGTGGTTGTTACGACCAATGTACAGTTTTTTGAATCTCTCTTTGCATCGAAATCTTCAAAATGCCGGAAGCTTCATAATGTTGCAAACAGTGTGATCATTTTTGATGAAGCACAGATGATACCGCCGGAGCATCTGAAGCCTTGTCTTGCGGTTATAGAGGAACTGGCAGCGCAATATGGTTCATCTGTTGTGCTTTGTACAGCAACGCAGCCAACATTTCAGAATTTTTTCCAGAGAAATTGGGAGCCGGTTGAGCTTTGTCCATGTATGGAAGAGCAATTTCGCTTTTTCAAGAGGACGAGATTTGAAGATATCGGAACGGTGACAGAAGAAGAACTGGAGGAAAAGCTTTCAAAAGAAACACAGGCGTTGTGTATTGTCAATACGAAGAAACGAGCGCAGAGAGTTTATAATGCAATCAAAGGGGATGGAGTCTTTCATCTGTCGACAACAATGTATCCAAAGCATCGGAAACGGGTGTTAGAGCAGATTAGGAAAAGACTGGAAGATGGTAAAAAGTGTATTTTAATTGCAACGAGTCTGGTGGAAGCTGGAGTGGATCTGGATTTTCGATCTGTATATAGACAGCTTGCGGGAATGGATTCTATGATTCAGGCGGCAGGACGCGGAAATCGAAATGGAGATCGTTCCATAGAGGAGAGTCCGGTATATATTTTCAGAATGGAAGGAAAAGAGTTTGTTCCCGGTCAGCAGATGCAGATGGATACGTCCAAAGCGCTTTTACTGGATGGATATCAGACGGAAGACCTGGCGACAGTAGATCGGTATTTTCAGATGCTGTATCAGTTAAAACAGGATGAAATGGATAAGGGCGGTGTGATGCGCTGCTTCGAAAATCAAAACTATCAGTTTGCGTCAGCTGCTAAAAAGTTTCATCTGATTGAAGAGAATACCGTAACAGTGTTTGTAAAAAGAGAGCAGGAAGCGGCGAAGTTATTGGGACAGATTCGAAACCAGGGGTATTCCCGCACTTTGATGCGACAGGCAGGACAGTATTGTATCAATATTTATGACAGGGATTTTGAAAAATTAAACGGACAGGGAGCGTTGCGTCCGGTGTCCGGTGATATAGAAGATTTCTATGAATTGGTTTCGGAAGAACTGTATACAGAAGAAATGGGATTAAAAATGGATATTGAAGAAGGCATCGGAGTGTTCTGGTAATTGTTTTAGCAAGTGCTGTAGGCGGGAGGTTAGAGGATAAAAGCATACGGAACAGAAGAGAAATCATCAACTTCTGTTCCGCATCGCTTGGTTCACATGGTGTGAAAAAATATTTTTTCAATCCCCAATTCCGTGTCATTGTAAATGGCAGGAAAAGACGATGTTTATTATATAATAGTTATTCCATATAATCCAGTGTAAATATTTTTATAGAAACTTCAATATATTTTCCCACAGCTAATGAAAACGTTGTTGCATTATATAAAACAGTGTAGTATAGTGGAAATATAAAGAAAAGGACAGTGAGAAAAACGATAGTTTTTATAAAAAGGGGAACAGAGATGGTCTTATATCATGGGAGTAAAGAAATCGTGGAATATCCTGAAATTCGAAAAGCACGATTTCAAAAAGATTTCTATTTTGGATTTTACTGCACACTTTATGCAGAGCAGGCGAAGCGTTGGGCAACCAGATACGGTGATGGGTACATCAATAAATATGAATATGTACCAAGCAGTACTTTGAATTGTTTGTATTTTGAAGAGATGACGGAAGAATGGCTGGATTTTATTGTGGCATGTCGTAGAGGAATTCCACACAAATATGATATTGTGGAAGGACCGATGGCAGATGATACGATTTACAATTATATCCAGAACTATCTGGATGGCAAAATTTCGAGAGCCGCATTTTGGGAACTGGCAAAGTTTAAATATCCGACGCATCAAATCAGTTTTCATACGATTTCAGCGCTGGATACATTGACATTTGTAGGAAGCGAGGCCGTGTATGGGGACAAAAAATAATAATGATTTATTTTATATATGCAGCTTGATCGAATACATCGGAAGGAAAACGAAACAGCCTCGGAAAAAAGTAGCAGATTATCTGGGAAGAAAGCATATTCATCGGATTTACGAACATGCAGATGTATTTCATTGTGAACCAATTGAAAAGGTGGCAGAAGAATTGATTGAAGAATGCAATATTCCGAAGGGCAGCTTTGATAATGTGGGAGCATGCAGATATACAGTACCGGATTATTGGGATATCGGAGAAGTGTATGAACGGCTGATTGAAGATTCCTATTCTGATCAGGATATGGAGAAAGGGCTTTGGCAGGTATATCATTCCTGGATAGATTCCAGCATTTCTGATTATAATACGGATTTTTACTATCAATCGAGAGATTATCTGGCAGCCTGCTATCAGGATGGTTCGATATTATAGATGAAAAGGGGTGATAAAATGGGCATGGGTGTAAAAGTCAGAGTATGGGGACCATATGCGCTCTTCTCAAGACCAGAGATGAAAGTGGAACGGTGTTCTTACGATGTAATGACGCCATCTGCTGCAAGAGGAATTCTGGAAGCGATTTACTGGCATCCGGGGCTTCGATGGGTGATCGACAAAATTCAGGTAAACAAACCAATCCGGTTTACCAGCGTTCGGAGAAATGAAGTGAAAAGCAAAATTTCTGCCAGCAATGTGCTTCAGGCATATAACGGAGCGGATAAGGAATTGTATTTGAGTACAAAAGAGGAAATTGTACAGCGGGCATCTTTATTGCTGTGTGATGTGGAATATGTCATTGAAGCACATTTTGAAATGACGGAACAGGCAAATGAAACAGACAATCCCGGTAAGTTCAAGGATATCATGATGCGTCGTTTAAAGCGCGGAGAATGCTATCACATGCCGTATTTTGGATGCCGGGAATTCCCGGTGCATTTCGAATTGTGCGAAGAGGAAACTACATCCTGTTATGCTGTTGTTCCGGAAAAGGATCTCGGTTTTATGCTATACGACATGGATTACTCTGATCCGAACGATATTCAGCCGATGTTCTTTCGGGCGGTGATGAGAAACGGTGTTCTTGATCTGAGAGACTGTGAGGTGATTCGGTGATTTTACAGGCACTTGTAAAGGAATATGAAAGTCTGGCAGAGCAGGGGAAAGTATCGCAGCCGGGGTGGTGTCAGGCAAAGGTTTCCTATGAAATCAATTTGTATGCGGATGGACGAATCAAACAAATTATCTGCTTGAAGCAGGAAAAAGAAATTGGGAAAAAGAAGGTTTTAATTCCCAAAACGATGAAAGTACCGCAGATGGTCACCCGATCTTCTGGAATAGCGGCAAATTTTCTGTGTGATAACGCAAAATATCTGTTAGGAATTGATGCAGAAGGGACTTCTGGGCGGATAATGGATTGTTTTCTGGCAGCAAAGGAAAGACACCTCTCTGTTTTGGAAGGAACAGATGGCATAATGGCGCAGGCAATCTGCCGTTTTTTTAAAAACTGGAACCCGGAAAGCGTTCAGGAATGTCCGGAGTTGAAAGAGCAATGGGAAGGAATTACAGATGGCGGGAATCTTGTTTTTGGAATGAACGAATTCTATGCACAGGATGATCCGGAAATACAGAAAATGTGGAACGCAAGTCAGTCTGAGACAGAGGAGGAAACATCAGGCATTTGTCTTGTAACCGGAAATTATGGTCCGATTTCCAGAATTCACAGATCCATTAAAGGGGTTCCGGGGGCACAGTCGAGTGGCGCAGCACTGGTGTCTTTTAATGCACCGGCATTTGAATCTTACGGAAAAGAACAAAGCTACAATGCGCCGGTTGGAAAGTATGCAGAGTTTGCTTATACGACAGCTTTAAATTACCTGCTGGGACAGGAAGAATACCGATTTCAGCTTGGTGATACAAGAGTGGTATTCTGGGCAGAAAGTGGAGAAGAGGCATATCAGGATTTTTTTGCTTCTTTTCTGGAACCCAAACCGGATAATGAGGAGATGCTGAAAGCTGTTTTTGCAGGATTGAAAAAACAGAAATATCTCGATCTGGATCAGTTTGAATTGAATCCAAATCAAAAGTTTTATATCCTTGGACTTGCACCAAATGCTGCTCGTTTAGCGGTTCGTTTCTTTTATGAAGATTCTTTTGGAAATATTTTGAAGCATCTTGCAGAACATTATCAGCGAATTGAAATTGTAAAACCGGTATGGGAACAGAATAGTTATCTTGGAATCCGAGACATGCTTGCGGAAACGGTGAATCAGAAAGCAAAGGATAAAAATCCGATTTCGAATATGGCGTCTATGGTGCTGCAGGCAATCCTTGCAGGAAACCGTTATCCGGCAAGTTTGTATACAGATACGATGATTCGTATCAGGGCGGAGCAGGGAAACGTCACCTGGAAAAAAGCTGCGATCCTCAAGGCTTATTTGATTCAAAACTACCATTTGGAAAAGGGGGAACATTATATGGGACTAAATGAGGGATGTAGGGAAGAGGCATACGTTTTAGGAAGGCTGTTTGCTATGTTGGAAGCAATTCAGATGGACGCCAATCCGGGAATTAAAGCAACAATCCGGGATCGGTATTTTAACTCTGCGTGTGCGACACCGGCAATTGTTTTTCCGATATTGTTCAAATTAAAAAACAGCCATATCAAAAAGCTGGAACGGGATAATCCGAGTGCAAAAATATATTACGAAAAGCAGATTATGGAAATTATGGGGAAACTCGGAGAAAAAATGCCGAACCGTCTGGCACTGGAAGAGCAGGGACAATTTGATCTGGGATATTATCATCAGATGCAGAAAAAATATGAAAAGCGGGAGGAAAAGTAAATGAGTGAGACAATCAAAAACAGATATGAGTTTGTAGTATTGTTTGATGTGGAAAATGGGAATCCGAACGGAGATCCTGATGCAGGAAATATGCCGCGTATTGATCCGGAAAGTGGTCTCGGTCTTGTGACAGATGTTTGTCTGAAACGAAAGATCAGAAATTATGTGGAAACAGTAAAAGAGGAGGAGCCGGGGTTCCAGATTTATATCCGTGAAGACGTACCGTTGAACCGAAGCGATAGAACCGCATGCGAGAGCCTTGGAATCCATGAGACAGATGAAAAAAAAGTGACGGATGGATTAAAAAAGCTGAAAAAGAACGATCCGGATGCAGATCTGAAAATTCGGGATTATATGTGCCAGAATTTTTATGATATCAGAACTTTTGGCGCGGTTATGACAACATTTGTGAAAGCATCGCTGAATTGCGGGCAGGTAAGGGGGCCTGTGCAGATTGGCTTTGCCAGAAGCATTGATCCGATTATCAGTCAGGAAGTAACGATTACGAGAGTTGCGATTACGACAGAAAAAGACGCGGAAAATAAGAGCACGGAAATGGGCAGAAAAAGCATTGTGCCCTATGGATTATATCGTGCAGAGGGATATGTTTCTGCAAATCTTGCCAGAAAGGTAACCGGATTTTCTGAGGAAGATCTGGAGCTTTTATGGGAGGCGATTATCAACATGTTTGAAAATGATCATTCTGCAGCAAGAGGAAAGATGGCGGTTCGGGAACTGATTATTTTCAAACACAGCAAGGAGCTGGGAGATTGTCCCGCATATAAGTTATTTGATGCAGTGGAAGTAAAGAAAAACGACGATATTATTTATCCCAGAAACTATAAAGATTATACAGTTAAAATTCATCAGGATCAGATACCGGAATCTGTTGAAGTGACAAGAAGAGCATAGTAATCAGAAAGCAGAAAAAGGCACACTTTGTTTGAAATGCGTTGAAAAAGAGGTGTCGTATAATGGAATATGCGGAAGACGATTATTTGATGATATCTGGTATCCAGCATTTTAAATTTTGCAGGAGACAATGGGCATTGATTCATGTGGAACAGCAATGGGCAGAAAATGAACATACTGTCATTGGAGAGCTGATGCACAAAAAGGCGCATGATCCATATCTGACGGAAAAGCGGAAAGATTTGCTTGTGGTAAGGGCATTGCCGGTCAGTTCCAGAACGATGGGAGTCAGCGGCGAATGCGATATTGTAGAATTTCGGAAATGCGAAGATGGAGTGAAACTGCACGGACACAGGGGATTTTACAGTATTTATCCGGTAGAGTATAAAAAAGGGAAACCAAAACATTCAGAGGAGGATATCTTACAGCTGACAGCGCAGGCAATGTGTTTGGAAGAAATGTTTTCGACGACAGTATCGGAAGGGGCAATTTTTTATGGAGAAACCAGAAGACGTGAAGTCGTTGCAATTACGGAAGAGCTGAAAAATGAGGTTTGTCAGATATTTGAAGAAATGCATCAATATTATGACAGACGGTATACACCGAAAGTAAAATACAGCAAAGCATGCGCTTCCTGTTCTCTGAAGGAAATATGCCTTCCAAAGCTCGAAAAAGCCGGATCGGTAAAGGAATATCTGAAACGGGCGCTGGAGGAGGAACCGGGATGAAAAAACTGCTCAATACATTGTACGTTACTTCGGAAAACAGCTACCTTGGATTGGATGGAGAAAATATTGTTGTTTATGAAGAACAGAAGGAGCTTGGAAGGCTGCCGCTGCATAATCTGGAGGGAATTGTTTCTTTTGGTTACAGAGGGACAAGCCCAGCGCTTATGGGCGCTTGTGCAGACCGAAATATTTCCTTGTGTTACCTTACGCCGCAGGGAAAATTCTTAGCCCGGGTGACTGGAAAAGTAAGAGGAAATGTTATTTTACGAAAACAGCAGTATGATACAGGAAAAGATGAGGAAAAGAGCCTTACAATTGCAAAAACTTGTATTCTTGGAAAAGTATACAATTCGCGCTGGGTTCTGGAACGGGCAATCCGGGATCATGCAATGCAGATTGATGCGGAAAAGGTAAAAGCAGCATCAATGCAATTAAAAGCTTCCCTGGAGCGGATTCAAAACTGTACATCCAAGGATCAGTTAAGAGGATATGAAGGGGAAGCTGCCAGCATTTATTTTGGTGTATTCAATGAATTGATTCTGCAGCAGAAAAAGGATTTTCAGTTTCAGGGACGGACAAAACGTCCTCCAATGGATACGGTTAATGCGATGCTTTCTTTTGCCTATACACTTTTGACGAATCAGATCATGTCTGCTCTGGAATGTGTTGGCTTAGATCCCTGTGTCGGATATCTGCATACAGAACGTCCGGGAAGAAGTTCACTGGCATTGGATATGGTTGAAGAACTTCGCTCTGTAATGGCAGATCGGTTTGTATTATCTCTGATTAATAAGAAGATTATTAGCGGAAAAAACTTTACAAAAAAAGAAAATGGTGCAGTTTTGATGGATGATGAGCTGCGGAAAAAGTTTTTGACAGAATGGCAAAATAGAAAAAAGGAAGTTATTACACATCCGTATCTTAGGGAAAAAGTGGAGTGGGGAATGGTTCCCTATGTGCAGGCAATGCTCCTTGCCCGATATTTACGCGGAGACCTGGACGAATATCCTGTTTTTCTCTGGAAATGAGGTGACAAATGCTTGTACTGATCACATATGATGTGAACACAGAAACAGCAGCCGGTAAAGCAAGACTGCGGAAGGTTGCTAAACAATGCGTCAACTATGGAAGAAGGGTTCAAAATTCTGTATTTGAATGCATTTTGGATAACGCTCAGTGCATCGCACTGAAAGCACTTCTGACAGATATTATCGACAGCAAAGTAGACAGTCTGCGCTTTTATTATCTTGGTAATAAATACGAGACGAAAGTGGAGCATGTCGGGGTCGAAAAAGGTATTGCTGCCGATCAGGTCTTGCTCCTCTAAAAAACTGGTGCGAACAGGAAGTGCATATGAATTCTTATGGAGATTCGCACCTGAAAAATTATGAAATAACATTTATTAATTTATTTTTTTAAAACAGGAGCTATATTTTATTGGTGAGATGAAATAAAAATAGCCGTACTGTAAGCGAAAAGATGTTAATAAATGCAGTCGCTCCCTTCGCGGGAGCGTGGATTGAAATCTCCACCTGGTTTTCGGCAAAATAATTCAGTTTGTGTCGCTCCCTTCGCGGGAGCGTGGATTGAAATCATAAATGCAGTAAATGTGAAATTTTGCTTAATAGTCGCTCCCTTCGCGGGAGCGTGGATTGAAATTAGGTCTAATAGATTAAATAATTGAGGATGATAAGTCGCTCCCTTCGCGGGAGCGTGGATTGAAATTCCTACCTCAAACGGCAACAACTGCGCCCCAGTCGTCGCTCCCTTCGCGGGAGCGTGGATTGAAATATGCAACTGTCCCCGTGGGCAGCGATGCAGGTAAGTCGCTCCCTTCGCGGGAGCGTGGATTGAAATAATCTCCTGCGGGTACTCCTGTGACGGGGAGGGGTCGCTCCCTTCGCGGGAGCGTGGATTGAAATTACACCCTGCTGCCCCGCAGGAACGCATCCTGCAGCTGTCGCTCCCTTCGCGGGAGCGTGGATTGAAATCGGCGTTCTGCGCGTCAATTACATCGCGGAATCCGTCGCTCCCTTCGCGGGAGCGTGGATTGAAATCACATAAAAAACACCTCCATATGATACAGGGCGACGTCGCTCCCTTCGCGGGAGCGTGGATTGAAATCGGCAGGGTGCACTAAGAAACAGTGTAAGATATCGTCGCTCCCTTCGCGGGAGCGTGGATTGAAATGTTGCTGGTCTGCAGGACTTTTGCAAGCTCTCGTCGCTCCCTTCGCGGGAGCGTGGATTGAAATTGTCGATAACTGGCTGAATGTGTGTATTCCATGGTCGCTCCCTTCGCGGGAGCGTGGATTGAAATTTCCATTTTGCGATTGAGAGAATCTAAAGCCGCGTCGCTCCCTTCGCGGGAGCGTGGATTGAAATCTCCTATCATACGTCTATATTTTTTTTGTGGCATTGTCGCTCCCTTCGCGGGAGCGTGGATTGAAATCACCCATTCACCAAACGGGCACATAACCATGCCATGTCGCTCCCTTCGCGGGAGCGTGGATTGAAATTGCGTCATACTGTTCGATCCGCTCCAAGCCATCCTGTCGCTCCCTTCGCGGGAGCGTGGATTGAAATTGCTCTTTCCGCTCGAATCATCAGCTCCTGCACCTGTCGCTCCCTTCGCGGGAGCGTGGATTGAAATGATTTTTATTTACATCCTGTTGTCTCGCACAAATAGTCGCTCCCTTCGCGGGAGCGTGGATTGAAATTCATAGTCAAGGTCAAGAACGTCACATATATACGTCGCTCCCTTCGCGGGAGCGTGGATTAAAATGTTAAAATTTATATAAGAGAATATTTGTAAAAGAGAATACAAATGGTCAGAAGCGCATCATCTAAAAATCTACATAAATGCATAAAAATCCTCCGAAAATTTAGGAATCCTTTTTGATGAAAGTATGGTATAGTAAAAACGTATTTCACAAAAAGGAGAGAGACTGAAAATGGAACATAACAAAAGAAGCAGCTTTTCCGGCAAACTCGGATATGTCCTGTCGGCTGCGGGAGCATCTGTCGGGCTGGGAAATATCTGGAGATTTCCGTATCTGGCAGCAAAGTACGGAGGCGGCATTTTCCTGCTGATCTATATTTTGCTGGCGTTGACCTTCGGCTATACCATGATTGTAGCGGAAACCGCGATTGGGCGCATGACGAAAAAAAGCCCGGTGGGAGCCTTTTCCTCTTTCGGCAAATCGAAATGGCTGTCTGCAGGCGGCTGGATCAACGCGATCATTCCTGTGCTGATCGTACCGTATTATTCCGTAATCGGTGGCTGGGTCATCAAATATCTGGTTGAATATGTCAAAGGAAACGGTCAGAAGCTGGCAGCAGACGGCTATTTTTCCGATTTTATTTCAAACGGAACATCTACGGAAATCTGCTTTGCCGTATTTGCGCTGTTTACGCTGGCGATTATTTATGCGGGCGTGCGCAATGGAATCGAGCGCGTGTCGAAATTCATGATGCCGATACTGATCGTGCTATCCGTGATTATTGCAGTGTATTCGGTGACGCGTCCGGGCGCACTGGAAGGTGTGAAATATTTTCTGGTACCGAATGTGAAGAATTTTTCCTGGATGACGGTGGTTGCGGCGATGGGACAGATGTTTTATTCCCTGTCGATTGCTATGGGAATTTTGATCACGTTTGGATCCTATATGAAAAAGGACGTATCGATTGAAGATTCGACGAGAAATGTAGAAGTATTCGATACAGCCATCGCAATTATGGCGGGTCTGATGATCATCCCGGCAGTATTTGCCTTTTCCGGCGGAGATCCGGATACGCTGCAGGCAGGACCTGCGTTGATGTTTATTACGATTCCGAAAGTGTTTGCAAGCATGGGATTTGGAACAGTAGCGGGAATTTTATTCTTCGTACTCGTGTTATTTGCAGCGATCACAAGCTCGATTGCACTGACAGAGAGTGCAGTGTCTACCTTTGAGGATGAGCTTCACTGGGGACGCAAGAAGGCAGTTGTTTTGGTTGGCGTGATCATGCTGGGGCTGGGTACTTTATCCTGTATGGGATACGGCCCGTTGTCCTGGGTAAAGCTGATCGGAATGCAGTTTCTGGATTTCTTTGATTTTCTGACAAACTCTGTTATGATGCCGATCGCAGCAATTGCCACCTGTCTGCTGGTGTCGAAAGTAGTTGGAACAAAAAGCATTGAAGAAGAAGTCATGCACGGCGAGAGCACATTTCGGAGAAAGAAGATTTTTAACGTGATGATTCGGTATTTATGCCCGATCTTTGCGGCGATCATTTTGATCAGCTCCGTGGCAAATGCGTTTGGGTGGATTTCGATGTAAAAAGAAAAGTGCATTTTACCGCTGCTTATGGCGGAGAAAGCTCTTTCCGAAACAATAGAATGCACGCTCTGCGAGCATTCTATTGTCATGAATGAAAACGGCAGACCTCAGTGGTCTGCCGGAAAAAGAATTTTTTGTTGCCTGCGGACGGTGTCCATGATTTCGAGCTCGAGGCAGGATGCCTTCAGCCAGGAATGACGGATGAGGGAAGGTATCCCATCCGTTGAGTCATTTTCCAGCGCCTGCTGCAGCTGGTCGATTAAGCGGGCAAATTCAGCTGCTTCGTAGACCATGTTGTTGGAAACAGCTGGAATGTTCGGATTTTCGGTATGACCGTCTCGAAACAGGAGCGTGAGCTGCTGGGGATCCTGAATTTTATCGATCAGCAGGGTTGCGGCTTCTCCCTGAATCTGGGACGGCAGATAAGAATCCGAGATTTTGGAATACCGGAGCGTTGCCTGCATATCCGTGTACTGTAAAAGAACCGTGCCGGCGCCTTCGAAGCCGTTGGATAAAAAAATGCTGCTGCTCTGAATCGAAGCCGGCATGCCAAACAGGGAGACGAGCGGATGGACACAGTAAACGCCGATGTCCATCAGGGCAGCGTTGGAAAGCGCAGGATGGAAAGCGTTTTCGGTGATCCCCTCTTTGAAATGGTCATAGCGGCTGGAATATTTACAGAAAGAAAAATCTATCTGCCGGATTGTTCCAAGCACAGGCAGCAGGGAACGGATCGCTGCAAAACCAGGAGAAAAGACAGAGCGCATGGCTTCGAGCAGAATGACCTGATTTTTTATGGCAGTGTCATACATCTGTTGAAATTCCGAAGCATTGGAGGCGATCGGCTTTTCGCAGAGCACATGCTTGTGGTGCTGCATCATCAGGATGCTCTGGGCAGCATGGCAGAAATTGGGGCTGGCGATGTAGACTGCGTCGATCTGGTCTGAGTTGGCCAACGCCTCCAGAGAATCAAAGACAAGCGAAACGTTATTTTTTTGTGCATACTCCTGCGCCCGCGCAAGCGTTCTGGAATAGACAGCGCAGAGCTTGAAATCAGGCAGTGCAGAGGCTGCCTGGAGAAATTTATCGGTAATGGTGTTTGTGCCGATTACAGCGAAACGGATCATGTGGAAGCCCTCCTATATTATCAGGTACTATCAGTATAAGGCAGGAATGCAGGAAGCTTCAATTCTTTTTTTTGACGGACATCCCGAAATAGAGCAGCTATGGAAAGGAGCGGATTATGAAAAAGTTTTTCATCGGACTGGGGATATTTTTTGTACTTGCGGGAATTGTGTTCTGCGCAGCTGATACGAAAGATACGAGTGCGCGTGCGCAGGCGCTTTATGACGCACCGGTTGTCACCATGCAGGATCTGGAGGAATGGAAAAATCAGGACACGCAGCAGGAAGTTGTGGTGACGCAGATTCCACTGACCGGCGATCTGGTTTCCGATCCGCGAAAGTTTCTGGATGGGCAGTTTTATTATCTGAAAGTGGAAAAATGGATCTATCAGAAAGAAGAGGATGAGGATTCTTCCGGCTGGGAAAAAGAGGATGGTGGCAGCTACACAGTCCGGGGGGATCATGTCGCAGCTGCATTGGACGATCAGACAGAGCTGACGGAGGATAATGTTCGCGGTCTGGAATGGTTTGACGAATTTTACCCGGGCGGAAAAAATGGAGACACCCGTTATCAGATCTGGGGACTGGGAGAGGATGCGCAGCTGACGGCGGTAGCGCTTGTCGGAAACGGTGAAGTGACGGTGCAGAAGCCGTCCGAGGGACACGCATATCTCTATTTTTACGGGACAGAAGATGATTTCTATCAGTATGTGGAGGATTTCGTTGAAGGCGACAGCTTCCTGCTGCTGATTGTTGGATGGTTTTTGGCGGCGATTTGTTTTGGAATCGCGTGGTTGTTAAGAGGACACAAAGCCTCCGGTAACATTTTTATTATGTGTGCAGCATCTGTGGTGGCCCAGAAGCAGGCGTATCAGCAATTGAACGATGTAGAAAAACTGCGGTTCTGGGGACTGAAAATCGCGGCTATTCCGTTGGAAATCGGCGGATTTGCGGCGATTTGGATGCATTCGGACAGCACGGTATGGATTGTGGTCGGAACGGTGCTTCTGATTTTTGGAGTCGCGGCATGGATGGGTTCGTCTGCGTCGGACGAGAATCTGGAGGAGCTGGAAGAGAACGACTGAACGGAGGATTTATCCAATACATGAAAGAAGCGGGATCGCGTTTGCGCCTACAAAGTGCATGGCGCAAAGCGTCTGCAGAATGAAGGGAGATTGAATAATAAATTTTTTCAATCACGAGATTTGTGTCTGCGCGCACTTGACACAAACTCGGCATGCGCAAAAAGCGTGCGCAGAAATGAGAGGGAAAGATGAATTTTTTAAAAAGAAGACAGCAGCTGTTCGATCAGATGGAGGAAAATGCTGCACTGATTTTATTTTCTGGAATTGAAACACATGTGAGCGCGGACGAGTACGCGCCGTTTGAGGCGAACCGCAACTTCTTTTATCTGACGGGACTGCGCCGGGAGCGGATGATCCTGCTCATGAAAAAGACGAAACGCGATCCGAAGGAAATCCTATTTATAGAAGAGGCTGACCCGACGCAGGAGCGCTGGTATGGCAGGAAGGTGACGGTCGATGAGGCAAAAGAGATCAGTCAGATCGAAGATGTGCGTTTCCTGGAAAGCTTTGACGGGGTGTTCGATATGATGATGACCCGCGAGGATGTCAAAAGCCTGTATTTTGACTGTTATCGCCATCAGCAAGAGGATCTGCCGGATTACAATGCGGTAAAGGCGAAGGAATACGCAGCGCTGTATCCGGGACATCCGATCAGAAATCTGTTCCCGTATGTGGCGCAGATGCGGATGCAGAAGGATGCAGACGAGGTCGCACAGCTCAAAACGGCGATCGAAATCACCGACAATGCACTGCAGTATGTGATGAAGCATTTGGAGCCGGGCATGGCGGAATATCAGGCACAGGCGGATTTTGAATATCAGATCATGTATCAGGGTGCGGATGGAACTTCGTTCCCGACGATTGCCGGAAGCGGTGCAAACGGTACAATGCTGCACTACGAAACCAACCGGGATATCTGCGAGGACGGCACGCTGCTGTTGATGGATCTGGGCGCAAAATATCAGGGCTATTGCGCGGACATCACGAGAACCTATCCGGTAAACGGGCATTTTACGCAGCAGCAGAGGGCGGTTTATGAGGTCGTTTTGGAAGCAAACCGGACGATCGCAAAAACGGCAAGACCCGGCATGACGCTTCGGGAGTTGAATGACGTCTGCAAAAAGGTGCTGGCGGAGGGATGTATCCGTCTCGGTCTGATTGAAAACGAGGAGGAGATCGGCACTTACTACATGCACAGCGTATCCCATCATCTTGGAATCGACGTGCACGATGTCAACACGCTGGAGAACGATAAGCTGCTTCCCGGAATGGTCATCAGCGATGAACCGGGGCTGTATATCGATGAATGGGAAATCGGCATCCGAATCGAGGACGACCTTCTGATTACGGAGGACGGATGCGAAGTCCTTTCGGAGCAGATTATCCGCGACCCGGATGAAATCGAAGGGTTCATGCAGAATCGCTGACGCGTATTTATTCATCGTATAGGAAACTTTGTTTCCTATACGATAATAATAAACGCTCCGTGCGGATCGCACTGCAGCGGAATGGAAGAATGTCGCTTGCGCGACCCGCCGCAGGCGGAGAATCCTGCTTCGCAGGATTCTTTTTTATATATTCATAGAAAAAACATCCTGCGTCATATATTGGAAAAGAAAAAACGACTGTGACAGCCGGGTACCGGAACGTGCGGCGAAAGGCTGTCTGAAACGGAAATCAGGATGGAACGATTCAATGACGCGGTGCGGACGGTCTGCGACCTTTTGTGGAATTTTCCAATGCTGGTGCTGCTTGCCGGGACACATTTGTATTTTACAATTCGACTGGGCTTTATTCAAAGGAAGCTGCCGGATGGACTGCGCCGAAGCCTGTCCTCTGCCGGATCAGGAGGGCTGTCACCCTATGAAGCACTGTCAACCGCCCTGGCGGCGACAATCGGAACCGGAAATATCATCGGAATTTCGAGTGCAATTGCGCTCGGAGGACCCGGGGCGGTTTTCTGGTGCTGGATCAGCGGCTTTTTCGGGATGGCGACCTGCTATGCGGAAAGCGTGCTGTCCGCAGCGTGCCGGAAAAAGCGGGCAGACGGAAGTTTTTATGGC
>ENA-OURQ01001622-OURQ01001622.1-human-gut-metagenome-genome-assembly--contig:-NODE-1622-length-18620-cov-3.013736_pt1 | contig 18620 bp, 16 predicted proteins | sample MGYA00242105_ERZ508999 | MGnify/ENA primary metagenome ERZ508999 (study PRJEB26280, sample SAMEA2338771) | human gut metagenome | biome: human gut; feature: human-associated habitat; material: faeces...
TTTGTGTAATATTACACAAAAAACCTCCGCCGTAATACGGCGGAGGGTAAAATCATTCGTTCTATCCAAAATCCAAAACCAATTACGACATACCAGCATATGCGTCCCCTGTAACGGTGGGATTACCGTCCTCATTTACTTACAGGTTTCCTGCTTTCAGTTTGGATGCTTGGAAGTGATGTTCAGATAAATTCTACTTGCACCGGCTCTCACCCTCCCGGCTCGCTTTTGCGTTCAAAGATATCCTACTGTCTTCGTCATAGCATTTAGGTTCATTTTATAAGAGATTATGGTTCTTGTCAAGAATTTTACGCTAATTATTTGGTTATAAAAAATTCAGTTGTAGAGATTGAAAATACTGGCTATAATGATAATAAAGAAATAAATGTAAAAAGTACATTTTTGTTTTTAGAATATAGAATTTTTAAAAGCAAAGATATAGAAGCATAGAGAAAGGTCGTGATATAATGGTAACTACAGAATCTGTAACTATTAACGTTCCAACAGAAATGGCAAAATATTTGATAACAATGAATCCGGAAGCTGAACTTACCAGAAATGCGTTACTACTATACCCATATATATTAAATCAAACGATATCTCATGGTCGTGCAGCTGAAATTCTTGGTATTAGAAAATCAGAACTGATTGATTTGTATGATACATTAGGCTATTCTTATTTTGATATGACAATGGATGACTTAGACGATGAACTGAATACTTTCAGACAGTTAAAAAAGAAGGAGGCTGCCATATGATTGTTGTATCAGATACAACACCGCTTATATCGCTTCTTAAAATCAATCGTTTGGATTTGTTAGAAAAATTGTTTGGAGAAGTATTTATTCCACAGGCGGTATTCAACGAACTGACAGCTGATGAACGTTTTCAATTAGAAGCCGAACAAATCCGTCAAAAGAAATTCATTTCCATAAAACCTGTAAATGTTCCACAATCTGTATCTTAAAAAGAGCAACGGGACTTGACCTCGGCGAGAGTGAAGCCATTGTTCTGACCGATGAGTTAAAAGAATGTATCACCGGATTGCAGCACGCAGGACGTCATATCGGACAGCGGCATTATCAAATGCTGTTAAACCGACTGAAAGATTAAAACAGACTTTGGGTAATAAAATCCAAAGTCTGTTTTTTAGGTTTTAGATTGAAATTTACGGAATGTGATTTAAGCTGTTTCCAATCAAAATTTCTTTGTTCCTTCAATTATTATACTCGCAGTCTTCCGCTTGAAACTTCTTCACAGAATTCATCAACACTGCCCTTAAAACCAACATTTCTAATCTGACGAATCAGTTCCTCCTCCATATGACCATAGAATGGATAACGGTGGTCGGCACTTCCGATTACAGGTGTCATATAATCACCGAATTCCGCACTGAGCACTTCATCCCAGCTTGCCGGAGCATTTACACTAAAGTGCTCAAACGGCATTTTAATAACTGAATTAAAACATTCTTTATGCATTTTGTAGCTTTCTTTTTCAATCCAAAATTGAAATTCGGTAACATAATCGGCTTCCTCTTTATAACATAATGCAGATATGCTATCTATAATTTTCCATATCTGGTTTTCAACCTCTGCAACCGTTGCCTTTAATTCAATTTTTACATTGCACAGATTACCAAACGCTGTTAAACATTCTATTAAGGAATTTGTTTTTCGCAAATCATCCCATTTTTCAAGTATGAGCATACCTGCTTTTATGATTTCTTTCTGGGCAGTTACAAATTCTGGGTCCCTTGATAAATAATCCACCGGAAAAATATCAATACCTGCCCGCTGATACGGAAAACCGTGAAAATATTTCATATAATCGTTAAAATCCCACAGTTCCTCATCTGCGATTACTCTTAATTGTGGTACAAAAGCGGCCGTCTGCAAACGTGGTGAATCTGCATACATTCCTGCCACAACAAATCCGTGTGGCAGTTCCTTCGGAAGTATTTTTATTAACTCATTATATTCCTCTCTCATAAGACATATATCAATATCGTCATCCCACGGAATCATTCCTTTATGTCTTACGGCGCCAAGCAGGGTTCCCCAATCTGCAAAATATCTTAATTTATTTTTTCTGCATACATCCGCTACAACCTGAAATACTTCCATTTGAGCCGCCCATGCCCGTTTCATCATAGATGTAATCTCAAATCCTTCTCTTACTTCTGCTTTAAAAAAATCATCATCAAATTTCATATATTACCCGTGTATGATAATCAGAAAGTAAACCATCATACATTTTCTCCCCTTTGATATCGTGATTCAACACGATTCAGATGTCTTTATGATAACACAAAAACATCTGAATTTGGAAAATATTTTTATGCTTCCAGCCTTTTACTGATTTTAGCAAAATCAATTTTAAGTTCCCCGTTATAAATTCCCACAGGAATCTTATCCTGAAATTCGAAAATACTGACCGTATCTTCCGCATCATCATTCTGTGCAAATGTATAGACAATCACTTTCATATCCTTCGGGTCAATCATCCAGTATTCACGAACACCTGCATTAGAATATTTATATGTCTTAACGCCGATGTCCTTTCTTCTTGTAGACTTTGACAAAACCTCTGCCACAAAATCAGGCGCACCGTAAATACACCTGTTAATATCCTTACTTCTGTCACACAGAATAATAACATCAGGTTCCACCATCGTCTTGTCATCACAGTCAAGCTGGACATCTACGGGAGCTATATACGTCATGCAGTTGCCTTCTCTTTCCTCAATAAAGCGTTCTATCTGATAGCACATCTGCAATGCTATTATCTGATGAACCGTAGTCGGTACCGTCATCTCATAAAGCACACCGTCAATCAATTCATATCTTTTATCTTCAGGCAGTGCATAATAATCTTCAAGCGTATACTCGCCCTGCTTCTTTTGTCCATACGGCACAGCCGCTCCACAAACCATATCAGGCTGATTTATTAAGCCTGCTTGTTCATCATCTGCGAATCCGGCAGGTTTATCCTGATTCACAGGCTTTAACACACGTTCCAATGCCTGAAGCGTATCGTATCTTGGCGACTTCGTAACCCCTGTAAATATCTTCTGGATTGTTCCCTTCGGAATCCCTGTAAGCTGTGATAATTGATCATAAGAGTAACCATGCTGCTGCTTATAATACTGCATTTGTGATAAAGTCATATGTACCTCTCTTTCCGCAAACAAATGCAAAAATGGATATAATATGATACATAGCATAATTGTATCATATTATATCCATTTGTCAATAACATATCATTACTATTAATAAATGTTTATTCCTGTTATTTCATCAAAGTAATGATTTGTTCCGTTAATATTTACCAGACCTTTCATCATTGCTCCGGTAATCAAATCAAAATAATAACGTCCATTACTGTTTGCTGTCCAGCCCTTTACCATATGGCCGTCTTCATCATAACGAACCCATTTTCCGCCGTTTGAATCCTGATATACGTCCTTGCTGACTGCCTTCTTTCCTCCGTCAATCGAATCCAGCCAGTACCATGCGTCCGACTTAGGATCGTAGATTTCCTTGCCTCGGCCCTCTAAGCCCTGACGAACACCCAATTCATACCAGTACTCATTGCCGTCTATTGTATACCATTCGCAGTCAATACCTACGCCTGTCACCTTATCAAATGCACATGGTTTTCCGTCAATCACAACAGCTCCATGCTCCATCTGACCTGTTATATCATTATAATAATAAACTGTTCCGTTTTCCGTCGTATACCAGCCCTTTATCATCTCTCCGGTAATCTCATCAAAACGATACCAGCCGTTATAACGGTAATCCTCGCCTTTTACCATCTTACCCTCTGAATCATAGCGAACCCATTTACCGTTTTCTCTGTTTTCGTTGCTCTCAGGAACATAAACATCTTTATCGACTGCCAGCGTTCCGTCAGCGTCAAACCAGTACCAGCCATCGCTAACAGGGTCATACACCTGTTTATCTCTTGACACTGTTCCGTAATCAAACCAGTATCTTCTGCCGTTTTCATCTGATGCCATTCCGTTATACTTCTCAACAATCTTACCATTTTCATAATAATGCAGACTTCCGTTCTCATCGGCAGCTACACCTGTAAATGTATTTTCAGGAAGTTCAATAACATATACATATTCTGCAACATCACTTTCAACGAGGTCTGCATTTACTGCATACGCTTTAATTGTTGTCGTTACACTCTTTCCTGCTTCACCCTTAAGCTGTATTTTTTCCGTATACAACACTTTTGTTGCGGAAGTCTTTGGATCAGAACCGTCCGTTGTATAATAAATCTTTACTCCGTCTGCCTTTGAATATAACTCAATTTCCCTTAATTCCCTGTATGTTCCCGGAACAACACTTGCAATCAGTGATACTACAGCGTCATCTCCCACATAATCAGGATTACTATACATATAATATCCTTTCAGGTCTTTAAAGTTAGCAATATATTTATCAGTTGTCGTTCCAACCGAAGTTACAACTGCATATAATTTATGTTTGCCGCTTACGCCTTCCGGAATTGTAACCTCCATTTCCAAATCGGTATACGAAGACGCCGTAATCTGTGCCTTTGCTATTTCTGTTCCGTCCTTATCATCAAGTCTTATTGAAACATACTGACTTCCGTTCTTTGCTTTTCTTGCACAATTTATTGAAAGCCTTGTAAGTCCTGTGACATCACAGTCAGGATATGCAAAGCCTACACTTCCAACTTCCTTATCCTCAACGGTTGTATTGTAAGCATTATTATATACATAGCCTACGTTAGTATTGCTGTTTTCAAGCTTAGGAAGTGCCTTTCCTGCCTCTGTATTAAAAAATCCCGTTGCCTTTGAAACGTCTGCTGTCCAGCTTCCCTCAATAAATTCCGGCTCATTTTTTTCAAATCCGCTGATTGTATATGTAACGCCTGCTTTACCCTCAAAGGTAATCATATTTTCAGCTTCATTTAATTGCGTCTTTATTACATTTCCGTTTGAATCGATAACCTGTGTCTTTGCAATATAATCATATCTTACATTTACCGTTCCGTCCTGTGATGGTGTAACGGCTGCTGAATCTGCAACGCCGTTTTTCCATGAGCAGTCAACGCTTGCACCGCCTCTTGCCTTAAAGCCTGAATAAGAGCCCTCTGTCCACTGTGACGGTAATGCCGGTAATAAATCAATAGCTCCGTCATGTGACTGTATAAGCATTTCCAAAATACCTGCCGTAGCTCCGTAATTTCCGTCTATCTGGAAATTCGGGTGCTGGTCAAACAGATTTGGAGAAGTTCTCGTTGTAAAAAGCTGTTCAAGCATAGAAGAAGCTGCATCACCGTCTAAGGCTCTTGCATTTAATGAAATTCTCCATGCAAGTCCCCAGCCCTGTCCGCTTCCTGCACCTCTTGCCGCAACAGATTTGCAGAATGCTTCATAAATTGCCTGTTCATTTTCATCTTCTGAATATGCACTCAAATGTGTTCCCGGATACATTTCCCACAAATGTGAGCAGTGGCGGTGTCCTGATGCATTGGAAGCCCCATGTGCATATACACCTATCGCCTGTGTCGGGTCTGCTGCAAATGGATTTACAACATTCCATGTAGGTGATGAACTCTTTGAAATATCAAATGTTACATCTCCTCTTGCCCATTCCTTGATAAGTCCTGAATTATCTATTAAATTTGGTGCAACAGTTCCTTTCTCGTCTCCTAAATATGTTGACGGCATCTGCTTGTCTATAACTGCAAGAAGCTCTTTATTTTCTTCAGTCTTTCCTAATATTTCACTTGCCTTTGTTACCATATCATATAAGTTACGGATTAACTGCGTATCCATTGCCGCACCCGGCTGTACGCCGCCCTGTTCAGGTGAACATGAAGCCGCTGTTACAAGATAGCCTGTCTTTTCATCTACAACAACGAACTGCGTAAAAAACTTAGCAGCACCTACCATGTACGGATACACTTCTGAAAGATATTCCGTATCAAAATTGTACTGATAATACTGCCATGCATGGTCAAGCAGCCATATTCCGCCTGTCGGCCATAAACCTGCCGTTGCATTATCGATTGGCTGTGTTCCTCTCCACAAGTCAAAATTGTGGTGTGTAACCCATGGATCTCCCGGCTGATAAGTGTCATCGCCGCGTTCATTATAAATTGCATACTGGTTAGCCGCAGTTATTGAACCTGACTGCGCCAGCTCATCAAATGTATCGATAAGAGGACGCTCACATGTTGACAGACCTAACCCTTGGGCTGCCCAATAATTCATCTGTGTATTTATATTAACTGTATATTTTCCCTTCCATGAAGCAGATAATGCAGCATTCCACTTACCTGTAAGATTAAGCGGCTGTGATTCATAAATATCAATATCTTCCGATGTCTCTGCCTCTTCTCCGTCTCTTGAACCTGAGATAATCAGATATTTTCCATAGTTAAATTCAAGCACTGCAAGCTGATTATCACCTTCTGAATATGTAGAATATACATTTGAAGTCTTATGTGCATAATCAAGGTTAGAACCTGCTCCAACTGTAAATCCCGACTCACCGTTAATGTCTTTTCTTACTCTCTCCTCTGTCGGTGTTGTAGAATAATCCACGCCGTTTGCATTTTCAAGATACAGTGAAGTCTCTGCAAATAACGGACAGAAGTCCTCTAAATGTCTCGCTTTAATTGTTTCATAAGTCTTTGACTGTATATTTTTTATGTACCTTGCACAGTCGCTTGCCGGCTTGGTATTATCAAGATTCAAATAATCCACATAATTTGATGCACCTACAACATAGATTACAGCCTCTTTGCCGCCTGTAACCGTAACAGTCGTATTGTCATCAGATACAGAAAATACCCCGTCACCGTCAAGAAGCATATGTGCCTCAAACTGAATAGCATTAATCTGTGACGGCACTGTGGAATTTTTATTTCCGTCGCTTACTGCTGCCGTCAGTTTTACCTCTTTATCACTTACCTTTTCATACTTATAGCGTCCCTCTGCATTATGATAAGAATGAAGCTGCGCACTAAAAGAAAGGTCTTTTGTTGAACTTATATGTGTCACCACTGCCTGATCAGGATAACTTGCAAATGTTTCTCTTGTAAAATGTGCATTTTCATAATCATAATCAACTGTCACAATACCCTTTGTCAAATCAAGGCTCTTTGTGTAATTTGATGTATTTTCATGCTTCTGTCCAAAATCAAGATAAACCTCGACAAAAGACTTGTAAGCATGCTGTGAAGACGGCTCGCCAAGTACCGTACTTTCAACCATACGCTCCATTGAATATCTGTACTGCACCGCTTCCTGCGTTTTAGAATTATCTATATTTAATGACTGATATGATATCGACATCTTTGAAAATTCAGGGTAAGCCTGACGAAATGCTTCATCTCCGACAATCGCATTTGCGGAACCTATTGCGGCAGGCGTACCGTCCTCATTTGCACCACGGTAAAATTTCCAACCGTCTGCAACACTTCCGCTTGTCTGATTTTTTGTACTGATTGTCGTGGCTTTTGCCGTATCATCAATATTAGTAATCGTGTTTCCGTTTTCATCTGTAATAGTACCATACGGAGAACCGTCCCATATAGTATCCTCATTAATCTGAATAACCTCTTTGTCTACACCTCCGGCAACCATACCTGCCATACGTCCGTTACCAACAGGATAGCTGTATGTCCAGAGATATTCTGAATAAGCCCAGTCGGTCAGAGTCTCTCCGCTCTTTCCGTACGGATTCTGATGTCCGCTTGAATTTTTGGAATCCGCATTAGGATTTACCTCTGCGAGATTGCCATACGTTGTTGCTGCTGTTTCGCCAAGCACCTCTTCCACACAAGTATCCGTCCACAAGGTTGTCTGTGCGTCAAATTTTTTCAACCCATTTTCAGCACCCTGACTTACAGACGGAAATGAAATAGAACCGGCTAACAGCGTTATTGCTGCTGCCATACTAAATACCCTCTTTCCTCTTTTCATGTACTCTCCTCCAAAATTATATACATTTCTAAGCGATTAATCACTTATTTTTATTATATTATTTTTCTACATTAAATAAAATATATACCTGCGACAAACGCACACATTTATGTCGCATTTTTACATTTCTTATGTTAAAATTAGTTATATATTTTTAAGGAATTGATTGCGATGAAAGATTTATGTATTGAATTTAAAATTGATGATGTAAAATTTGTTGTGACAAGTATATCCAATAAGCTTATTACCTCCACTTATCCAAAGCACTGTCACAGCAAAAACAGTTATGAAATCCACTATATTCCGTCCGGTTACGGCAGCGTCATTGTAGATGATATTTCATACGAAATCGGGCCTAATACACTTTACACAACAGGGCCGGGAGTTTTTCACGAACAAATCCCAAATCAGGACGAGCCGATGTCTGAATACGGAATTAATTTTGATGTGTTTTTTAAAAGTGAAAAGGTTAAAAAAAGCAGTGCAGTTCACACATTTTTATCCAACACCTTCTGGTTGGGACAGGACAACCAGAATTTGATTATTATTTTCAAACAAATATTTGAAGAACTCTCAAACCGGTTTACAGGCTACACTTATAATCTTGAAGCGCTATGCAAAATGCTGTTGATTCTGATTATCAGAAATTACGAAGATTCCTCACGCAGCTTTAGTATTTTGCCTGAATTTTCCCTGAATACGGCAAGAAATCTTATAATTGAGAACGCCTTTTTATATGATTACAGTTCTATTACTTTAGATTTGCTCTCGGAAAGAATCGGATTAAGCAAACGGCAGACTGAACGGCTGTTAAAAGAACAGTACGGAAAAACTTTTTTACAAAAACGAACTGAAGCGAGAATGTCCGCCGCTATTATACTGCTGGAAGCCAAAAAACCAATCCGTGAAATTGCTGAAATTCTCGGCTACTCATCATGCGAACATTTCAGCAATTCATTTAAGCAATTTTACGGAAGTTCGCCTAAAAATTACGCTAAAGGTATAAATTAAAGCTTGCCCATATTGGGCGAATAACAAAAACAGGAGCGTTACGGCAGTCTCAAAACCACCGACAAAACGCTCCTGTATATTAATTACGCTTCATTTATTATCTTTGCACATCAAAGGAAGCATTGTTCATCAGACTCTTAATCTGTGCAACACTTGTAATATTCGTATCGCCGCGGATAGAATGTTTCATTACGGAAGAAGCCACTGCGAAATTGACAACATCTTCCGGATCCATATTTTCCATCAACGCATAAATCAGACCTGATGAGAACGCATCGCCACCGCCGACACGGTCAACGATATCGAAATTAATGGTCTTGCTTTCGTAAGTCTCCCCATTGGTATAGAAGAATGCCTTTAAGGAGTTGTTGCTTCCTGAATGGACATAGCGGACTGTTCTTGCAATCGCCTTCATATGGTACTGCTTATCAATCGCCTTAAATACCCTGTCCATATCTTTAAATGAAGGGTCCATGGTCAGACCGTCTTTTACATCTGTTCCGTCTTCATTGTATACATGAATCGGCTCAATACCGATTAATACATCTACATATGGAAGATACTTGCTTAATACATCTCTTGCCGTTCCAAAAGACCAGAGTGTACTTCTGAAATTCGGGTCAAAGCTGACTGTCAATCCCAGCTTCTTTGCAACCTTTACCGCCTTATCAATCATACGGCGGCAGTTGTAAGAAAGCGCCGGTGTAATACCGCTTAAATGCAGCCAGTCATAATCCTTTAATATATCTTCAAAGTCAACATCACTATAATCATATTCTGCAAATGCGGAGTTGCCTCTGTCATAAATAACCTGGGAAGCTCTTACGGCAACACCTTCCTCAAGGTAATACAGACCCATTCTTCCGTCTGCCTTGATAATGTGCTTTGTATGTACATCATTTGCCTTTAAGTAATTAATCGTAGACTTTCCTAAATCGGTATTTGGAAGTACCGTAAAAAATGTACTGTCTACGCCAAGATTTGCCAATGATACTGCAACATTTGCTTCCGCACCGCCATAATTTACGATAAAATCATGTGTTGTAACAATTTTTTCATAATTCGGCGGAGATAATCTTAACATCAGTTCTCCAATTGCTATAAATTTCATGTTGTCTCCTTCTCTGTATTTTCACAGTCGTATAAACGCTAATACTACAAAATAATCATACTACGGATTGCACTAAAATGCAAACATAAATCTTGCCGTCTTTTATCTGCCTGCCAATCTGCCAAGCACAACCCATAACAGCGGATTTACGGACACACTGCCGTCTGTAATGCCCTCAAAAATGCAGAATCCGATAACGGCTGTCATCGCCGTGTCAGCATACCTTTTCATGCTTCCCCTCATTTTCTATTTTTGTTGCATATTATCTGCGTGTAAGCTATAATAAACTTACGAAATTTTCACACGGAACAGGATTTAAGAGGTACATAATATGGATACATTTGCAACACTCAATTCCATTTTGGTAAAGCTTTTCAACGACATTTTAAATATCGAAGAAAAGGCATTAATTACAGAAGAATTTAAAGATATTTCCGTAACGGATATGCACATTATCGAAGCGATTGGTATTGCAGAACCTCGTACCATGTCTATGATTTCAAAATCCCTCGGTGTCACAATGGGCACACTGACAACCGGTATCAACGGACTGGTCCGCAAAGGCTACGTTGTCCGCAACCGCAGTGACCGCGACCGCCGTATCGTATACGCTTCGCTGACCGAAAAAGGAATTGCCGCATATCATCATCACATGAAATTCCATAAGAGTATGATTGACAGCATTATGCAGGATTTAAGCGAAGATGAAGCCGTTGTGTTAAATAAGACCTTTAAACGTCTGGAAACATTTTTCGGACAGTGGACAGATAAACATTAAAAAGCTGCGTCTTATAAACGCAGCTTTTTTTATTCATGAAAGAGTGTATTGCGGTACTTCTTTAATGCCACTCTGAGCAGACTGCCTAATACACCGCAGACAATCACTTCTCCAAGTCCCACGGTCAGCATAAAATACCACAGCATGCCCTCTGTGCCATACGCATATTTTAATACAAACGGCACGATAACAGTGTTTGCAAGTATCGGCGGCAGTGGCGCTGCCCATGGGTGTTTGCGCAGCATATAGGTTCCGACTGCACCAATCAGTGTCGCAAGACTGCCAAAAACAATATCCCAGATAACCGCGCCGCCTGTAATATTAGCAATCAGGCAGCCGATAAAAAGTCCTGGCACTGCCGCCGGTGTAAATACCGGAAGAATTGTAAGTGCTTCCGCAACCCTGAACTGTATCGGACCAAAGCTCCAGTAGTCAAAGACAAATACCAGCACGGCATAAATTGCCGCAATGACCGCTCCCTGCGTAATAAACGTTGTTTTTTTCATTTTCATCTGTATATTCCTCATTTCCTTGTATTTCAGCCGGTATACTATCCATCCTCCCCAAAGCTGTTGCAGTAAATATCCAGAAATCTAGATACCATACCACACTGTCTTCCGATTTCCTCATAATTTTCCACCGTCATCGGCGGTACAGTCTGCCAGCCTAACATTTTATACTGTTGGCAGACCTTTGGATTATCTGATATTTTTGGAAAATTCCGGTATTCCCTTAAATACTCAAATCCCAGCCCGTAATCCTTCTTTGCCTGCTTCATCGCTGCCTTTCTGTCTTTAAAAATAGGCATTCCGTCTTTATTTGCACCTATCGCATAAGCCTCTCCATACTGCTGCCAGCGCTCAACCAGTTCCTGATTGTCACATTCGCCCACAACTGTCCCATAACAAATTTCACGCCGTATTACCGGCACTGCCACTATCGCCGCAATCAAAACTACGGTCACTGCCACTGCGGCTATAATCCGTTTCTTTGCAAGTGTGTTATTTATCATAGAATCACCCCTTTACAGCATTTCAACAGCCTGTTCAAATTCCTTTTGTGTCTGAACAAATTGATAAGGTTCATATTCGCCATATGCAGACGGTCTGCTGATTGTCACAAATTGAATCCTGTCATAACCAAATTTTTTTATTAAACCGCTCTTAAACTCGGCAAGCTGCTTTCCGTGTGTTGTCTGCCATGCAATACTTCCTATTTTATTTACATCTTTCGCTACTAGATAACACATTTAAAAGCACCTCCTTAAATTCTTTTTCCGCTGTAATTCTACCATTTTCATAACAATATCTCAATGCCCGCCCCACCTTGTCCGGATAATTTTTCTTATATGTGTATTTATGAAGCCAGTTGTTAAACTGCCTATCATAATAAGTATTATATTGTATTTCTATCGGATAGTGGATTCCTGAATGTTGATAATATACATGTACTCCCCTGTATCCATCGTCATTTGCTTTACCAAAAGACATATTGGCTACTCTAAAATTCGGAAGTTTTTCTAATTGCAAAATATCATCATAATCATTACACAACGACCGGAATCCTAATAAATCGTCAAATACTTTTCTAGCCTGATGGTCTGGGTAGTATCTATTATATTTCATATTAATAGATTGTATACTTTTTATTCTATAATCTAATGCAAGTTCATGAAGCACTTCTAATTCATCGTACCATTTACTTGCTTCTTGCAGTTCTTCCAAAAGACTTTCTTTATCGAAATAATGAAGATTCTTTTTTTAATTTATTCCCAGCTTCGACTCAAACGACAATTTCTGTAAAACTCCTAACGATAATCCGTCCCTCATTAATATATTACTAATTTCCATGCCATCCCCCTTTGTCCACGCTGTTTTCTTCATCATACACATTTTTTCCATGCCTTGCAACTGCTAAAAACGCAACAAAGAATCCGCCGGTCATTCCAACCGGCGGATTTTGATTTATTTTATTAAAATATATTTTGCACTACTTGTAACAGCCGCAAAATCAAATTACTTTGTAACGCCTTCTGTCTTGTAGATAAATGTTACAGAACCGTCCATGTCATCTGCCTTTCCTGCAAAGGACTGATAATCTTTTCCAAGGTTGATAACCTTCTTAATTGTATCAATTGCATCGTCTGCATCACTGCCTACAAGAGATGTAATCTGGCTGATACCTTCTTCGTTGAACTGAATCATACCGTTGTTTAATTCAACCACACCGTCATTTAACTGTTCCGCACCGTCGCTTAATTCGTGTGCGCCGTCATTTAACTGGGTTACACCGCTTGCTAATGCGCCTGCTCCCTGTAATAACTGTGCTGTACCAATCTTTAACTGCTTTGCACCGTCATCAAGGGCATTGATGCCTGTTACAAGTGCCGGGCTGCTCTCAGAGAGCTGACCGATACCCTTCTTTAAATCAGAGGTGCCGGATACGAGTGCCGGAACACCGGATGCTGCTGTAAGCTGTGCTGCACCTGCATCAAGCTGCTTTGCACCGGATACAGCATTTGCAATACCGCCGTTTAACGTATCGTTGTTACTCTTTAACTGTGAAAGTCCGCTGTTTAACTGGGCGCTTCCTGAAGAAACACTGCTGCTTCCCGCTACAAGCTGTCCAAGTGCTGTTTCTAATGTATCCTTCTTTGCAACGGCACTCTGTAAACCTGCGTTGACCTGTGCTGCGCCTGCGGCAAGCTGTGCCACGCTGCTGTTTACGGTATTTTCTACCTTACCGGCACTTTCATTGGCTGCCGTATTTACAAGGATAACCATTTCATTCTTATAAATAGAAGCCAAATCGGTAATGCCTGCTGCCTGTAACTGTGCGTTTGCCGCAATACCAGCATTTAAAGCCGTTACAACCGGATTAGAAGCATTTGCTGTTACAAATGAATATGCATCCATGTATTTATTGGCAAGTGCTGTCTGAGCTGCTGTTGTCAGTCCGCTTTCTGAATACATATCCGTAGCAGGCTGGATAATCAGGTTGTCATTTCCTAATGCTGAGAGTGTACCGTTTAACTGTGCGCCTGCAGCTTCAAGTGCCTGTGCGCTTGTCTTTAATTTTGTCTTATTGCTTTCATACTCGCTGATAGAAGCTGTCAGTCCGTCTGATAACTGTGCCAGTCCATTGCTGACCTGTGCTGAACCGTCTGCTAATTTTACCATGCCGTCCATCAGTCCGTTTTCGCCTGAAAGCTGTGCCTGTAACTGTGCCAGTCCGTCTGCAACCTGTGCTGAACCGCTTGCAAGTGCATCAGAGCCGTCTGCCGCGCTTGCAACACCTTCTGTATACTGGCTGATACCTGCCTGTAATGCCGGAAGTCCGTTTGTTTCATCTGCAAGCTGGGATGTACCTGCCTTTAACTGGTTTACACCGTCATTTAAAGTCTTAGCACCGTCAAATAACTTACCTGAACCGTCATATAACTGTGAAATACCGGAAGTTAATGTCGGCATAGAAGATACTACTGTGCTTAAACCGTCTGAGAGCTGTCCTGCACCGTTGTCTAACTGGGATACACCGTCTGTTAATGTCGGAACCTGGTCATTTAACTGCTGTGTACCGTCTGCAAGTGCCTTGCTTCCGTCTACAAGCTGCGGAGTTGCATCTGCAAGCTGGTTCGTACCGTCTGTGAGCTGGTCAGCCGCATCCTGTAATTCATTGACCTTATCCTTTAAGTTATCAATGCTTAAATCATCTGTATCAATGTCAGATAAGAAGTTGCTGGTTGCCATAGACATCATCATATCCAGTTCAAAATCTGTCACATCGGCTGTGACTTCAAAGTATTCCGGAACATCTAAATCCAGTTTTTCATTGTCAAACTTCATATCCAGACTGTCTTTTAAGCCCGGCATTGTAATACCGAATACAACATTGCTGTCGTTGACTTCTGTAATCTTTCCGTTTGTTACTTCGATATTTGAAAAGTTATCGGAAGGAAGAAGCATGCCTGTTACCATTGTAAACGGAACATAAACCGTCTTTGTCTTTCCGTTTACGGTAATGGTCTTTTTCGCATTGTTTGTATAGTCAAAACGCATTGTGACTTTACCGCTCTTTCCTGCAAGGTCACTTGCTGAAATTTCCTTGCCGTCCAGATAGTAAGTTACTTTCATGCTGACAGGTGCGGTCTGTGTTGTTGTACCCTGATAAGTAATGCTGTTGCCGTCTGCTGCCCATGTCAGGCTGTTTCCGTTGGTTGTGCTTGTTTCATCACCTGTTAAATTAGTAATGTTTGATAAGCTTGAAACATCTGTAATAGAAGACTTTCCTGTTACATTCTTTAATTTTTCATTAACGATAACATGATCCTGCTGTCCGTCAGCCTTTGTAAATACAAAAACGGTTTCTTCCTTTGAATCGGTCTTTGCTTCGGTTGCAACCTTTGGTGCTGAAGAAAGCTGTGATGTCAGGACATCTGCAATCATTGTTTCTGTGTCTGTATCCTGTTCGTTTGCAGCAACTTCATTCTGAACTGCTGATGATGTATTTGTTCCGCAGGCTGCGAAAGAACACGCCATTAATGCTGCACACATAAATACTGAACCATATTTGAATAATTTCTTCTTAATCATATAATTCTCCATTTCCGCCGTAATCCGGCTTTTACAATCTAATTTCCATTTCTCATCTGCCGTCAGAACTATTTGCTGTAAGTATCTGTTGAAGCATAAGCCACATTTTTAGCTTTTTCTTTCTTATCTTTCTGTCCGAATCCGATACTTGTGTATCTGATAACCTTATCAAATACAACGAAGAATGACGGTAATACAAAGATAACGACAAACATACTGATAATCGCACCTCTTGACATTAACTTACAAAGAGAAGCAACCATATCTACGCTTGAGTAAGCACCAACACCGAATGTTGCGGCAAAGAAGCCTAAGGCACTTACGATGATAGACGGAATAGAGGTTGAAAGAGCCGTTGCAATGGCTTCCTTCTTTCCTGCACCCTCATTACGTTCCTTCTTATATCTTGTTGTCATCAAAATCGCATAATCGACCGTTGCACCTAACTGAATCGTACCGATTACAACCGATGCGATAAACGGAAGTGTCGTTCCTAAGTAATACGGAAGTCCCATGTTAATAAAAATAGCAAATTCAATTGCCGCAACCAGAATAATCGGCAATGAAACGGACTTAAATACACAGAAGATAATAATGAAGATTGCCACAATGGATACGGCACTTACGGTCTTAAAATCTTTATCTGTAATGGTAATCAAATCCTTTGTACACGGTGCTTCACCGATAACCATGGAGTTCTGGTCATATTTCTTTGCAATCGCATCAATCGTAGAAATCTGATTGTTGATTTCATCGGATGCCAGCTTGTAATCTGAACCGATTGCAATCATCTGATGCTTATTACCTTTTAACATATCCTTTAAGTCATCCGGAATAAGTTCGTCCGGAATGGTTGTTCCTGCAAGGGAATTATATCCTAATGCAAAAGAAACACCTTCAACATTTTCCAGTTCGTCTAACATCTTCGTTGCATCTTTTGCTGTCATGTTCGTATCTGCAAGAATCATGTAGACGGAATTCATATCAAAATTTTCTTCCAGAATCTTATTTGCCTGTGAGCAGGCTGTAGATTCAGGGAATGTATCTGTTAAGTTATAGTAAACATTTGTATGATTATATCCGTAAATTGCCGGGAATAATAATACAAGGAAAACGATAATCGGAAGCCATGCGTGGTTGACAACGAAATTTGCAAGCTTATCGAATTTTGCCGGCATAATTTCTTTGTGCATTGTCTTTTCCAATGCCCTGTCAAATGTCAGAATCATGGAAGGAAGAATCGTTACACAGCCGATAACACCGATTACAACACCCTTTGCCATAACAATACCGAGGTCTAAGCCCAGTGTAAATGTCATGAAGCACAGTGCGATAAATCCGGCTACTGTTGTAATGGAAGAACCGACTACGGAAGTAATGGTATTTCCGATAGCCACTGCCATTGCCTTATTATGGTCATCCGGATACTCGCTTTTCTGTTCCTTATAGCTGTGCCATAAGAAAATGGAGTAGTCCATTGTAACACCAAGCTGTAATACCGCTGCAAGTGCTTTGGTAAGGAAAGAAACCTCACCCATAATAACATTAGAGCCTAAGTTGTAAACAATCGCCATACCGATACTTAACATAAAGAATACCGGTACAAGGAAAGAATCCATAAACAGTGCCAGTACAATACTTGTAAGGACTGCGGCAATCACAACGTATGCAATCGTTTCCTGCTGTGTGATGTTCTTTGTATCTGTAACAACGGCTGACATACCGCTGATGAAGCACTGTCCGTCAGCAATATTTCTTAATTCCTGAATCGCTGCCATTGTGCCGTCACTTGATGTTGTATCATCAAAGAAAATCATAAACATCGTACAGCCGCTTTCCTGATTTTCAAAATAGCTGCGGTACTTTGACGGAATGATTTCAGTCGGTACTTCTGCACCTACCATACTGTTATAAGAAATAATATCTGTTACATGTTCTACATTTTCAATTTTATCTTCTATCTTTTCAATTCCTTTAGCGTCCATTCCTTTAACAACGACCGTGGCATACGCACCCTTGTTAAATTCATCCATCAGAATGTCCTGCCCTTTCATTGTGTCAATGTCACCGGGCAGATAATACAAAATATCATAATTGACTTTTGTCTTGACATATCCGATGCCTGCCGGAATGAGCAGCAATACGCTTAAAATCAAAATTGGAATTCTAAGCTTAACTATCGCTTTTCCTACCTTTTCCATTATTATTCCTCCTTTTAATACTCAAAATTGTTACTGACCGTTGGTCATTCTCATTTGCGATTGTCATTATAGCACAAAATGACCAGTAGTCAATATAGTTTATAAAAATTTATGACTTTTAGTCATTTTTTATTGACAAACGGATTAAAAACCTCTATTATGCATGGAAGACAAACGTAATTTATAAAAAATTGCAGATAAGGAGACGTTATGGGAAAGTTAGAATCAAATAAATTGCAAAAACGGACCTCTCTGCTCAATACCGCATTTAACCTTTTTACGACCAAAGGTGTCAGCAAGACCTCTATTGCAGAGATTTCTAAAAATGCAGGCATTGCCAAGGGTACATTCTATCTGTATTTTAAAGATAAATATGAACTTCAAGATGTTTTACTTGCAAAGACTTCTCATGAATTCTTTGCGAATGCTTGTAAAGAAGCCAATAAATATCATTTTGATCGTTTAGATGATAAAATCATTTTTATTATTGATTCAATTATAGATGCTTTAATTACAAGACCTAATATTCTTAAGTTTATTCAAAAGAATCTTTCTTTAGGACTCTATAGTGAAAAATTAACAGATTTATTGGATAGTGAAGAATTAGGAATTAAAGAATTATTTATTAATGAAGTAAAAGAAAAGAATATTCCATTAGAATATCCTGAAATGACTTTATTTATGATTATTGAACTTGTAAGTTCTACTGTTTTTACTTCCATTGTAGAAAAGCAACCTCTTCCTATTGTAGAATTTAAACCACATCTTTATAAAACAATTCGTTTATTAATTAACGAAAAAGTGGAAAAGTAATTTTCCATTTTTTTATTTTCCCTCTATTTGTTCATAAAAAGCTCTAGTTTCCCTACTAAAATGTAGTTGCTTTTTTCCATACAAGTGCATATAATTCACTTAAATTAGGTTCTAAATATTTAAATCATCTAAAGTT
>ENA-OURQ01001643-OURQ01001643.1-human-gut-metagenome-genome-assembly--contig:-NODE-1643-length-18466-cov-15.870295_pt1 | contig 18466 bp, 24 predicted proteins | sample MGYA00242105_ERZ508999 | MGnify/ENA primary metagenome ERZ508999 (study PRJEB26280, sample SAMEA2338771) | human gut metagenome | biome: human gut; feature: human-associated habitat; material: faeces...
ATTACACAAGTAGCACCATTCCTCCAGTTATCAAGGATGCTAATCACCGCATTACTTTTCACGGCATTGGTGGTAGCGATGTCAGCCGCACTCGTAGCTTTAAGCCTACTAATAAACTAAGTCTCATCGTGGTTGAAGAAACGCAGCAGTTAGCCAATCAGCAGCAACTTGATCAGGCGTTAAGTAGTTTCGTTAGACACTTAGACACTACCATACCATATCACAAAATGCTGCTTGGAAACAATCCTCCTACTAAGCAGCATTGGTGGTGGCAATACGTTGAATCATCACGCGGTTTACCTAACCGTTTGGTGCTTGAAACCAATTACACCTGCTTAGGTAAATTTTTACCTGCACCTGTAGCTGAAGAGATTGAATGGTTGAAGCAAGCCAATCCGCCTCTATACCGCCATATGTATTTAGGAGAACCGCTATTTGATAAGCAAGCATTAGCCGTTTACAATTACTCACCTGCCTGTTTGCTTGATGCCATTCCTGCCGGACGCCGCATTAACCGCATTAGCATTGGTGTGGATGTAGCCATTCAACGTGATAAGACGGCCGCCGTCATCCTTGTCGAAGATAACTTAGGCTACCTTTACTTTCTACCACCTTTCATACACAATCCGGCTACAGATGGAGTAATAAGTAGTCAACAGCAAGCCATACTCATTAAACAATATACTGACGCTACACTCGCTAACCTATTTACGCAACATTACTTTGCCGGTGGCCAACCAACCTTCATCGTAGACTGCGCCGCTACTGATATGATTTTGGCTTTAAGGCAATTAGGTTGTAATGCCATCGCCTTTACTAATAAGAAGACGGCAGAAACTTTTGAATGCTTCAACAATATGCTTGGTAGTAATCGACTTTACCTTATAAGCGGAAAAACTACCGCGAACCTAATTGATGAAATAGAAACCGTTTCCTTCATCAATGGAAAACTTAATGACGCAGAACCAAACGACATAATAGATGCAGCACGTTATGTTCTATATTACAATTATCATGCTGCACCACAAACTATTTTTAAACGTGAGGTAAGTAAAAATCATGAATAGTAATAACAACAATTACAATCAATCACCAACAGGGACTGCCTTGACACCTGCCTTTATTAATAAAATAGCCGCAATGTGTTATGGTAGCTACTATATCAATAACGTAGGAGAGGAAGCCTTTAATAAGCATATTCCGGCAGTGCTTTCTCCTATTTACAAACAAGCCGTTTTATGGCATCAATGGAGTAGTAGTGGCTTTGTTCCTACCTTTCATGAAAGCAATAACGGCATCATACAAACTAATATAGGTGTATGTTTAACTGATACAATAGCCAGAATACTTGGAGGCCGCATTTTTTGCCGCACCACTAATACCAAACTTAAAGATATCATTAATGAAGCTAACCTTGATGATGTAGTCAACCAAGCTATTAGCTACGCCGTTAAGGATGGAACCGCTATGGTAAAGGCGGATGTAGACGAACGCGGCCGCATCATCTTCAATGCCTATCCGCTAAACAGATTTATTGCATCGGAAGTATCAACCAATGGCACCATCCGAAAGGCACGCTTCTTTATCGATGTGCTTGAATCTGAACGAGAAGGAACTTACTGGTTAATTGAAAAGAGAACGCCTAAGAAGGTAAAATACTACATTACGAAAGATGACGGCACTAATAAACCTAAACGTGTATCATACTTAGACTTAGGCAAGGAAGGCAAAGAATGGATTGATAGCTATGAAGGTATCAAATTAGATGAAGAATTACCGCTACCTTTCGAAGACGCAGGTTGCTATTTACTTAAAGTGCGTAATTTAGCCTACAACCCTATGTCTCCTTATGGCGAATCATGTCTACAACCAGTGCTTAATGACTTATATGAATACGAATATGCCGAAAGCGGCAAAATTGTCGATATGTATACCGGCCGTGCAAGAGTAATGGTAAGTCAACAATATGCTAACCAAGGTTATGGTGTAAGTGGCTTAGATTCATTTATGTATTTAGTTGCACCTGATAGCAATATTGATGGCGGCAAACCTACATCTGTTCAATTCGATTACCGCACAGATGAACATATTAAGATGAAAGAAGAAATACTTGAAACAATGGCAGCTAAAATCGGCATCAGTGGAGTATCACTTGCTACCTTCTTAAAGAGTCAAGGTATTAAGACTGCCACTGAAGTTAACGCGGAAACAGACTTAACGGCTAACTTTGCCGCAGGTGTTAGACGCACATTTATTATTCCGTTTATCAACAAGCTAATTAATACTCTTATCAAGTTCTATCATATCCCTACATCTGACTATACGATAAACCTACCAACTAGCGGATTTAGCAGCAGTGCCGTTCGCAATAGCCAAGCAATCGCATTATACCAAGCAGGTTTAGCAAGCATTGAACAAGCACTACAAATCATTTATCCAGACGCAGAAGCAAATAGTATCAAAGAGATGGCAGATGCAATAAGAAGTGAAAGAAGCGAGGTATTAATATAGTATGGCCGATGAAGTAAACCAATTCAACCCACCTGTCAACCTAATCGCAGATAACGTCAACGCAGCAAGTCTAAACTATGAGAATAGCGAAGATGCCATCTCTTGCTTTGACGCTACTATGAAAGCTAAAGCCACTATACGTGATTACTTCTTAAACCGCATTACACTTAGCGATATGAAGGAACGTCTCCTTAAACTTAAGAAGCAATTGCCTATCGATTATCAAGAAGACTTTAGACGCTGGTATAACGCCTACTTTAGCCGCTACGTTGCCGCCATTGGTTTAAGCCTATCCTTCTTACTTAAGAAAAGCAGCAGTAAGTTTTACGCCGCATTATCATATCAATTGCCGATTACCTTTGGTGATGAAGAAGACACCTTTGGTTTTTATCAAGCAATTACTCAACGTGTCAAGAAGGCTACAATGGAGATGACGAATAAGCCAATTAGCAATAACGGATTATTTGGCCAGGCGGAAGTAGATGCTATGAGGAAACGCCAAGAAGCACAGATTGATGCCATCGCAGCAAGTGGCAACAACCTGGTGTTAGTAAGTAGTCATGCCGACTGCAGTGTTCTATGTCAACCATATCAAGGCCGCCTATATAGCTTAGATGGCACATCTGGTATCGCCAGTGATGGCCGCAGCTATACACCGCTATCAGAGGCCGTTGGTAGCACTAAACTAATGCACCGTTATTGTAAACATACCTTCTTACCTTATAAACCTAACGTGGCAGCACCTGTCTTCAGCAAAGAGGAAATGGATGCCGAAGCAGAAATAACTTCAATGCAAAGGGAAATGGAACGTAAAGGCCGCTATCTTTATGACAGATGGATTAGTTGAGATGGTATTGATGGCCGCAAAGCCGCAGAGTATCACGATAAGTATAATGCCATTGTGGATGAATATGTTAAATGGTGCGGTGAAAATGGCCGTGAACCTTGGCTAAACCGTATCTAGTAATTGCTTTGGCTACTAACAATTAAAATTTTATTAAAATTATTAACCTACAAGCAGTCTATCGTTTTCTTAGACTGTTTTTTCTTTATGATTTTGAAGTAATTTGACTTCATTTTATTACCGCTAACAATTTATTCAGATGATAGAAGAAAGATATAATTTTTACTGCACTTGATGGAATATTAATCACAATGTAAAAGCAGATAAAACGTTATGCAAAAATGTGCAAAATTATGCAATATATCATTGTCTAACAACGTCATAGGCAATCCTTGTTGTCGACGCCGTGAAACGAAGGCTATGGGGTGCTTGGAGGGAATTTTTACCGCGTCGGTATCATGTGAGTAAAGTAGCAGTATGGGGAAGTAGCATTAATCGAAAATTGCTTTAGCGTGAAATGTTTAGTATAATATTAATGTAAGGATAAGATAGTATCAATCCTTACTACCTATTTGAGAAAAAGATAGGGAACCGTCATAGGTGTTAATCCATACGTCCTGGAGTGGCTTAACTTAATAAGACACAGTCTTGCCGAAATACCTCTTATTCGTCAGTCTTAGACGGGTTGGGTTTAGACTGGCTTTTCTTTTTACGTGATGGGTAAAATTGATTTTGCGGGAAAATAGTAGTATAATATATTGTAAGTGAAGTGGTGATTCACTTATAGTTGGTAATTTAAATATTGTATTAACATAGAGAACTCGGTTGATAGCCGGGTTTTCTTTTATTTAGTATGAGGAGAGAAAAATATCTGTCGGGATGTTAAGTTTTACCTTATCTATGGTATATTATATACTTAAGGTAGAAGTGAAACAAATCTCCCTTCACGGCAAGTTTTTGATATTTTATGGAGTGACTGGAGATAGCTTCCCACGGCCAACTTGAAGAAAAATATCTGTCGGGATGTTAAGTTTTACCTTATCTATATAATATATAGTAAATACGTGGTTAAGGTAAAAACACAACAATTCTCCCTTCGTGGTGTCAATAAATAATATGTAAGTGAAGGAAATATATTGTATGCTAACAATTTACGAATCGAAATTAGACAAATCCAAAAAATTTTCGTATAATATTATTGTAAAGAATGAGAAGTAAAAAATATTCATAATCATTCTTTTACAAAAATTAAATTATGGAGTGTGAAAATTATGTTATTACAATACTTAAGTTATCAACTATATTCTAAACCCGCAACTTTTGATAAGCGAGTTCAGATGACATCATATTACCAAGAAAGAGAATGTGATGTAAACACCGCCTATGCTATTATCACTGATGGTAGAACCTGGAGATGCGGCCGCTATGACTTAGAAGCAGCAAAAGGTTTCGGCAAAAGCAACGTTATTGACGTGCAATTCATAGCACTTGATTTCGACAAGATAGCCGCGTCGCCGCGAGACATTGTTGAATACGCTATCAACATAGGTTTTATGCCAAACTTCTACTATTACTCATATAGTCAAGGTATCAAACCAGGCAATAACTTCCGCGTCGTATGGTGTCTTGCTGAACCAATTACACCAACAATGTATGAGAATCTCTATCGTCTATTGCTTGAAAAGTTTAGCTGCTTTAATCCCGACAAATCTACCAAAGACTGCAGTAGACTATGGTATGGCAATTACGGCCAAGGTGGCGGCATCGTTAGCGAACAACCTTTATCTCTTGCTAATATAGGTTTTATTAACTTAGCAGCATTAATGGAAGAAGGTAAGACAGCTACACAAGCAAAGAGAACCAGAACTAATGGAGTTCCTAAATACGTTGAATTAGATATCCCTGATAAAGTAAATGTAACAGAAGGTTGAGTAAAACATTTAAGCGGCTATTGTTCATTATGGGATAAATGGTGTAAAGGAGAATACTTAAACTATAATGAAAGATTAGTATTATTTACTAACTTAAAGTATCTTGAATTCGCCGATAATAATAAAAACCTTTCTCCATCAATCTTAGAAGCAAATCCTAACTGGAAACAAGTTTACGAAGGCCATTCATTTGATGAAGCACAACTTTTAACTATTATTAAATCTAAACTTTCTCCGCTACCAATAGTATTCTATCAAAACAAGTGGATGACAGTTGCTGAATTCTTTAAGGCTTATGCACCTGGAACTGAAAAGACTGCGGAAGTAAAGAAGATAAGAATTAATGAATTAGATGCCATTATGGATGCCGAAATGCCAAAACTATTAAGTTCACCTAAATCATATTACATTAAGGCACAAACAGGAAGCGGCAAAACTGAACGTATAATTAAATGGATGCTTAAACAAGACTTAAAGACTAAGAAGATTATCTACGCCGTTCCAGGATATAATCAAATCATCGACTTTAAAAATCGTTTCCAAGCAGCTGTAAGACAGCAAGGTTTCGGCACATATTGCGATTCGTTATTTACTGAAATATTTCATGATATTCCTAAATCAGATTACACCACAAAGGATTTAATGCGTATTAAGTTAGGCTTACCACGTTCAAGCAGAGACGAAGTTAGAAATGCTGCTATTTCTAATATGGTTGACAAGAACAGTCATGGTGTCTTTGTCTGCACTCATTCATTAATTACTCGTCTTAGCAGTTTCTCGGCAGACGTTATCATTGTTGATGAAAACATCGAAGATTCATTGGTTACAAGAGTTAATATTGAAAGAGATTCTCTTACAAATTTAAGCACATTTCTTAATAAAGTAAACACATATATGGCAACAAAATTTTCTCAATTCCTTGCCGAAACAGATACTTTACCTGTTGGCAGCCAAATCAATCGCACCTTACTCAATGAGATTTTATCTGCGATTAAACCTGAAGAATATCTTGCACTTACCAGAGAAGAAGATTTAATTGAACATCTGTTCTTATTATCATCAAGTCATATCAAAATTAAGAAAGGTATTTCAGAAACAGAAGGCAGTTGGATTCTTCGTGTAAGCGGCGTTTCTCCTCTATTCTCTAATGCGTTTACTAATAACATACCAGTTAAACTTTTTACTGCGACACCTAAACCACAATTACTTGATAATTACTTATCTGAGTATTCACAAAGATTAGAAAGATATTCATTCCCTGAAACGCAACATGAAGGTAAAATCATTCAATATATTAAGTATTCAGGTTCAAAAGGTGCCAATGATGATAAGGTTGAGAACGAATTGTTCCCTTATATTCAAGAAGTAGTTCCTAATTGGCAAGATTACTATCTAATTACATTTAAATCTTGTGGTGCAATGGCAGAGAAGATGGGATTTAAGATGCCTTATTATGAAGGTAAGATTCTTCATTTTGACAATTCTGCTGGTATTGACACCCTAAAAGGCGAAAATCTTATTATCGCTGGTAAATATAATTTGCCGCTAACTGAATGGAAAAACGAATTAATTGATATTTCAGATGGCGTTCCTTGCCTTGATTTACATAATATTAGAATGACATTAGAAAGAAACGGCAGAAAGTTTACCACTTGGCTTTATGATAATCCTATTATTCAAGAAAGACAAATTGAACACTTAGAAGAAAAGACAAGCCAAGCAGCCGGCCGCGCAAGAACATTGAGAAACAATGGCAATAGAGTTATTATATTCAATGATTTCCCTATCGAAGACGCAGATGAAGTTATCGGAGATTTATTTATTGAACAAGGAAGAAGAAGTAAAGGAGGTGAAAACTAATGACTAATACACATTATATTGATTTAATTACTGACTTAATTATGTTAAGAGAAGATCCGAAATATGCCGATAAAGTTGACAAAGCTTTAGAAGTAATGGAAGTTGAACAATGGATGATTGATGCAATTGAAGTTGCTTTAACTACAGGAGATGAATAGTATGACAGATTTTAATGAATATTTTACACATATGATTATTGAAATGCAAAAGGAAGCATTTAGTAATCCTGAAAAAGCAGATATGCTAAACAAATTAATAGCCGATTTATGAGTATGGAAGGCTTCATTAAGAATATCAGAAGAGAAGGGAGGTGAAAACTAATGATAGAAGAATATATGAATTTAATTAATACTTTAATTCTTTTTAAATACAATCATCTTCAATATGCCGAAAAAATTGACAAAGCTTTAGAAGTAATGGAAGTTGATAAAGTATTAATTTATGCAATTGAAGAAGGATTAAGAACAGGATTGGTGGATTAATTATGAAAGCTTTTAGAATATATATGGATTTAATTTTTAAATTAATTTCTTTCAAATTTAATAACCCTGAATACGCTAAACAAATTGAAAAGGCATTACCAATACTTGTAGATGAAGAGATTATCGCCGCCATTGATGCAGATTTAAATACCTTGGAGGATGACAAATCATGTTAGCTTTAACCATCATAGCAACCGTATGCGTATTATCTATTTGCATCCTATCTATCATTGTAGCTAAGCAAGATAGAGATTATGTCTTTTACGCAATTATCTTCACCATTAGTAGTGCAACTATTTTATTCCACATCTGGAGGTGTTATCTATCATGTTAATACTATATGCATTCTTCTACTTCTTCTACTATCTAATTACAGGTAAACGCTAATGACGAACCCAATTGAAGCATCTCTCCGCAACCAATGAGGCATCTACGCATTAGTATTAAACGGCCGCATCATCTACATCGGCAAGTCAATCAATCTCTACCGCCGACTTAATGAACATCGCCTCGCCATCCTCAAAGCGTTAAAGAAGCCGCTAAAGGGATACCCTAATCGCAAATATAATTATATCGCATCTGCCATCGGCCACGGTGCCACCATTACCTATATGATTCTTAAACACTTAGACAACCCTGATAAGAAACAGCTTGATAAATGAGAAACCTTCTTCATACAACAATGGCGGCCTCAGTTCAACATTGAGAAGAACGGCGAAGATGGCGGCTGTTCCTACGCTAATGTGCGAAAGAATTATATTGATATTAAATAAAGTTAAATTACTTCATATTACTACTCATCGAATAAATTGTTAGCTGCTTGAAAATGAAGCCAAATTACTTCAAATTTCATAGCCATTTATTATACCAGCACTCATCACCAGTGCTATTACGTTGTAAAATGATGAAATTTTTACTGCTGGTATCGGCATCACATTAACATTAGCCGAATTCGACTTTTCATCCAATTTCACCTATAATATAATTGTAAGATAAGTAATAGTTCCTCCCTTGTCTTACAAATCATCCATAATGATAAGCTTCCTTTCTGTCGTGAGGCAGGAATTCCGTTCATAATAATACCTCCTAAGATAAAATATACACCTCTTACCTGCCTCACTTTATATGAAGTTTATCCATTTTTATAACCCCTTCTTATGGCCTTGCTTGCTTGGCCTTTTTATTTTGCCTTAAATCGTCATAAGTTTTATAATGATACGTTAACCACACGATACCGCCGCGGTAAAAATTGCCGCCGAGAACACCATAAGACTTCGTTTAACGGCGTCGGTATCGGGACTGCTATTGGCAACGTGGAACGAAATTCGACTTTCTCCCCATATTCATATATACTATCATAGATGAAGAAGATAGGATGTCGTCTGCTTCATTAATTTTCAAGAAAGGTAAAATTCCTTTAAGTATCGTTATTTTCTAAAGACATCAAACTAAATATGGAGGCGAAAGTATGGAAAACGAAAACAAATTTAATGAATTGATTGCTTCACTTCAATCTAAGATAGATAATATTGCTGCATCTGTTAATAACATTGAAGGAGAACGCATTTCAAAGAAACAAGCCGAAGAAGCCGCAGCAGCACAAAAGGCTAAAGAGGAACATGAAACTCAACTTAAAGCTGCTTGGGAAGAAGAATTTAAAAAGAAATACGGTATTACTGCAGAGGCACCAATTGCTAACAACGCGGGTAGCGAACCAGCACCTGAACCTAATACTCCTAGTGCCGAACCAGTGAACCAACCTGTCGGATTAGCACCAACCATTAAGGTGCAAGAAAACACTCCTACTTATAAAACAGTAGATGAAATTATCGCGGAACAACGTGCTAAACGTAATAATTGGTAGCCGCGAAACTATACGTGGAAAGGCAAACCACAGATAAAATACCTTAAACTTATTAGACGAAACGGCGGTAAACGTCTTTAAATCCGCCTTATGGAGATTAATTATGGCAAACACAGTAACAAATAATGTATTGAAAGCTACTTCTCCTTCTATCACAACTGGTATTTCTTTAGGACAAGTATTAGCTTCTAAATTGCTTGAAGCTACTATCGTTCAAGAAATTTTCGTAGATGGAAGAGGATGCACAGAATTCGTTGAACCCGGTGCTTACAGCGTTCGTGTCGCAGTTCAAAAATCATTAGGTGATGGTAGAGATTTCTCTGCAGCTGGCAGTGTATATGCTGACGCAGTATTACCTGAAAACGCTGAAAAAGTTGTTGACTTAAAATATGTATGGGATAAACCAGTTGATTTACCATCAGTAGTATTTGATGCTTCACCTGTTGAAATATATCTACCTACAATTCGCAACATTGGTAAATCTGTAGGTGCTTATAGTAATAAAATTGTATTGGGATTAATCGGCGCAGATGCTAACAACACTGAAGCTGATGGTGCCGCTGAAACTGCCTTCAAAGGTATCAGCGCAGCAATCGCAGGCCTTGAACAAGGTGATGCTGCCTTAGGTTTCGATAGATTCAGCACTGAAGATGCAGTAATTGTATGTTCACCTGCTTTCTATGCTAAGATGTTAGCAGAAAACTTAGTAGTATTCAAAGATGCTTTAGATGGAAGAGAAAACGCTGGATTCAAAGGTTATTACAATGGCCAAATTCCAGTATATGTATTAAATGATACATACTTCAAATTAGCAACTGGTAGCCGTATCGCTACAGATGTAGCTACTAAAGGTGTAGCAATAGTTGTCGGCGGAAACGCAATCGCTAAAGGTAAAGCACCAAGCCGTGAAGTAGTAACTATTCAAAACCCTAATGGCCAAGGAACTCGTTTACTTCCATTAACAAGATTTGGTTATGCAGTAGTTTCTGCTAAAGGTATTCAAACAGTTACATTAGCATAGTATTTAAACTTATTACACTACATATTATAGATACAACATTACCTTAGGTGGGTGGAATTATGATAGCCACCTGCCTATTTTTAGTATAAATTACTTACCTTGGAGGTAAATTAAATGAATGAAAATTACACACCTATTGATAGCGGTTTTGCTACCTATGACGCAACTTTTAACCGCTACTACTTAACCTTAGGTGGATATCAAGCATTAACAGGTATCGATTTGACTACCTACCCTAATCTTAATGTTTCACCTACACAAATACTTAACGCGGCGTCTGATACCTTATATGACATTCTCATCGGCAATGGCAACGCTGGCTGGTTTTGCCGCATCACCTCAACTAACCTTGAAGCCAATAACTATCTAATGAAAGCATTAGCATATCAAGCTACTTACTTGCTTGAACAAGGCAACATCGCTAATGAAAGCGGCATCAATTGAGAAAGCGGTGCGATATTAGACAAAGAGTATCTTAAACGTGCAGTATCTCCTATGGCACGAAACATCCTTACTAATCATGGCTTAATGTATTGCGGCAGAGGCTAATACCATGAAGAAGAATAAGTATTATTTAACTGGCATCTGGTATGATGAGAACCAAACGCCTTTCACCTTCTTCTATCGCACTATAGTTAACAACGTGAATACCGTCAGTGCCGATGCCAATATACAGCACGCTAACTATGGCAGTTTAGTCATTGAAACCGATGCACCACTACCATTTCAATTAAAGACACCAATCTATTTGGCAGATGGTAAGAAAAGACTTATTACAAGTATCACAACTCCTACCTACATCACTAATACACCTGCTTCCCGCATTGCTTATCCAAGTTCAAGCATACGTGTCTTAGAGGTGAATTAGTATGTCATTATCAAAACAATTCATATTAAGATGTATAAGTAAGGAAGTTTATCCTTCACCTGCGACTGGCGGCTATCATACTGGCGGTATACCATTCGATACAGGTGCGTTAATGGATAGTATTTATCTTACTTGAAGAGAAGATGGCGTTGATATACATATCGGTAGCGGCATTGCTTACAATGAATGATTAAATGAAAGTAGCCATACACGTCGTCAATGAATCCGCATTATGACGCAAAATATCGCCGCCAACATCGCCGCGTATCTTAAAGCCAATATGGATGTCTCTGAAAGCGAATAGGAGACACCATGAAGCAACAACCATTAACACTCATGAGGAGGTTTATTACCCATGATAACAAATATTACATTAACTAATAAAATTAATAAAGGTATAATCACCATCGCAGTCAACGATGGCAGTAAACCGGCAGCTATCGGCATCAGCAATGGAAGTAATAGCTGAACAGTTGATATGCCTATTGGTGGCACAGTAGATTGAACTATACCCGCAGAAGCGTTAGGTATCGGCACAACTACTTTTATTGCCACTTTCAATAATGGAAGCGACATCATTACTAGCAATCACTTAGACATTGTTATTAAGGTTGCTATTGATAAGGTGAACCATTTCGTAGCAGTATACGCTGAAACAGGTGCCTTCATCAAGTTAGAGGCAGGTAGCACCGCAATCGCAACTAAACCTAATAATAGTAATACCACCTACTTTGATTATGCATCTGATTTAAGCAATTTACTATTCAAGCTAACGCTTATTAACGATGCCAATGGCACTATTTGAACCGGCTACGTAGACTTCAATGATGCTACTATTACTGTTGTGGCTACCGACAACCATTACCAAGTTAACTGGACATCTCCAAGCAGCCGCAACGAACTATACCTTAATGACGTATTAATGTTTAGCACTGCAGGTGTATATACTTTTACCATACCATCTGATGATCCGTATCTTACTTTAGGTATTAATACGCTTACCATTAAGCCGCTTGGTGAATCATACTATATGCCAGTCAGCACTACCTTCGTCATTGATGCCAATGTGCTTTTCCGCGTTGAAGATGTAGCGGATTGGTATACACATCAACTAAATAGTATGGCGAAACCAGACACCAACTTATACACTGATAACATACCTTATACTATTAACACCATCTGCAATATCGGCAGTTTGGAATTACATCAACGCACCATTAATACCAAGACTGATGGTATCCCTGAAACCGTAATTGCTTCACTTAACTTGCTTGCCGGCGAAATAAGTGATAACCCTGACTTAGACTATTATAACTACGCCTTAGGATTTACTTTCATCGCAACTGAAAAGTGTGCTAAAAGCCTATTTGAACGTATAAACACTTTTGCTTATAACTGAAACGGCAAAAGTATTCCTATCATCACTAATAACTATACTACTATTGCTACCTACAACTTGCCGGTAATGAGTCAACCATTCTTCGAAAACGGCGAAACACGTGTAGCAATTACTTGGTATATTAGTTTAGACTTCACTAAAGTAGGTGTATATAGCGATGAAGTTAAATGGCATCTAACCATAAACGGAACTGAATATCCAATGCCAGTTTTAAACGCTGCAATTAGCACCGCGTATGGAGTCAACGCTATTCAAGAGAACGGCACCTATGATGTCAAAAGCGAATTAAGCAGCCGCACACGTGCTTGAACGTTCACATTACCTTATACACATAGCACATTAACTAATTACTTAGTTGGAACATACATCTTAGGCACTGATAATACTGCCTTTACACTTCCATTAACTTTAAAGTATACAGATAACGTTTTTATTGCAAGAGTATACACTGTTATTATTTCATCTGCTAACTATGCTTATGAAAGCGGCAAAATTGTCGGCCTAACGGTTAATATCGCTGAAAAGGAGGTATAGTAGATGGGAGAATATGTAATTAATATTAATTGGGGTAATAGTGGGAGAGAAAAGAGTAAAACTACTCCCACTGCCTTCCTTGCCGGTGCTGCTGCTACTGCCATTACTGCTAATACCTTATTCCGCAACCAAGCAGACAGTAGCGGAATAAAAGAACAATTACATGAAAAAGCACGTGAACCTCAACCTCCACTTCAATTCTTCTTCGGCCGCAAAAACTGGTATCAAGATGTCTTAGAAACTGAAGATATAGAATCAGGTGAAAAACGAACACAATTTTTTAATACTACCACTGAAATTACTTTATATAAACGAACTATTGCTTACACCGCCGCACAAGCATTACGAGTAGCAAACACACTCTTATCAACACATTATCAATATGCATCTGCCATTGCAAGTAGCACCGCAGAACTAAATGCCGTTAATGAATACCAAAATACTATGACAGGTATTGGTTTAGCGACGAGTGTAATAGCCGGAACCGCAGTTGGTGCTAAGATAGGTAGTATAGGTGGAGGCATTGGTGCTGGTATCGGTGCTGCCATTGGTGCTACCGTTGCCATTGTAAACAAAGCTGTTAACACTGCCACTGAAAATAAAATCTTAAACTATAAACAAGCTATCAATGCAACTACATCTGCTTATCAATTAGGCGTATTAGGAGACGCTACCTATGGCCGCAGCAGACAATCGATAGGTTAGGAGGCACAACCATATGAACAAACAAACATTAACAATCTTTAAAGGTAAATGGTATGCCGATGAAGGCTTTAGCTTAGGCACCATTGGCTATGATGCTACTTATAACTACGCACTTGATGAAACACTTGATAGTGGCCTAATTACTGTCTATCGTAGCACCATCGCAGATGCCATAGCACCATATACTTTATGCCGCATTGATACTTACGCCGATGACACAATAGCGGAAAAAGAATACTGGTATATACTTCAAGACGTAGTAGAGAAAGTTAACCTAATCAGCGATAAACCTTATAATCATACACTTAGTCTTATTGAACCTATTAAGGTATTAGAACGTTATCTGCTTCCTAATAACTTAGCGTTTACCCGCACAGTTGGTTCAAAGGTATACACCATTGCCGACGTCATTAATCGTTGCCTTAATACCGTGTTGCCTGGCGTTGAGAAGCCATTTGCCTTACAAGCCGGCACATGAGGAAGTAAGACGGCACCTGACTTTAACTTCACTGGCCGTAATCTACTTGAAGCCTTAATGGAAATTGGCCGCTATATCGGTGGTATTCCTATTCTTGATATGACAGGCTTTGAAGACGGCACTATACCATACATTATCAAATACATTATGCTGAATGAAGATACCGTTGCCGCTACTGACAATTACCTTACTACTTCTAATACTACCTCACCTGCTTTATATACAGATGGTTTACGAAGTGAAGTAAGCAATTTAGTCGTTAAAGACGAACAAGCATCATCATACATTTGGCCTTCTATCTCCACTTATGGCTATGCACGTTGTGCCTTAGGCGAAGAACTAACAAGCAGCAATATGGAAATCCAATTGCCAGAACCAGTATATCATATTAACAAATTCAATTTAAGATATGACAACTCAGTAAGCCAAATAAGCTATGTTTATATTAACGTAGATTCTGGTGCTTCATCACCTAAATATTACTACGCTTCATTAGGCGACTTCATCAAGTTCGATGGTGTTCCAATCATAGAAAATACCGTATACGCCGTTTTACCTACACAACATAGTGCTACTGATACTACTGGTAGTGAATTGCGATTAGAAGACGTAGGTAAGTATCAAGACACTTCAATTTACTTCACCAGCGGAGAAAATAACATCCATATTAAAGGTGGTTATCAATACAAGTATATCTTTAGTGCTACAAGTGATGTATTAACCAACATTTTAATTGCCTATCTAAATAGCTTGCCTGCACCGGCACCAAGCATTGTAGTAAATGGCCTTACTTATCATTATAGGGGAATAACTGCTAAAGGAAAAACAAATCCACCTTCTATTAGTTATGACGATATTGATAGCACTCCAACTTCCTTCACCTTCAACGTATCATTCGTTCCTATCTTCAGCGGAGTTATTACCACCAAAAAGGATGCCAATGCAACCGCCATTCCTTCTAACCAACAAGCTTCAATCGTAGACGCAGATGCTTGAGGAAGCAACCAAAACGCTGTCTTAAACCGCACCGCTTTACCTACGATTACTTACAACATGAGGAATGGAACCTACCAAGTAGGAGACAAATTGGCAGAAGGATATGTAATGGCAGAAGAAAAGACATATTTACCTCTTTCAACTACATCTGCCTACACCGTTAGCCGCAGTTATCACCGCATCTCTACTTACACCGCATTAGATAGCAGATGGAGAGAAACAAGTATACCTACTGACGGCATTGTCAACCGCACCTTCGCTATCAATGAATACCTTGTCATCGATAATGTCAACACACCTAATGACGCTTACTTTGCCGGCATACCTACTATTTACAATATGTTATACAATAAGAAAAGCGTTAGCGGCTATGATACTTCAATCGCCGACATACACACTTATGACGCATCTGGCAATGATACTCATATCACCTTACCAGTAAGTAGTATCGCAATCGGCAACAGTGCGAGATTCAGTTTCTCCTTCCCTACCACCGTCAGTGCCGGTAATGCCATTACTACTGATACTGTCAATGGAGAAAGTAAACAGTTCAGTCAACCAATACGCTACGCCGATGATAATGGCTACAGCAACCGCATTGAGTTTAGTATGTATAGCACTATAACAAGTATTACAGATGCCGCATTAAAGAGATTACCAGAAGGCAATAGCAACACCACTTTCGCCGCACCACTTATCACCTTGCCGCTTACTGATTGGTATAAGGATAGCCGCGAAGTTATGTCAGTTAATTATCAATTACATGCTTTAAGCAACACCAAGTGCGGCTTCACTTCAGACTTCATGACAACCTTTCCTTATGTAGTTAACCTACTTGGCAATGACGCCTTTACACTTGGTTTCTATAGCATCGCTAAACCATTTAATCCAAATAATACTGATATCACTACCTATGGAACACGTAAGGCATTTACACCAACCATCACTAATACCAATAATGTCATTAGCATTGCCGCAACCGCCTTCAGTGATAGTAAAGCATGGGTAGTAGTGGATAGTAAATTACGTGTCTTAATGTATAGTAATGCGATGACGAATAATACGTTTGACACAGTTTACATTAGTTGCCGCCGAGAAGCATGGTAGGTAATGGATAAGAGACTTGTGAACCGCGTCTCTTTCCATTCCCCTTTATATGATTATAATTGGCTTCGTAATTATTCATCTGATTAATTAGTTAATTGTAGTAAAACGAAGCCAATTTAATTCAAATTTTAAAGCTAATAAGTATACTGAAAGGAGGTTTACTTTATGAGTGAGAATAAAAAGAAGAAAAAGATGTCATTAGAATCACACGATACCGCCGCAGATGAAATGCCTTCAAATGAAGCCAATGAGGTTTCCGAGAAGGGTAAGAAGTCGTTCGGCCGCAAAGTGTGAATCTATATTAAACCTTGGTTGAATGTAAAGTTCCTAATGACTTACGGCTTGGTTTGAAGTTGGCATATACTATTATATGCAGGTTTAATATGAGGCAATCCCGCTATTAAGAAGACTTGTATTACAATTTACGGCATACTTTGATTGCCTTGATGTCAAGAAAACCTCTTTCAAGTGCCATTAGCCATTTGATTATATAATAGATGGTTTAAGGAGAACAATGAGGCCTTAGAAGCTATGAAGATTGAAGCGAAGAATGATTTCCTCAAACTGAAAAGCTTATGACATCGTAAGCCATGGGTAATCATACTTATTACGTTAGCCTTCATCGCATTGATAGTAGGTGGTTGGCTATTAATAGACTTGCTATTTTAGCGGCAAAAGTGGATTTTTCAGCCATCGTCGCCTATACTACTAATGTAAAGACGTTAAGTCGGAGGTATGACAGAATGACACAAGATGTATTTTTTAACGAATTGCTTGAAGAAGGCAGAAGAGGAGAAGTAGCAGTAAAGAAACTGCTTGAAGACAGAGGATGGTTAGTCTATGATGTATCGGCAGACTTGGAATATCAACTAAGAGATATAGACTTAGTCGCCGAGAAGGAAGACGGCATCCGCACCATTGAAGTTAAAACCGATAACCTATTTAATACTACTGGCAACATCTGCTTTGAATTAATTAGTAATATTAGCACTGGCCGCAAAGGTTGGTATCATACGTGTGATGCCGATTTGCTTATAGTTTATACAACTAACAAGTTCATTGTTATTGATATGAAGCAGTTAAAACAACACGGATTACCAGATGGTAAAATAAGTTATACACGTTGCTGAGAAAATGGCAAGTATTATAAAGAAAGCCAAATTAAATTAGTAAAATTAACCGCATTGCAAGAAATGGGTATTGTTCAAGTAATTGATGCAATGCAACAATATTATATCTAAGGGAGAGTAGTAATTATGGTATTAGTAAATTCATCAGTAAACGAAACCACTATTATGTGAATCAGCATTGTTATTATGCTAATAGTTATATTATTAACAGTATTAATTGGTTTGTTAGCAAAGAAACCTGTTATGAAGAAAAGCGAAGACTATGTAGATAAAGTAGCCAGACGCAAGGAAATCGACAAGCAGATAAAAGCATTAGCTACCATTGCTATCACAACTAAAGATACGCTTGATAAATTGCGTGATGAACAAGATGAGTTAGATGAGTGGTTAGAAGCATATAAAGTTATACACAAGGAGTAGCAATTGCTACTTCTTTTAGTTTACCTTCACGTTGTCATAGGCAATCCTTGTTATCGACGCCGTGAAACGAAGGGTATTAGTGTGTCGGAAAGGCTTTTTACTATACCATGAAGGGAGAATTGTTGTGTTTCTACCTTAAGTATATTATATACCATAGATAAGGTAAAACTTAACATCCCGACAGATATTTTTATTCCCGCAAGGCGTTTTACTATACCATGAAGGGAGAATTGTTGTGTTTCTACCTTAAGTATATTATATACCATAGATAAGGTAAAACTTAACATCCCGACAGATATTTTTATTCCCGCAAGGC
>ENA-OURQ01001655-OURQ01001655.1-human-gut-metagenome-genome-assembly--contig:-NODE-1655-length-18388-cov-3.001418_pt1 | contig 18388 bp, 14 predicted proteins | sample MGYA00242105_ERZ508999 | MGnify/ENA primary metagenome ERZ508999 (study PRJEB26280, sample SAMEA2338771) | human gut metagenome | biome: human gut; feature: human-associated habitat; material: faeces...
ACATAGGTTTTCCCTTTTTCAATTCCTGAAGATATTTTGTCTGAGAATTTTAAATATCCGACACCGACTTCTCCGTTTATCATCCATTTTTTATTGAACGAATATTTTGTACAAAATAAAGGTGCGATATATGAAAGTAAGACATTATGATCCATGTTCGTCTTTTCGTAATAACTGTCAGAACTGTACCCTGAATAAAAAATTCCCCATCCGAAATTTTTAATATAATGATGGAATGCCAAATCCCATGCAAGTCCGGAAGTCAGTTTATCATCGAATTGTTTATCTGTCCCGGTGAGCCCTTCTGTTTTAGGTAACCATCCGTAACCGACATTGAATGAAAAATCGACTCTTGGAGGTAAAGGGCGTACTTTGTTCAAGACACTATTTACACTATAATTGTAGAATGTCGTTTGTGTGTTGTATGTAGAATCGGATATGCCGGATTTGAGAATATTTCCTGAAATTTGGTGGCAGGAACTTGCGACACCCGGTAAAAGGTGATCGGTGATTTGCAGAATATCTCCTCCGGCTTTTCTTGTTTCTTCTTTGGCTATTTTCAGTACTTGATCATATCGGCATCGAATAGTAAAACTTCGGTCTAAAATAGCAACTTGTCCTATCAGAGTTGCAGCGACCGGGACTTTTTCTCCCTCATTTACGATCATGATTGTATCTTCTTGAGATAAAGACGGATATTCCTGTATCTTGTTTAATACAATTTTAGGAGAACAGGAAAAAAGAGTACATAATAATACTCCGGTAAGAATTTTATTTTTCATGGATATGTGTGTATATAGTTTGTGTATTGCAAATATAACAAAAGTATGTTGTAATTTTCAATTATAAACACTTGTTTTTTTTGAATAAAAAGCGGGCGCAAAGACTTTGTATAAAACCTTTGCGCCCGCTTTCTACGTTTGGGATAACTTTATTTCTTTTCTTCCGGTTTTAACCAATGGTCGAGCCAACGGAAAAATATCCGTTGCCATAAAATGGCATTTTGAGGTTGCGCAATCCAATGATTCTCATCAGGAAAGACTACCATTTCGGCGGGAACTCCTCTTAATCGGGCGGCGTTGAATGCCGACATTCCTTGAGAGGCAAGTATTCGGTAATCGTTTTCTCCATGAGTAATTAGTATAGGAGTATCCCATTGATCTATAAAACGATGTGGAGAATTGGCATAAGAACGCTGAGCAACTGCATTGTCTTTTTCCCAATAAGCGCCACCCAAATCCCAGTTGGCAAACCACATTTCTTCTGTTTCTACATATTGTTGTTCTAAATTGAATATTCCGGCATGAGCGATAAATGCCTTGAATCGTTTTTGATGATGCCCGGCCAACCAATAAATAGAAAAACCTCCATAACTTGCCCCGATTGCTCCGAGACGATTTTCATCGATAAATGGTTCTGCCTTTACAGCATCGATAGCAGAGAAATAGTCTTTCATATTTTGACCGCCGTAATCACCGCTTATTTGTTCCAGCCATTCCTGACCGAACCCGTATAACCCTCGGCGGTTAGGTGCAACAATGACATATCCGTTTGCTGCCATTAACTGCAGGTTCCATCGATATGACCAGAACTGGCTTACAGGGCTTTGCGGACCTCCTTGGCAATATAGTAATGCCGGATATTTTTTATTCGGGTCGAAATGGGGAGGATATATGATCCATGTCAGCATTTTTTTATTGTCTGTTGTGGCAATCCAGCGTTCTTCCACTTTGCCCATAATAATTTGATCTAAAGTTTCCTTGTTCTCGAATGACAATTCCGTAATTGCTTTATCATTTAGATTGATACTATAAATTTCATCCGGTTTTGAGAAAGAATGCTGTAATACGATCAGTTGATTATCATTTATCGGTTTTATATCGGCGTAGTCGACCTGTCCGGTTGTGATCTGTTCTATTTTTTTATCATCGATATGAATGTTGAAGATTTGCTCTATTCCTTGATATACGCTTAAGAAGTAGATCGATTGTCCGTCTTCTGCCCAATTTAACATGTCTAAGCTGTAATCGAACTCATCTGTCAGATATTTCTTTTCTCCATTTTGCATATCCATAACGAACAAGCGGTTTTTATCTGATTCGTATCCGTCACGTTCCATACTCATCCATGCTAAATAACGTCCGTCGGGAGAAAAACTCGGATGCGTATCATAACCCATCATTCCTTCGGTCAGGTTTTTGGTTATTTTCGTCTCGGTATCGTATAGATAAATATCGGAGTTGGTAGATATGGAATACTCCAATCCGGTTTTTTTTCGGCAAGTATATGCAATACTTTTACTGTCCGGAGTCCATGCAAAACCTTCTGTACCACCGAAAGGTTTCATCGGAGCTTCATACGGTTCGCCTTCGAGAATATCATTAATATTTTCTAACGTGCTGCCGTTAAAGTCTGCTATAAAAGGGTGAGGAATGGCTTCTACCCATTCGTCCCAATGTTTATACATGAGGTCGTCGATAACACGTCCGGTTGCTTTGGGCAGGTCCGGATAAATATCCGAGGCTCGTTGACCGTATTTTACATTCGAAAAGAATACGACCTTTTTCTCATCGGGAGAAAAGAGAAAACCGTCTATTCCTTTTTCTTGATTGCTGATTTGTTTTCGGTTCGATCCGTCGGCATCCATTATCCACAATTGAGAACTTCCGCTTTCGGATGTCAGAAACGCTATTTGTTTTCCATTGTTGATCCATACAGCATTTTGTTCGGATTTAGGAGTATGGGTGATTTGAATTTTATTACTTCCGTCAATGTCCATAACAAATAGTTCCCGATTGCTTTTGTTTTCGGGTATGCTCACGTATGTTACTCCATAAAGGATCTTTTTCTTATCCGGAGATATTTCTATACCCCCGACGCGCCCAAGAGTGTACATGACTTCCGGAGTCATGATTCCGTTTTCTACTTTGGGATGGCTTTTGCCTATGATCCCTTCGCTGCTCTCTTTCTGTGTCTGACAAGCAGACAAAAGTACCGCACTTGCCATAATGAGTTTGCTGATTGGTAATTTCATAAGTTTTACTATTATTTGTATTTCTTCTTTTTGTATTTTGTTTTTGATGATGTTTCTGTTTTTGTATTTTTTATGGGAGGACCGTATAGACGATTGATTAGATCCGGCCGTCCCATTCTTTGCAGTTCCGATAAAATCTGTTTTCGTTGATCGGGTTTATACCAGAAAAAAAACTGCCTTTGAGCCAGTTTCTCGTTTTGGTTGCGGGCTGTATATATTTTTTCTCCCGTATAAGGGTGATATCCTGTATAATATATCTCGGTTGAAAGCGTCATCGGGGTAGGGGTGAAATCTTGAACTTGCTCGAGGTGAAAGTTCAATTTTTTTGTGATAGCGGCCAGTTCGGCCATATCCTCTTCTCTACAACCCGGATGGCTTGATATGAAATACGGAATGAGCTGTTGGTTGAGTCCGGCTTCATCGTTTATTTTTTCGAATGTCCGTTTAAATTCTTCGAATTTTTTGAAGTTAGGTTTCCGCATTAGCATCAGAACATTGTCGGACGTATGTTCCGGAGCAACCTTTAATCGTCCAGATACATGTCGGGTAATAACTTCATATGTATATTTCGAAGTACTTGCATTTACTTTTTCATCCTCATGACGGTGTTGTAATAGATCATATCTTATCCCGCTGCCGATAAAAGACTTTTTGATTCCTTTTATTTGATCTACGCTATGATATATATCTAACAACGGAGTGTGATCGGTATATAGATTTTTGCAGACTTCGGGATGTATACAAGACGGACGTTTGCATTTACGACATATTTCCTGACAGGAACCTCGCATCTTGTACATATTGGCCGAAGGTCCTCCTAAATCGCTGATATATCCTTTGAATCCGGGCATTTCCGTAATTTGTTTTACCTCGTTCAGAATCGATCGTTTCGAGCGGGAGGCTATGAATTTGCCTTGATGGGCGGAGATCGTACAAAATGCACATCCTCCGAAACAGCCTCTATGTAAATTTACAGAAAACTTGATCATTTCGTATGCCGGAATGTTTTTCCCTTTATATTTAGGATGAGGCAGACGAGTATAAGGCAAGTCGAAAGAAGCGTCTATCTCGTTTTCGCTCATAGGAGGATAAGGTGGGTTTACCTTTATAACCGAGTTTTTATATTTTTGCCATAATCGGCGAGCCTCATATCGGTTCGATTCCTCTTCGACATGGAAAAAATTGCGGGATTGTTTCTTTTTGTCTTGCAAGCATTCTTCATGAGAGAACAAAACGAGATCGGTTGCGCTTTCATGTGCGTGAGGCAACTCGTTTTCAGGTGTAATAACGGCGGTCTGTCTCAAGTCTTTGATCTGACCTGTTTTTTCACCGTTCCGAAGCCGCTTTATCAATTCTCTGATCGGGAGTTCTCCCATACCATAGATGAGCATATCTGCTCCGCTATCGATCAAAATACTCGGTCTTAAACGGTTTTCCCAATAGTCATAATGAGTAACTCGTCGCAGTGAGGCTTCTATGCCTCCGATAATAACCGGTATGTGGGGGTAGAGTTTTTTTAATATTTGAGTATATACTATTGTCGGATAGTCGGGTCGCATTCCTGCTCGTCCGTCTGGAGTATAAGCATCATCGGAACGAAGTCTTTTATTTGCCGTATAATGGTTGACCATTGAATCCATAGCTCCGGCAGAGACCCCGAAAAATAATCTGGGTTCTCCTAATTTCTTAAAGTCCCTTAGATCGTCGCGCCAGTTCGGCTGGGGAACAATAGCGACACGTAACCCTTCGGATTCCAGAATACGTCCGATTACTGCAGCCCCGAAAGAAGGATGGTCGACATATGCATCTCCTGAGAAAAGAATTACGTCCAGATAATCCCATCCTCTGATCTCAAGCTCCTTTTTTGTAGTCGGTAACCAATCTTGTAGTTTATATTCTTTCATTGTCGTCCGATTGTTTCTTTGTTTTATCCGGTTTATGAAATTCAGTTTGCTGTATTACAATGAATCGTATCGGTCTTGTAGTTTTACCAATTCGTCCCGGTATTGGGCAGCTTCGATAAATTCCATTCGTTTAGCAGCTTCAACCATTGCTTTCCGGGTATTTTCAATAGCCTTTTTCAATTGGTCTTTATTCATGTATTGGACTACCGGATCGGCAGCTATGTTGACATGCGAAATATCATATTCCTCTTTATATAAAATCGGTTGACCTTTTTCGGTTTGAACATCCGCTTCTTTTGTGAGAATAGAGTTTCTGGCTTTTTGTATTGCTTGAGGCGTAATATGGTTTGCTTCGTTATAAGCCAACTGTTTTTCTCTGCGCCGATTAGTTTCATCGATCGTTTTTTGCATGCTTTCGGTAATTTTGTCTGCATACATGATTACCATTCCGTTCAGGTTTCGGGCGGCCCGTCCTGCCGTTTGAGTTAAAGAACGATGAGATCTTAAAAAGCCTTCTTTGTCTGCGTCCAGTATGGCGACTAATGAGACTTCTGGCAAATCTAAACCTTCACGAAGAAGATTTACTCCGATAAGGACATCGTAAAGCCCGTTGCGTAGATCCTCTATGATTTGAATACGTTCTAACGTATCGACGTCTGAGTGAATATAATTACAGCGAATGTCGAGTCGTAACAGGTATGTGTTCAATTCTTCCGCCATACGTTTGGTAAGAGTCGTTACCAGAACCCGCTCGTCTTTTTCGATTCTTTGTTGTATCTCTTCGAGTAAATCGTCTATTTGATTGAGACTTGGTCGGACTTCGATTATTGGATCGAGCAGTCCGGTAGGGCGGATAACCTGTTCGACGATAACGCCCTCGCTTTTCATCAACTCATAATCTGCCGGAGTAGCGCTGACGTAAATAGTCTGTTTGGTAAGATCTTCGAATTCTGAAAATTTCAGCGGACGATTATCTATTGCAGCCGGCAATCGGAATCCGTATTCTACAAGATTTACTTTTCTGGAATTATCCCCTCCGTACATTGCCCTTATTTGAGGTATTGTAACATGGCTTTCATCGATAATGGTTAAGAAATCTTTCGGGAAATAGTCTAACAGACAGAATGGTCTGGTGCCGGCAGCCCGTCCGTCGAAGTATCGTGAATAGTTTTCTATTCCGGAACAATGTCCCACTTCTCTGATCATTTCAATATCGTATGTTACCCTCTCATACAAGCGTTTGGCTTCAATTTCTTTTCCTATCGACTTAAAAAACTCGACTTGTTTTCCTAAATCGAGTTCTATTTCACCGATTGCCCGGTCTATTCGTTCTTTAGTAGTTACAAAAATATTAGCCGGATATATTTTATATTCATCGAATAGAGTAATCGTGTGCCCGGTCATCGGATCTACGCTTTCTATCGATTCTATCTCTTCTCCCCAGAAGATAATGCGCAAGATGATTTCCGTATAGGCCAGATATATATCCACCGTATCTCCTTTGACCCTGAAATTTCCTCGATTCAGTTCGATTTCATTACGGGAATACAAACTGCCTACGAGTGCTCGTAAAAATGTATTCCGTTCTATATTTTGACCGACACGGACATCTATCACGTTGCTATGAAAATCTTCCGGGTTGCCGATACCGTAAAGACATGAAACCGAAGATACGACGATAACGTCTTTGCGGCCTGATAATAAAGCTGATGTCGTTGAAAGCCTGAGTCGGTCTATTTCTTCGTTGATTGCCAAATCTTTTTCTATATAGGTATCGGTTGTCGGAATATAGGCTTCCGGCTGGTAATAATCATAATATGATACAAAATATTCTACGGCGTTATCGGGGAAAAAACTTTTAAATTCTCCATACAGTTGGGCTGCCAAAGTTTTGTTATGACTCAGGATCAACGTCGGTTTCTGAACTTTTTCGATGACATTAGCCATGGTAAATGTTTTACCTGACCCGGTAACTCCCAGTAGGGTTTGAGCGGAAAGTCCGTCTAAGACTCCCCGGCTAAGCTCTTCTATTGCTTCCGGTTGGTCACCGGTCGGTTGGTAGGGTGAAACGATTTTGAACTCCATAAATGCCATATATATTTTGATTTGCGAAGTTACGAAAAAACTCGGAGAAACGGCTGTATCCGTTCTCTTTTCATACTATTACCTTCAAACTTTCTATTGTCTTCTTAATCATATATTTTACTTTCATTTTATTGTATTTTTGCTAAACAAATAGTAGGATTGATATTTTTTTATTTACTTTGTCGTCATAGTATGAAATTAAACGAAAAATAAAAGTTGTAATATACCATGATTTGGAATGAAACGATCGAATGCATGAGTCGGGATGAGATGCGCAAGTTACAGGGAATCCGGCTGCGGCAAACCGTAGAAAGAGTTTATCATAATACTCCGTTTTATCGTAAGAAAATGCAGGAACTGGGAATAACCCCTAACGATATAAATAGTATTGATGATATCGTCAAACTCCCTTTTACGACAAAACAGGATTTGAGAGATAATTACCCCTTTGGGCTTTTTGCAGTTCCGATGTCGGAGATTGTGCGTTTGCATGCTTCTTCGGGGACGACCGGTCGTCCTACTGTCGTAGGATATACTCGCCAGGATTTGGCGACTTGGGGAGAGGTTGTAGCTCGTTGTCTGTCTGCTTATGGTACGGATAAGCACGATATATTTCATGTCTCTTTCGGTTACGGGTTGTTTACCGGAGGTTTGGGCTTGCACTATGGTGTAGAGAATTTGGGTGCGACGGTTATTCCCATGTCGAGTGGAAATACGGCTAAACAGATACAGTTGATGCATGATTTCGGCTCTACGGCTTTGGCTTGTACCCCTTCTTACGCTCTTTATTTAGCTGATGCGATAAAAGATTCTGGTATCCCTCGTGAAGAATTTAAGTTGAGGGTCGGTATGTTCGGAGCAGAGCCTTGGTCTGAAAATATGCGCCGTGAAATAGAATCTAAATTGGGTATCAAAGCTTTTGATATTTACGGTTTGAGTGAGGTAATGGGACCTGGGGTGTCTTATGAATGTGAGTGTCAACATGGTGCGCATATCAGTGAGGATCATTTTTTCCCGGAAATCATCGATCCCAAAACATTCGAACCATTGTCGCCGGGAGAGTCGGGAGAATTGGTATTTACGACGATAACGAAAGAAGGATTGCCTTTGCTTCGTTATCGTACCAAAGATTTATGCTCTCTCATATATGATAAATGCGATTGTGGGCGGACCACTGTGCGTATGAGCCGGATCACCGGACGCAGTGACGATATGTTGATTATTCGGGGAGTAAATGTATTTCCTTCTCAGGTCGAGAGCGTAATTCTTGAACTGGAAGAATTCGAACCTCATTATATGCTGATTGTTGACCGTAAAAATAATCTGGATACATTGGAAGTTCAAGTAGAGGTTCGGGAGCAATTCTATTCGGACGAGATCAACAGAATGATGGAGCTGAAAAAGAAAATAGGACACCGACTGCAAAGTGTTCTCGGTATTGCTGCCAATATAAAATTGGTAGAACCTCGTAGCATAGAACGCAGTCAGGGAAAAGCTAAACGAGTGATTGATAACCGCAAAATTGATTAAAAAACGATACGATTATGATTATAAAACAGCTATCGGTTTTTCTTGAAAACAAGACCGGACGTATTAACGAAGTAACCCGTATATTGGGAGAAGAAGGTGTAAACCTTTCGGCATTTAGTATGGCTGAAACCGCAGATTTCGGCATTCTTCGTGTTATTGTTTCTGACCCGGATAAAGCTTTGGAAGCTTTGAAGAAACACCATTTCGGAGTCTCTTTGACCGATGTCGTCTGTCTTAACTGTCCGAATACGCCGGGAGCTTTGGCTAAAGCATTAGGGTATCTTTCCGATGAAAATGTTTTTATTGAATATACGTATGCATTTGCAGCCGGAGATGTTGCCCATGTCGTTATTCGTCCGGATAATATAGAGAATTGTATTCGGGTATTGACCGAACATCGGCTCGAATTGATGGCTGCGCATCAGTTGTATAAACTTTGATAAAAAATTTGATGAATATAGAATAGTGCCGTATATTTGTTTTCATAAGACGGATATACAGCACTATTTCGTATATTTGGAGACATGTAAAAATTCAAATGGATTTTGAAGTGTCGGTCTGAATTTTGCGTAGAGGCTCTCAAACTTGATGACTCAAAACAGTTTCTTAATCCGTTAAAATTCATTTTTTTGTTTTCGTTATTCAATCAGTTTATCTACATTTGCACATTATTTGTCTATATGAAGAAGAGAATTTTATATTTATTTGTATCGGTATTATTTCTTGCTTCGTGCAGTGAGTATAATAAAATACTTAAAAGTACCGATTATGATATGAAATATGAATATGCCAAGAAATATTTTGAACAGAAAAAATATGCTCGGGCATATACTTTGTTAGGAGAGTTGGTGACAATATATAAGGGTACAGATAAAGCTGAAGAATCTCTTTATCTGTTGGCTCGTAGTCATTATATGGCGAAAGATTATTCAACATCGGGGCAGTATTTTACAACATACTATACCAACTATCCTAAAGGCCAGTTTGCAGAGCTTTCCCGTTTTTATGCCGGTTATGGTTATTATTTGGATTCTCCCGAGCCGGAACTCGATCAGTCGGGAACCTATAAGGCAATAGATGAGATGCAGATGTTTCTGGAATATTTTCCGAGAAGCGAAAAAGCAAAGGAAGCTCAAGATATAATCTTTGCTTTACAGGAAAAATTGGTAGAAAAAGAGTGGTTGAATGCACAATTATATTATAATTTGGGCAACTATATGGGTAACAATTATGATGCGGCTGTGATTACTGCACAGAATGCTCTGAAAGATTATCCCTATACAAAGAGAAAAGAAGATCTTTCGATGTTGATCTTGAAATCGAAATATCAAGAAGCTATACAGAGTGTGGAAGAGAAAAAGATAGAACGGTTCAGAGACGTGATCGATGAATATTATAGTTTTATCAATGATTTTCCCGATGGAGCAAATGCAAAGGATGCTAAGAAAATTTTTAATGTAGCAAGTAAATACGTAAAAGATTAATCAATACAATAATATGGATTACAAGAAAACGAATGCACCGACAAACACTGTTACCCGTGATATGATCGCTTTGTCATCGGATACAGGAAATGTTTATGAGACTGTTTGTATTATAGCAAAAAGAGCTAATCAGATTTCTGTAGAAATGAAAAATGATCTGGAAAAGAAGTTACAGGAATTTGCTTCTTTTAATGATAATCTTGAAGAAGTATTCGAAAACAGAGAGCAGATTGAAATCTCAAGATATTATGAAAAGTTGCCGAAACCTACACTGATCGCTGCTCAGGAATATCAAGAAGGTAAAGTATATTACAGAAATCCGGCTAAAGAAAAAGAGATAATCTAAATTCCTTTTGAAATAAAACAAAGAAAAAGACGACTCCGAAAAAAAATTTCGGAGTCGTCTTTTTCTTTGTTTAAAATTCTACTTATTCAGGTTCTATCTCAGGCAATTTTGATTTGAGTATTTTATCGGATTGGAACATAGCCGTTATCTTTGATTATGCTCTGTCCTTCATCGGATAGTAAATATTGAATAAATGGAGAGATCGTTTTCTCATTTTGTTTATTATAGTAGTAATAAAGCGGGCGAACGATCGGATACAATTTTCGGGAAGCATTGGAAACTGAAGGTAATGAGTAATTTTTGTTGTCGTATGATATAGCTAATGTCTTGATTTTAGGACTTACGTATGCTAATCCCACATACCCTATAGCGCCTTTAGTTTGACTTACCGACTGAATTACAGCTCCGGTTGCCGGCATAGAGAGTGTTCCGCTCATATAATTTTTATTCTTTAGGACGCTTTCTTTGAAAAATTCATAAGTCCCCGAGGATGTTTCCCGAGTATATACTACTATCTTTTGATCTTTACCGCCTACCTGTTTCCAGTTTTTTATTTTTCCTCGAAAAATATCTTCCAATTGTTTTCTCGTGAGTTTATTTACCGGATTGTCTGGATGAATGATAACGGCAAGAGCATCGTAAGCGATAATAACTTCTTGAATATTTTGTTTCGCCTCTTTCAATTTCATTTTTTCACTGAATTTGACAGGACGCGATAGCATTGCTATATCGGTAGTATTGTCCATTAAGGAGGATATTCCGACACCGCTTCCACCTCCTGTAACGGTAACATGTGCTTTAGGATATTTTTTCATGAAATTTTCTGCTGCTTGTTGTGAAACAGGCAGAACGGTATCGCTTCCCTTAATACGTTGTGCATATAATGATGTTGTGGCGAGGAATAAAGAAATAATCAGATAACTTTTTGTTCGTTTCATATTTTTTGTTTTATTCGCAAAGAAATAGAGCTGATATTACAAAAGGTTTACAATGGTGTTATTTGACAGTTACAAAACCTCTCTCGGATATTTTTGTAATATGAATGTAATAATTCTGAAACAGTTTATTCAAATCTCCTTTACACGATCTTAATATGAGTTTCATTCCTTTGTGCCAACAAACAGAAACACGATGAAAAAAGTTTTTGAAAAGATTGTAGAAGGTATCCTCACTTGTAGCGGATATATAACAAGTATTACTATTTTGCTGATCGTAGCTTTCCTTTTTACAGAAGCTTTCGGTTTATTTAATAACAAGGTAATAGAGGACGGTTATGTTTTGGTTTTGAATAAAGAAAATAAGATCGGGAAGTTAAGCAGCAGAGAGATAAAAGATATTTTCGATGAGGAAATCGTTAATTGGAAAGAAGTGGGAGGAAAAGATTTGCCTATAAAACTTTTTAGACTGGAAGATCTGACTGCTTATTATTCTGAAGCTGAATTGGGAGAATCTTATGAATTTGCATCATCTAAAATAGAGACTCTGATTAAAGATGATCCCGGAATCATCGCTTTTATACCCCGGAAATTTGTTGAGAATCCTCAGGACGTTCGTGTTTTAGAAGATCAAACGATTTCATTAAAAGAGGTATTTGCCGGGACAGAGTGGTTCCCTACGGCAACGCCGGCACCACAGTTCGGATTCTTGCCTTTGATTACGGGAACATTATGGGTAAGTTTCTTTGCCATACTTATAGCATTGCCTTTCGGTCTATCCGTATCTATCTATATGTCTGAAATTGCCACTCCGAGAGTGCGGAGCATCCTTAAACCTCTTATTGAATTATTGAGTGGAATTCCTTCGGTAGTTTACGGATTTTTCGGTTTGATAGTCATCGTTCCTATAATACAGAAAGTGTTTAATTTACCAGTTGGAGAGACAGGATTGTCCGGAAGTGTCGTTTTAGCGATTATGGCTTTACCTACTATTATTACTGTTGCAGAAGATGCCATGAGAAACTGTCCCCGCACGATGCGCGAAGCAAGTCTGGCTTTGGGAGCTTCTCGTTGGCAGACTATATATAAAGTTGTTGTTCCGTTTTCGATTTCCGGAATTACTTCGGGAGTAGTCTTAGGAATCGGTCGGGCTATAGGAGAAACGATGGCGGTTTTAATGGTTACCGGGAATGCGGCGGTAATCCCTGTTTCTATTTTAGAACCTTTAAGAACAATACCCGCTACTATCGCTGCTGAATTGGGAGAAGCTCCTTCTGGAGGAGCTCATTATCAAGCACTTTTTATGCTTGGTGTAGTGCTTTTCTTTATTACGCTGATAATAAACTCATGTGTAGAATACGTATCATCAAAAAACAAGTAAAAACATGAATATCCGAAATATTTATCCATCCGGGTATGAGGTCCGGAAAAGACGTTCTCAACACTTTGCATTCGGAATCTTTTCTCTGCTGAGTGTTCTGGTAGTAGCTATTCTGTTTGCTATTTTGGGCTTTATCATTTACAAAGGAATCGGGGTTATTAGCTGGGATTTCCTTACCGAATCTCCGACAGACGGGATGACTGCAGGAGGTATATGGCCGGCGATTGTCGGAACATTTTATTTGATGGTCGGAAGTGCCTTGTTCGCATTTCCGGTTGGAGTGATGAGCGGTATATACATGAACGAATACGCTCCTAAAGGAAAGTTGGTGCGTTTTATACGGGTTATGACAAACAATCTAAGCGGAATACCCTCGATCGTGTTCGGTCTGTTCGGTATGGCGTTATTTGTAAAATATCTGAATTTCGGGGATAGTATCATAGCCGGGTCATTGACTTTAGGTCTGCTTTGTGTACCGTTGGTAATCCGAACGACGGAGGAGTCGTTGAAAGCCATTCCCGACAGTCTGAGAGAAGGCAGCCGAGCTTTGGGAGCGACCAAATTGCAAACGATATGGCACGTGATTTTACCGATGGGAATGCCCAATATCATTACCGGTTTGATTCTTGCGTTAGGAAGGGTTTCAGGAGAAACAGCCCCCATATTATTTACTTGCGCCGCTTATTTTTTACCGCAATTGCCCGAAAGTATTTTTGACCAGTGTATGGCGTTACCTTATCATCTGTATGTTATCTCTACAAGCGGGACAAACATGGAAGCTCAGTTACCGCTGGCATACGGGACGGCATTGGTTCTGATCGCTATTATTCTGTTTATCAATTTACTGGCGAATGCCTTGAGAAAATATTTTTCAAACAAAGTAAAAACAAACTAATATAAAAAGAAATGAATAAGATCGATGCCCGTGACGTAAACTTTTACTATGGGAATTTTCACGCTCTCAAAGGAATAAGTATGCAGATCGAAGAAAAATCTGTCGTGGCATTTATAGGTCCGTCGGGATGTGGAAAATCCACATTTCTTCGATTGTTTAATCGTATGAATGATTTGATTCCCGATACACGGTTGAATGGAGAAATCTTGATCGATGGGAAAAATATTTATGATAAGGATATACAGGTCGATGAATTGCGGAAAAATGTAGGAATGGTTTTTCAGAGACCCAATCCCTTTCCGAAAAGTATATTCGAGAATGTTGCTTATGGGTTGCGTGTCAACGGAGTAAAGGATAAAGATTTTATTCGGAATCGCGTAGAGGAAACATTGAAAGGTGCAGCTTTGTGGAATGAAGTGAAAGATAAGTTGAAAGAATCGGCTTTTGCTCTTTCGGGAGGACAGCAGCAGCGGTTGTGCATTGCACGTGCTATGGCAGTTTCTCCTTCAGTTTTATTGATGGATGAACCTGCATCTGCCCTTGACCCGATCTCTACGGCAAAAGTAGAAGAGTTGATTCATGAACTGAAAAACGATTATACGATTGTTATCGTCACACATAATATGCAACAAGCATCGCGTATCAGCGATAAGACAGCTTTCTTTTATATGGGAGAGATGGTTGAGTATGACGATACTAAAAAGATATTTACAAATCCGGGTAAAGAGGCCACGCAAAATTATATTACCGGTCGCTTTGGTTGATATTATTAGAAATAGATAAGGTTATGGTCGAATTTATAGAATCGAAGTTAGTCCGTCTTCGCAAAGAAGTGGATGAAATGTGGGAGCTGGTAAGAACGCAGATTGATAAATCTGGGAATGCAGTGCAAAATTTGAATAGGGAAGATGCACAGACGGTCATTGTAAGAGAAAAACATGTCAATGCCTTTGAATTGAAAATAGACAGTGATATAGAGGATATAATTGCTTTATATAGTCCGGTGGCAGTAGACCTTCGGCTCGTTCTGGCAATGCTGAAGATCAATTCGAACCTGGAACGAATCGGAGATTTTGCAGAAGGAATAGCTCGGTTTGTAATTCATTGTCCTGAACCGTTAAATGAAGCATTGATGGAAAGGTTGCAGTTAAAGACGATGTTTATGACAGTTCTTGATATGTTGGATATGGCTAAGCGAGCTTTGGATGAGGAAAATCCAGATTTGGCTACATCTGTTCTTGCTAAAGACAATTTATTAGATGATATAAATTCGGCAGTAACGCCTATTCTTGCCGATTATTTGGGAGAACATCCAGATGATCGGTTGACTTGTCTGAATTTGGTCAGTGTATTTCGTAAGTTGGAACGTGCGGGAGATCATATTACGAATATGGCAGAAGAGATAATCTTTTTTGTAAATGCAAAAGTATTGAAACATCAGGGAAATACGGACGAACATTATATTTGATTTGCCCAAAAAAATATATTTAAGGGGGAATGAGCGATTTTAACATAGTTCATTCCCCAGTTTTTTTTATAATTATACCTAGGCATGTTATAGTTTTCTTGAGAAATTGAGTCGTTACTTTTTTGATTTTACCATATTTCCGATATTAAGCTATTTATTAATTTTCAATTAAGTTCGTTTTCCGAAAATCGTTAAGCGCTCATTCCTATATTTGTTTATATAAAGACACATTTTATATATTAATCATTAACTTTTAAAATCATGAATGTAAAAAGAATTACCGTATTTGTTTTGTGTGTTATCGTTTCGATCGGAATGTTACGAGCTGCAACGAATAATGAGAATCAAGAAAGAGATACTGACCGTACGGAATGGACTGTAACGGCATCTAATTATAAATTTAATTTTCAAGATCCTTCTAAAACTGTCGATGGTGATCTCGATTCTCGTTGGACATTGGGAAAACCGCAAGTTGCGGGAGATTGGATTATTGTCGATATGAAGACTCCTCAGAAATTTAGTGTGATCGAATTACAGCAAGGCCGTAGTGCAAATGATTTCCCTCGAGGTTATGCCGTGTATCTTTCTAAAGATGGAAAAGATTGGGGAAATCCAGTTATTACGGGAGAAGGGATTAAAGGAGATGCAACGGTAATAACTTTTCCTTCATCTGTCGAAACGAGATATATAAAGATCGCATTGACTAAAGATGTTTCGACTTGGTGGAGTATTCACGAATTTTTTGTAAAATAATGTAATGATTTTATGGCAGAATAAAATTGGAATAAGATCATGAATAAATTATTATCAATAAAGCAGATAGCTATTATTGCCGGAGCATATCTTTTATGTAGTTGTCCAGTAAAAGCCGATATTCGTATGCCACGAATTTTTGGCGACCATATGGTATTGCAGCAGGACTCGCAATTATCTATATGGGGATGGGCCGATCCCGGAGAAAAGGTGGTCGTGACTCTTGCCGGAAAAAAAGGAAAGGCGGTTGCCGGACAGGATGGTAAATGGAAAGTTTCTTTGAAACCCATAAAAACGAAATCGAAAGGGCAGACCCTCACAATAAAAGGAAATAATAAAATTATATATGAGGACGTATTGGTCGGAGACGTGTGGGTCGCTTCGGGACAGTCTAATATGGAGTGGGGTATTAATAAAAATCATTATAAAAAAGATGTAGATGCTTCGGCAGATTCCTTGTTGCGGCTATTTTTTGTCCCGAGAAATACCTCGCTTGATCCTCTGTCCGATATTTATATGCCCGAAGATACCCAAAACCCCGAATGGGCTGCAAAATGGGTTTTATGTACACCTGAGGCATTGAGGAAAATAAACGGACAAGGATTTGCAAGTGCAGCTTATTATTTTGCTCGGGATATTCGTCAAACAAACGGTCGTCCTTTAGGAATAATACAAAGTGCGTGGGGAGGTACACGTGCTGAGGCTTGGACGAGTCTGTCTGCTTTGAAGGCTGAACCTAAGTTGAAACGTTATGTCGATCTTTATGAAAAAAATGTCAGGATAAATCCTGAAGTTGTCGCTAATTATAAACAGAGGAAAGCCGAGTTTGACGTAGCGATAAAAAAGTGGAATAATACTGTGGGTAAAGAGTGGGACAAGGCACAAAAAGAATGGGCTATTGAGGTAAAGAAGGCTCAGGCGGCCGGACTTCCTGTTCCGGAAAAACCGAAACCGAGTTCTCCCCGTCCTTCAGATCCGCCCAAACCGAATGGAGGAAATAACGGACCGACCAATCTGTTCAATGCGATGATCAATCCCTTAATTCCCTTGTCGATAAAAGGAGTGATATGGTATCAGGGAGAATTCAATTCTGGAGGATCAGGGAAAGAATATGCTACGCTGTTCCCTTGCATGATAAATGATTGGCGGCAAAAATGGGGAATAGGAGATTTCCCTTTTATATACGTACAGTTGCCGAATTTCGGACCTGTCGATCAGAAACCTTCAGAAGAAGGACAAGGCTGGCGTTGGGTGCGTGAAGGACAATTAAAAGCTCTTGCTTTGCCCAATACGGCTATGGCTGTGACTATCGATGTCGGTGATCCTTTCGATCTGCATCCGATCGATAAATATGACGTAGGACATCGTTTGGCATTAGCAGCAAGAAAATTAGCATACGGCGAAAAGATAATTGCTTCTGGTCCATTATACCAAAGCATGACGATAGAGGGGGATAAGGCGATTATTCATTTCAGTAATTGCGGAAGTGGATTGACAATAGCATCTTCTCCCTATACACCTAAAGGAGAAAAGCCTAAAAATTCCGAGAAACTTACCGGGTTCTGCATTGCCGGAGAAGACCGTAAATTTGTTTGGACTGATGCCGTGATCGATGGAGATCGAGTGATTGTCTCGAGCCCGAAGGTGCTGAAACCTGTTGCTGTGCGTTATGGATTTTCCAACAGTCCGGTTTGTAACCTGTACAATAAAGAGTTGCTTCCGGCATCTCCTTTCCGTACGGACAATTGGGAAAAATAATTAGAATAGCGATTATTGAGGTTTTACCAACCCGATAATCGCTATTTGTTTTTCATTAATTTGTGATTTTGTTGGAGTAGGACCATAATAGAGCTAATTAGGCTTCAGATCCTATGGTGAAGACACTTTAGGAGAGATTACGATTTTCCATGAGGCTATCGGCTGTTCCTGAGGCGTATAATTATATATTTTGTCGATTCCCACTTCTATAAAATTCTCTATTCCGGTATAAATATATACAGGATGTCCGTTTATGAATGATATATTAACCGGATGTTTTTTCAATAAATAATCCGGTTCGTCTTTTCGAAGATCTATTGTTATTTCATGGTTTTGATAGTTTGTTTTTTGCACCTTTAATTCAATAATCCCGTCTTTTATCCGGTTCTCTTTTATAAATGAAGCTATTATTTTATATAAATTGGTGGATAAGGCAAATACCCCTGTCGATTTGATTTGAGGTAAGTTTTTGAGGGTATAGATGTGCTTAATGAATGAGTCGAGTGGAGCAACAGAATCTTCATATCCTTGGGTTATTCCACTAAAAGCAATATCAGATTCTTCAAGTAAAAAGGAGGAGTCTTTTTGCAGAAATATACTCCACGGATTATGTCCACCTTTTATAGATGTATATTCCAATAAAAATTCGAGAGTGTCGTTTTTTTGTTTGAGAAGATCTTCTATTCCGGAAAAAATAAATATATTTTTGTTTTTTATAGTAATATAGTTTAGCGGTTTCCTGCATAATATATATAATTGCTCAAACAAGGAAAATGCCTGATTGGTAATAGTGTCTATGGATAAATTGCTATTGA
>ENA-OURQ01001659-OURQ01001659.1-human-gut-metagenome-genome-assembly--contig:-NODE-1659-length-18363-cov-3.478589_pt1 | contig 18363 bp, 10 predicted proteins | sample MGYA00242105_ERZ508999 | MGnify/ENA primary metagenome ERZ508999 (study PRJEB26280, sample SAMEA2338771) | human gut metagenome | biome: human gut; feature: human-associated habitat; material: faeces...
CTGTTCCTAGAAAAACAAGTACCCACGGTTGTTGATCCACAACACTTTCATTCTCTCCGGCACGAGAAACAGGAAGACCATAAGTCCCAGCTTTCGTGAAAAGTTCAAATCGAACCTTTGTTTCCCCTATCGTAACAGGTTCACCCGGCACTTCTTCTTTTATTGAACAAGCCGAAAAAAAAGTCAGTAACACCAACAAATAAATTATATGTATTTTAATATCCCCCATTTCAATATATATTAAATTCAATTATCCCGGAAACATCTAATTAAATGTCCCGCTGAGATTGAAGTTGATACATTTCCTACCAAATCCCGACGACTTTCCTGAGCCCACGCATTATACATCGAATTAGGAAATATCGGGGACACAGAAGAGGACCAATAATAGCCAGTCTCCCCCGCATACATCAATCTACCTTTCAATTCCTTACGCCCTCCAGCAGGAAAAAATACAGAAGCCCCAGTCGCTGAATTATAGAACACACATCCCCGGTAAGCAACCTGTGACGTATTAACACTAACCCCGTAACGATTAGTTCCATTAGCAATTTGTTGCTTCTGGATAGGACGACGATCGAAATAACCATCCGCATAAAAACCATCTACGGCTTTTATATTCTCATCCTCACCATCCTCACGAAAGCTTGGAGAAGTTGGGTAACGATAAATTTTCCATCCCACACGTTCTGCGGGATACTGCTCATCAAGTATCGCTTCATTTCCCAATACCAATTCTCCCGCAACAGGATTAAGCGCCAACGATTGCCTCCATTCTGATTTTTCAATTTGTTCCGAATACATTTGATCATTGCTATTACATGCAGGGTCACCATCATGAGTGGAACGTTCTACCGGTAACGGCAAAGTACGTTCAAAATTCGGGTAAGGCCCGTTATACGCTATCTGATTTGTGTATCCATCATTCGGACGATGATATCCCGGAGGACAAACTTCAGAAATGTCCTTATGATTCCATGCATAATCAGTTCCGGATCCATTATCCCACATCGGTCGAGCTCCCACGAAAATATCATCCCAATCATCCGTTGAAGAATATCCATTCACTGGTTTTGTTGGATGATATGCCCTGCGAGGATGAGCATTTGAAGTCCACTGAAAAAATACCCCGGCTTGACTCGGATATTTCACGAATACGCCACTCTTTATCTGCGATAAATCTTCATAATTATTTTCTCCACCATTCTTATATTTAGTAGTTGTCAGATTAAAAACAGCTATTTTTCTTGCTTCTGTCCGAGTTTTATTGGCCAAAGGACCAAGCTGGATATTATCCCCATTTGTCATTAAATAATCAGCAGCTTCTCCTTGTCGTATATAAATACGTGAAAGAGGACTCCAACCCGTTGATCGCCTATAAGACAAACAAACTACTGCATATCTCGGTTGTTTGAGCCCGTTATCAATGACAGGATTAGGATTTTCCCTTTTCCATGCAACTCGAAAATAAACTCGACCTCTTCCCGTAACATAACTTCCAGATTCATGTTGTTTAAATTCGTTAGGACGTACCGGATAATCCTCGGCGTCACCGGGTGTAGCCGTACCAACAAACGGGTCAAAACTAGGAGTTGTACTCAAAACGATATCTCCATCTCCTTTCTCTATCCACACTTGCCACTCGGAAAGATCTGTCGTATTTTCAAGTCGTGGCTGCTGCCCCGTGATAATACGTTCTCCTTTTTCATCGTCCCTAAAAAAAGCCCCAACATACGGTCCATCCCAATAAATTCCATCAAAACGATAGCCTTCTTGACGAGTATGTACTTTAATTTCTCGTTGCAATTTTTTTTCTCCATCAACTTCTCCGGATAAAACTAAACGAAAGGTCTTATTATGTATTTCATTATACTCATCAAGTAAAATATCCATATATCCCGAACCTGTTTTAGATTCAGTATCATAGATATAACTAAAACGGGATGTCTCATACTTCACAAACTTCCCATCATGCACCGGGTTGCCATATTGTGCAAACCAAGGGCTATTTACCACGGGAGTAAAAACCAAGTCATTAAAAACTTTTCCTGTAGACATACTTACAACTTGCTCCTCCCCGACATACAGATTCGGCAAAACATGAACTTTAGGCATATTAGACGAGAAAGTTATCCTCGCACCATTGAAATCGGTAATACTTACGTTAATATCAGAAACATTCAAGTAAAAATTCCCCACTTGCCAATTATGATTTTCTTCACCCCAAGGTGTTACCTGAATATTAAGATTCAAAGGAGATTTAATCGTGCCGGTAAGTAAAAGTGCAGAATTATAAGGTAACGTGTAGTTATCCTTCGAAGCTCCGGCCACTCCCTTGGTCTGTATTTTCAAGTGACAGGAAGGGCTATGCCGATTCTCCATATCAACTTTTAATGTAATAGCCTTGCTATCGTCATCTTCAGGTGAAAAATTACTGAAGGGTAAGATGAACCGACTGATTTTCTTTACCCACACGATACCACGAGATTGTTGCTCCAAGCTGGGAAAAACACTCGTGAAATAACCGGCATCATCTATCAATGTAAAGTTCCGGTTTTTACTTCTACCAAGCGAAGCATTACTTGCTGACATCAACGTGATCCCTTCCGGAAGATTGTAAAAAGTAATTCCTTTAAAATAATTCGTTAAATCCTCTTCTCCTTCCAATACAATATCCACGCGTGTACCAAGCCGTTCTAATTGCAACTCAATCAGACTTTGAATCTCCCCTCCATCAACTCTTGCTCCACCCCGGTTAGGAAGAATCTCTACATTCTTTAATTCTTGAAACATCGGAATGGATACATCAGATCTAAAAGCTTGTTCGGGATACGTGATATTTCCAAGATCGGCGTAATCATTAATCCCATTTAAACCATCCAAAACATTCACCAAGTTCGGCTCATTCGCCAAAAACACGAAATCATACACACCCTCATCAATAGGATGATTAATCACATCGTTTAATTCTGCACTATACAATTTGTTGCTTACACATTGTCCAGAGCTTTTCTTGAACGCAAGTATCCTAAGGCTCTTAATCTCATTATCAAGCGGGTCTGTTGAACTCAACAAACTGTTCCCTCGCACCTGTAAATAGGCCGATGCATTCTCTGTATCATCCGCACTTAAACGCTCCTCGATACAGGACACCAGTAGAACAGATGCCAAAATTATTCCTAATATATGTATTTTCTTAATCATTCCTTCCAACTACAAATAGTCCAATATACACTCATCAAATTGAGATAAACAAAAAGGTTTTATTTTACTTCTAACAACCCCAGCATGATCAAAACACATTTAATCATCATTTCTACTTGAAACAAGTAACTGTAATTGTCATCTACCAAAAAATACCTAATTATTATCCATTATTCCTTCTCATTTTATACAATACAAAAATACTTTCAGTAAATCAAGAATTAGTACTATTTATAGTGTATTTACAATCTATTATGCCTCTAATGAAGTAATTAAAATTAACAAATGACCCGCATTTAGGTAATTTTACTATATGCAGGCACATTTTGTTTCATTTTTCAAAATATATTAAAACGGAGGCACGGATAACAAAAAAGAGTTGTATTTATAGCTTGACAGGGAATCCCACACAAAAAAGATCGCCCGGAAATAAATTCCGAGCGATCTTTTTCTATTATTAAGGAGTATTACTCGCCGTATTTCATTTCTGCACGACGTTTGTAACCTTCATAACGCCATTTAGCATCAGACTGGGTCTTAGCAAACAATTTCTCGGCTTCTTCCGGAGCAGCTTTCAACAAGGAGTTGAAACGAACCTCTCCCATTAGATAATCGCGGAATTTGCTATAATCTGGTTCTTTAGAATCCAATTGGAACGGATTCTTACCCTCTTCTTCCAACGCTGGGTTATAACGGTACAATTGCCAGTATCCACATTCAACAGCCTTCTTCTCCTCAGCCTGAGATTTACCCATGCTTGCTTTCAGACCGTGGTTGATACACGGAGCGTAAGCGATGATCAATGAAGGTCCGTCATAAGCCTCTGCCTCTTTCAACGCTTTCAGATATTGAGCTTGATTAGATCCCATAGCAACTTGTGCCACGTACACATAACCATAAGACATTGCCATTGCACCCAAATCTTTCTTACGAACACGTTTACCGCTAGCTGCAAATTTGGCCACAGCACCAACAGGTGTTGATTTAGAAGATTGACCTCCAGTATTGGAATATACCTCGGTATCAACTACCAACACGTTCACGTTGTGACCGCTTGCCAACACGTGATCCAAACCGCCATAACCGATATCATAAGCCCATCCGTCACCACCAAAGATCCATTGAGATTTCTTCGTGAAGTAAGCCTTCAATTCTAAAATCTCTTTAGCAATAGCTGAATTTTCTTTAGCCAAAGCAGCAGACATATTATCGCTGGCAACTAAAGTCTTCTCTCCATCCTCGAAAGCAGCAAGCCATTCGTTAACAGCAGCCTGAGTTTCTGCAGAGAAGTTTGACAAGTTCTCTTCCAACAATCTCTTAGCACGATCACGCAAACGGTTATTACCCTCTGCCATTCCAAGACCATACTCGGCATTATCCTCGAACAATGAGTTAGCCCAAGCTACACCACGTCCTGACTGATAATTCTTGCAATACGGAGTTGAAGGCGCTGAACCTCCATAGATTGAAGTACATCCGGTAGCATTAGCCACCATCATTCTCTCACCGAACAATTGAGTAATTAACTTAATATACGGAGTCTCACCACAACCGGCACAAGCTCCGGAGAACTCGAACAAAGGTTGTTGGAACTGAGAATTCTTCACGTTATTCGGCTCAACTACTTTCTTGTAGCCAACCTTCTTATCCATATATTCGAAACGAGCGATTTCAGCCTCTTGAGATTCAAGCGGTTTCATGATCAATGCCTTCTCCTTAGCCGGACAAACATCAGCACAGTTACCACAACCCGTACAATCTAACGGAGATACTTGAATCTTAAACTTCAATCCTGCAAGTTCCTTACCAATAGCCGGCTTGGTTTCTGTTCCGGCAGGAGCGGCAGCTAATTCAGCGTCAGAAATCAAGAACGGACGAATAGCAGCGTGAGGACAAACGTAAGCACATTGATTACATTGAATACAATTATTCACTTGCCATTCCGGAACATTAATAGCGATTCCGCGTTTTTCGAACTTAGAAGTTCCGGCAGGGAAAGTTCCGTCTTCACGTCCAGCAAATGCACTAACAGGAAGATCATCCCCTTTTTGTGCGTTCATCACGTCAACCACGTTACGGATAAATTCCGGACGGTTTTCGTCATGAGCGCACGTCTCGTCTTTCAAGTTTTTCCATTCAGCAGGAACGGTAACTTTCACCACGTTTTCAGCCAAACCACCTGCATCAACAGCAGCATAGTTCATTTTCACAATGGCTTCACCTTTCTTTCCGTATGACTTATCGATAGCTTTTTTCATTTCGCTAACAGCCAAATCGTAAGGAATCACGTTTGTGATTTTAAAGAAAGCAGACTGCATGATCGTATTGGTACGGTTGCCCAAACCTAACTGTTGACCGATCTTCGTTCCGTTGATAATATAGAAATTAATTTCGTTTTCAGCCAAATAACGTTTCATGGCATTCGGAAGGTGTTCACCTACCTCTTTCTCATCCCAAAGAGAATTTAACAAGAAAGAACCGCCTTTTTTCAAACCTTTCAACACATCATACATGTGAATGTATGCAGGCACATGACAAGCTACGAAGTCAGGAGTAGTTACCAAATAGGTTGAACGGATAGGATCATCACCAAAACGAAGGTGAGAAGCCGTGAAACCACCTGATTTCTTTGAGTCATAAGCGAAATAAGCTTGGCAATATTTATTGGTAGCTCCACCGATAATCTTGATAGAGTTTTTATTGGCACCTACTGTACCATCAGAACCTAAACCATAGAACTTAGCCTCGTACATATGATCTGAATTCACCTTCACTTCCGGTTCAACTGGAAGAGAACGAAAAGTCACGTCATCCACGATACCAATAGTAAATTGGTTTTTCGGCTCGTTCATAGTCAAATTCTTGTAAACAGCGATAATTTGTCCCGGGGTTACATCCTTAGAACCTAACCCGTAACGTCCGCCAACGATCATCGGGGCATTCTTTTGTCCGTAGAACACGTCTTTCACGTCAAGATACAATGGATCTCCGGTTGCTCCCGGTTCTTTTGTACGGTCAAGAACCGCAATACGTTTTACGGTAGCGGGAACTGCTTCCATGAAATATTTAGCAGAGAACGGACGATACAAATGAACAGCGATCATACCCACTTTCTCTCCCTGAGCAAGTTTATAATCGATCACCTCACGAATAGTCTCGGTCACGGAACCCATAGCAATGATGATATTCTCGGCATCTTTAGCTCCGTAATAAACGAACGGACGATAAGTACGACCTGTAATCTTGGACATTTCATCCATATAGTTAGCCACGATGTCAGGTACTGCATCATAGAACTTATTGGCAGCCTCTCTACCCTGGAAATACACGTCTGGATTTTGTGCGGTTCCCTTTGTTACAGGGTTCTCTGAAGTTTGAGCCCGGTCACGGAATTCCTGCAAAGCTTTCATATCAACCAATCCGCGAATTTCCTCCATGTCCAACTCTTCGATTTTCTGAATCTCGTGAGAGGTACGGAAACCATCAAAGAAATTAACGAAAGGAACTCTTGACTTAATAGCAGTCAAATGTGATACGGCAGAAAGGTCCATTACTTCTTGCACTGAACCGGAGGCCAACATAGCGAAACCGGTTTGGCGAGCAGCGTAAACGTCTGCATGATCACCGAAAATAGAAAGTGCATGAGCAGCCAAAGCACGAGCACTCACATGGAAAACACAAGGAAGTAATTCACCTGCAATCTTATACATATTAGGAATCATTAATAATAATCCCTGAGAAGCCGTGTAGGTCGTGGTTAACGCACCAGCTTGCAAAGAACCGTGAACGGCTCCGGCAGCACCTGCCTCTGATTGCATTTCCATCACTCTTACTGTCTCCCCGAACAGGTTCTTTCTACCTTTAGCAGCCCATTCGTCTACATACTCTGCCATCGGAGACGACGGAGTAATAGGATAGATACACGATACCTCGCTGAACATGTAAGCTACATGAGCAGCTGCAGCGTTACCATCACATGTGATAAATTTCTTTTCTTTTGCCATCTTTTTAAACATTAACTAACAATAGTTGATCACTCTATTTAAGATTTTTACTTCTCTCAATACACAAAACCAGCGAGCCACAAGGGTATAACATTCTTTTTACCTCGTTCGATCATATCGGTCATCAGAATTACTGAATCCCGGACTCGCCCTTTATCTCCTTGTTGCCGTACGGAAACCTCATATTTCTGGTTCACGAACAAATCTTCATTTCCAGAAAAATTCAATTTTGCCACGGCACATAATTGACTAATTAAAAATGTTTTCCGAATCATAAATGAATCTGTCTGATCCAGACAAACCGCATTCAGCAAATTTGGATTATGCAAAAATACTTGATTCGGTTTTAATCCGTTCTCATCATCACTTTCCCGATCAAACAACAAGGTCAACAACCGAGCATTCTTCATGTAATGCAGGTAATTTAACACCGTTGCACGAGAAACACCGATCTGGGCACTCAACTTACTGATATTAATATTACTATTACCATTTGCCACGATAAAAAGTAATTGTTTCAATTTTGTCAAGTACTTCAGCTCGATTTGATTATTATACGGAATATCAAACTCCAATGTTAAGTTGATGTTTTTCAGTAAATAATCAATATGTGATTTCTCCTCCAAATATATGGGATAATAACCATATTTCAAATAGTTATTAAAAAAAGCTAACGGGCGTACTTTCTCCAAAATATCATTCACGATCTCCTCGTGATGTTCCACGATTTCCTCGAAAGAATAAATGGGAAACTTATATCCCGTTTCTAACTCCAAAAACTCCCGAAACGACAAACCGCTCAGGTTGTACATCTCCACGATTCCATGCAAATATTTGTTGGATTTGACCCGCAAAATAGAAGATGCGGTAAAAACGATCTGCAAATCCGGGAAACGATCGTAAGCCTCCCGCAATTCTCGGTCCCAGTTTGGATACTTATGGATCTGATCCAATAACAACACTTTCCCTCCCAGCTTGTAGAAACGTTCCACGAAATTAAACAATCCTTCCATCGCAAAGAACAAGTTATTGATATTCACGTAAAGACAAGAAGGGTTGTCCTTATAATGATCCTTGCAAAAATCTAGAAGGAAATTGGTCTTCCCTACACCACGACTTCCCTTTATCGCAATCAACCGGGCACGAGAATCTATCGTATCCAATAAACCGCGACGGATAGCCGACGTCCTTTCTTTCATCAGGATCTTATGCGTGTTACGTAAACTCTCCATTTTTTATTCTTTGCAATGCAAAGGTAATAAAAAAAGCATAGTTTTGTAATCTACATGTTGCAAAACATACATTTCATACCTCCCAAAGAATTTTCATTCACACATAACCCGCTACACTATTGCGATATAAGTACATACTTAAAATGATTCTATATTTGAGGTATCAAAAAAGCGAGTCCATATGAACTCGCTTTTCCATAATTATAAAACTTATAAAACTATTTATCATTCATCGAGATCAAGAATTCCTCGTTAGATTTCGTCTTTTCCAAACGATCCTTCACGAATTGCATTGCCTCAACAGAATTCATATCTGTCAGATAGTTACGCAAAATCCAGATACGGTTCAACGTGTAGTCCTCCAACAACAAGTCATCACGACGCGTACTTGATGCCGTAATATCCACAGCCGGGTAAATACGACGGTTGGACAACTTGCGATCCAACTGCAACTCCATATTTCCAGTACCCTTGAATTCCTCGAAAATCACGTCGTCCATTTTTGAACCGGTCTCTGTCAAAGCTGTTGCCAGGATTGTCAACGAACCACCATTTTCAATATTACGAGCTGCACCAAAGAACCGTTTCGGCTTGTGTAATGCATTTGCATCCACACCACCGGAAAGCACCTTTCCGGATGCAGGTGATACCGTATTATAAGCACGAGCCAGACGAGTAATTGAATCCAACAAGATCACCACGTCATGCCCACATTCTACCATACGCTTAGCTTTTTCCAACACGATATTGGCCACCTTCACGTGACGCTCTGCCGGCTCGTCAAAAGTAGAGGCAATCACCTCTGCATTCACGCTACGAGCCATATCAGTTACCTCCTCTGGACGCTCGTCAATCAACAGGATGATCAAATACACTTCAGGATGATTAGCTGAAATTGCATTAGCAATTTCTTTTAACAACATCGTCTTACCCGTTTTCGGCTGAGCCACGATCAAACCGCGCTGTCCTTTACCAATCGGGGCAAACATATCCACCACACGAGTAGAAATCGTAGCACGTCCACTTCCGGTAAGATTGAATTTTTCATTCGGAAAAAGCGGGGTTAAGTGATCAAACGGGATTCGGTCACGCACCGCTTCCGGAGACTTCCCGTTAATTTTCGACACTTTAATCAAGGGGAAATACTTCTCTCCTTCTTTCGGGGGACGCACGGTTCCTTCCACCGTGTCTCCTGTTGACAAACCAAACAACTTGATCTGACTTTGAGACACGTAAATATCATCCGGAGAATTCAAGTAATTATAATCAGAAGATCTAAGGAATCCATACCCGTCAGGCATGATTTCCAACACACCCGAATTTAAAATAATTCCTTCGAACTCATAATATTTATCGCGTTTGTCAAAACGCATCTTGTTTTGACTTTCTTTTCTTTCTTCAAACTCAGCAGGAACGCTTTCATAATTTTCATTTTCAGCTTCTTCCTTAACGCCAGATTCATTTTCAACATCTTCAAAATCATTCTCTTCCACATCTTGACGAATGGTTTCTTCATCTCTCTCAACACGTCTATTCCGTTTTACAAACTTCGGACGACTGGGTCTTTCTGCCACCTGTTCCTCTTTAACAACCTCTTCAACCACCTTTTCCTCTTTCACCTCTTCTTTACCTTCTTCACTTTTCACCTCTTCCCTATTGGTTTGTTTCCGGTTACGCTTATCGAAAAACTTACGGTCTTGCTTTTGTCCGGCTTGCTCACGCTTAGGAGCCTCTGAAATTTCATTCTTTACTTCCGTTTCCTGTGGTTCTGCAACAACCTCTCCTTTTTTCTCTACAACAATACCGTTTTCCGTACGACTGAAAACCAGATCCTTATCCAAAATATCACTATGCACAACATTGATCGGCTGCACTTCCTCTACGGGTAAAACCGCATCTTTCTTTTCGGAAGCCTCTTTGACAGTTTCATTTTGGGGTTTCTCTTGTTTAGCATCAGCCTTCTTATCTTTATTCCGATTAAATTTGGCCAATCCTCCTTTGGAATCTCCCACTTTTTCAGCACCTCCCCTTATCACTCGTACACGAGGTTTTTTCTCCTTCAGTTCAACGGGAGCTGTTTCCTCGGTAGCAATCATGGCTTGCTGATCTAAAATTTTGTATATTAATTCTTTCTTTTTAAAGGATTCAATCCTTTTAACATTCAGTTCTTTTGCAATTTGACGCAAATCTGAAAGTAACTTTTCATTCAGTTCTAAAATATCGTACATATAGTCACGTTATATTTGGATAATTCTCATTACGTAAGTAAAATCACCCGGCATGAACCAGGTGGAAATGTAAACTGCGACAAATTTAAGAAGAATTCTTCTTATTCCCAAATCGTTAATAGAAAATTATTTGAGTAATTTCATATAAATTAATTTCTTCGTTTCAAAAAACTCTTCCTCAAAAAAATCAGGAATATTATAAATAGAAATTTTATCCTTAAAATCCCGAATCTCTTCTTCAAAATCCCCTCCCTTCAAATACAAAATTCCATTGGACAAATCGTTAAAACTATTCTCCCGAATACGCTTCTTGGTCAAGGCTACAAAAGCCGGAAAAGCCGTCACGGCACGACTCACGATGAAATCAAATTTTTCTTTCATCGTCTCTACTCTCAATTGCCTTGCTATCACATTTTTTAAACCTAAAGCTCCTGCAACTCCCTCTACCACTTTAATTTTCTTCCCGATAGAATCTACCAGAAAAAAATCTACCTCCGGAAACATAATAGCCAACGGAATTCCGGGAAAACCTCCTCCCGTTCCGACATCCAGCACTTTTGTCCCCGCTTTGAAAGAAATCACCTTTGCTATCGCCAAAGAATGTAAAACATGATGCACGTTCAAAGCATCTATATCTTTCCTCGAAATCACATTAATCTTTTCATTCCATTCTCGGTAAAGCCCCTCCAATTGTTGGAACTGTTCCGATTGTCTCTCACTTAACCCGGTAAAATATTTTTCAACAATATCCATAAACATGAAATTTACTTCCGATTATATATTGGCAAGAATAACAAACACAACACGCCTACCACGATATACAACAATGTCATCGTGCCGTGAGTCAATAAAGCAAATGTCTTAGACAGGCTGGCAATTTCTTCCGTATGCGGTAAATAAATCATCAAGGCTGCAATCACCATGAAATGCCACGCACCCACGCCACCTTGTACCGGAGCCACCATCCCGTAACTGGAAAGAACAAACACGGTCAAACCAACCATCGGTCCCAAGTGAGAGGTGAACTGGAAACAGAAGAAACAAACGTATAGCATCAGAAAATACATCAGCCAGATAAAAATCGTATGACCAATAAATAACCACTTATGTTTCACGTCCTTCACGGTCAATAAACCTTCTTTCATTCCCGATAAAAAATGATGTAACCGGGTGAAAAAAGTACCTTTCCGTACAAACCAGAAGAAACCTGCCACCCCCACGATCAATACTCCCAACACCACGTAAGTCCATGGGGAATGAAACATCGTGTATAACTTTTGTTTAATCTCTTCATTATTATCCAGGAATATCCCAACCTGTTTAAATTGCGAAACGACAACAACCAAAGTAAGCAACAGCAACATAATCATGTCAAATACCCGCTCGGTAACAACCGTTCCCAATAACTTCGAGAATGGCACGTTCTCATATTTACTCACTACTCCGCAACGGGTAAACTCACCCATCCGGGGAATCGCCATATTAGCAAAATAACCGATCATAACCCCCATAAAACTATTCATGAAAGAAATCCGGTATCCCATAGATTTCGTCAACATCTGCCAACGCAGAGAACGACTCACGTGGCTAAGTAAACCGAAAACAATCGCTACCCATATCCACGTATAGTCGACATCATCACGCAAAACCTTCATCAAATCATCGAAATTTTGATCTCGATACACCAGCCAGAACAAAAAAACTGTTACCAGCAAAAAGGCAAAAAACTTTATAACCTGTTTATAAAATGGCTTCATCCACAAAATTCGTCAAGATTGACACTCTAATAATTTTCACAAATCAAAATAAAAGCATTATTTTGTAAGTCGTTTGCAAAAGTAAATAAATAATTGGAAGTTTAACCCATAACACCCTGAATTCATACTATGAGTATCGTTCGAGCCAAAAAACATCTGGGACAACATTTTTTGAAAGACCAAAACATCGCTTGTAAAATCACGGCGAGTTTACTACCTGTCACCAAAGGAGTACTGGAAATCGGGCCGGGTATGGGAGTACTGACACGTCATTTATTAAAAGATACGAAATTTTCCGTGCTTGCCATTGACATCGATCAGGAGTCCATTGACTACCTACACGAAGAGCTACCTGCTCATAAAGAGCAGATTATTTACGGGGATTTTCTAAAATCGAATATTCGAAATTTCTACACAGAACCGTTTTCGATCATCGGGAATCTTCCTTATAACATCTCTTCGCAAATCTTTTTTCGTATCTTAGAAAACCGGGATTTAATACCCCAAGTCGTCTGTATGATACAAAAAGAGGTGGCCGAACGCATCAGTGCCTCTCACGGGAACAAAACATATGGAATTTTAAGCGTATTCCTGCAAACATTTTACGACATCGAGTACCTTTTCACCGTGGGAGAACAGGTTTTCGATCCACCACCAAAAGTAAAATCCGCCGTAATCCGACTCATCCGGAATAAAAGGGAAAAACTCGATTGTGACGAAAAACTTTTTTTCAATATCGTAAAATCAGGTTTCAATCAACGACGAAAAACCTTACGTAATTCTTTAAAATCAATTATTTCTCCAGATTTTGCCTCAGAAACGTTATCTTTGCGCCCGGAACAATTAAGTGTAGAGGATTTCATTACACTATGTAAAGAGATTCAGCAGGCAAACAAGTAATTGATGAACTATGCAACAGTTTGAACTCTCGGAAGAGTTAGTTTCCCAGATAGAGGGACTGATAAAAGCGGATAATAAAGAAGATGTCTCCAAGTTGGTAGAACCTCTTCATTCGGCGGATATTGCTGAAATCATGAATGAATTGGACACCAAAGAAGCCCAATTCCTGTTTCTGTTGCTAGATGAAGAGAAAGCCGGAGATGTTCTGGCAGAAATCGAAGAAGACGAAAGACAACGATTTATCGATTCTTTCCCCCCGGAAATTATAGCCAAACGTTTCGTGGACAACATGGACACAGACGATGCCGCCGACCTCGTGGGTAGTATGCCCAACGAACAACAACAAGAAGTTCTTTCACACATGGAAGACCTCGAACAAGCGGGAGACATCGTCGATCTGTTGCATTACGACGAAGATTCTGCTGGTGGACTTATGGGTAAAGAGCTAGTGAAAGTCAACGAGAATTGGACCGTCCTCACCTGCCTACGCGAACTTAGCCGACAAGCAGAGAACCTAGATGAAATATTCTACATCTACGTCGTTGATGACGACAATATCTTAAAAGGAAGACTTTCATTGAAAAAGATGATTCTTTCCCCGACATCTACCAAAATCCAAAGTATATATAACCCGGACGTAACCTACGTAACCACCGATGAACCAGCCGAATCCGTGGGACGTATCATGCAGAAGTACGATTTAGTCGCCATTCCCGTGGTTGATTCCATCGGACGCCTCGTCGGACGAATCACGATCGACGACGTGGTTGACGTGATCCGGGAAGAAGCAGAAAAAGACTACCAGATGATGTCCGGTATCTCGCAGGACGTGGAATCTTCTGACACGATCTGGGACCAAACCAAAGCACGTCTTCCGTGGCTGATCATCGGTTTATTCGGAGGAATGCTTGCAGCCTATATGATTTCTTTCTACGAGGCAGACATTGCCTTATTCCCAGCAACAGCCATGTTCATTCCTGTTATCACCGCCATGGGGGGAAACGTGGGTATCCAGTCTTCCGCCATCGTGGTAAAAGGACTTGCCTCCAACACCCTGACATCAAAAAACATATTACAGAGTATCTCAAAAGAAATTTCATGTGCGGTCATAAATGCCTGCATCTGTTCTTCCATCATTTTTATCCTATCCCTTTGTTTCAACCTAACATCACTTGCCATGCCCATCACGGTAACTATATCCTTATTTATCGTGATCATGTTCGCATCCATGTTCGGTACAGCATTCCCGTTATTACTCAATAAACTAAAGATAGATCCGGCTCTAGCTACCGGACCGTTTATCACCCTAACGAACGACATCATTGGTTTGAATATTTATCTTTTCACGGGAAAGGCCATTCTAGGCTGGCTACTGTAAGTAAAAACCGTGTCACAAATTGGACACTAATAATTACGGAAAAAATTGTTTAATTAAAAGAGTGTTGTTAACTTGCACCCCTCTTTCAAGAGGTTAGCTAATAATTAAATCATAAGAAATCAAAACAAAATAACTTGCTATGTATCAAGGAATCAAAACAGTGTCATTTGAAGAGGCTGTAAAAGTTGTAAAATCCGGAGACCGGATTCACATTCACAGTGTGGCTTGTGCCCCCCAAGGTCTAATTCAAGCTCTTTGCAACAGAGGACGTGCAGGAGAATTGAGAGACGTCAAGTTGCAACACTTGCACACGGAAGGTAGTGCCCCGTATGCAGAAGCAGAATTCGAAGGAATCTTCTTCCTAGAATCCTATTTCGTAGGCAGTAACGTGCGTAAACCGACTCAAGAAGGATATGCAGATTATGTACCCGTTCATTTGAGTGAAACCCAGAAACTGATCAGAAGCGGTATTCACCCGGTTGATGTTGCCATGATCCAAGTTTGTCCCCCGGACAAGCATGGTTTTGTATCCATGGGAACCTCTGTTGATGCCACGTTAGCTGCCGTACAGAATGCAAAAATCGTTATTGGTGTTATCAACCCGAACGTTCCTAGAGCATGGGGAGATGCTATCATCAAATTATCAGACATCGACATCTTCTGCGAGGATAATACTCCACTTATCGAGGCTCATCCGGCAACATTAACAGAGCAAGATATTGCTATCGGTAAAAATGTAGCCTCTTTGATCGAAGATGGAGCTACTCTACAAATGGGAATCGGAGCCATCCCCAATGCAGTACTTTCCCAATTAGGAAACCACAAAAACTTAGGTATTCACACGGAAATGTTTGCTGACGGAGTATTACCCTTGTATGAAAAAGGTGTTGTCAACAACATGAATAAGAAATTCGACAAAGGTAAGATCGTATCGACCTTCTTGATGGGATCAAAAAGAGTATATGACTTCATCGATGACAACCCAGGAGTAGCCATGATGGATGTAGGTTACACGAACGATCCGTTCATCATTGCACAACAACCGAAAATGACGGCTATCAATTCGGCCCTTTCTGTTGACATCACAGGCCAAGTCAACGCAGACTCTTTAGGTATTAAATTTTACAGTGGTAGTGGTGGTCAATTAGACTTCATCCGCGGAGCAGCAGCCAGCGAAGGTGGAAAACCGATCATTGCATTACCGGCAGTAACAAACAAAGGCGTGAGCAAAATTTGCCCGACCTTGTTAAACGGAGCCGGAGTTGTTACCACTCGTTTCGATGTACACTACATTGTTACGGAATTCGGTATCGCAGACCTTTATGGTAAAACCCTTCAGGAAAGAGCAAAGACTTTAATTAATATTGCTCATCCCGATCACCGAGAAACACTTGATAAAGCAGCATTCGAAAGATTTGGTAGTCACTACCACTTCATTTCAAAATAAAGATCGAAAGAGGAAGCAGTTTGCTTCCTCTTCTTTTTATTACTACATTTGTATAACCGTTACAGGTCTCCAATTGACATACTTTACTTAAACCTGTAACCTATAAATTTGTAATCTGAACTACCATGATGGACTGGAATAAATTATTATCATCGAGACGTTATCAACCGGGAAGTACTATCACCATGTTTCGCTCTCATGACCGATCACAATTTCAAAGAGACTACGATCGTTTAATCTTTTCCTCACCGTTTCGACGATTACAAAATAAAACTCAGGTATTCCCGTTACCGGGCAATATCTTTGTACATAACCGTCTAACTCATAGCCTAGAAGTAGCTAGTGTGGGACGTTCGCTAGGAAACAAGATTGCACAATTTGTTAAAACCAAAGAGGCATTGGAACACCCGGAAATCCTCGAAGAAATCGGTACCATTGTTAGTACGGCCTGTTTAGCTCACGATTTGGGGAATCCTCCTTTCGGACATTCCGGAGAAGAGGCTATTTCTTATTTTTTCACGGAAGGAGAAGGGCAATACTTGAAAAAACTCCTGACGGACGAGGAATGGGCTGACATCAGTCATTTCGAAGGTAACGCAAATGCTTTCCGATTATTAACCCATAGCTTTAACGGACGCAGACCAGGTGGTTACACAATGACCTTTACCACTCTTGCATCCATTGTTAAATACCCATTTGAATCTAAAGCCTCCCTCAAAGGACACAAATACGGCTTTTTTCAAAGTGAAAAAGAAATATACAAGGAAGTAGCCGAAGAACTTGGTATTATCCAACTCAACTCAAAACCTTTGCAATACGTCCGCCATCCACTCGTTTATCTAGTTGAAGCTGCCGACGATATTTGCTATCAGATCATGGATATTGAAGACTCTCATAAGCTGAAAATTCTATCCTATGATGAAACTACCCGGATACTTCTTAATTTCTACGACAAAGATACAGACAAGGAAGATTTAAAGACGATCTCCAGAACCTTCAAAATTGTCACGGACAAAAACGAATGTATCGCATTTCTACGTGCAGGTATTATTAATAAATTAATCAATGCCTGTGCAGACATCTTTTGCCAAAACTACGAGGCAATCATGAACGGAACCTTTCAAGGCAGCTTGATACATCATTTAACAGGCACCAATAAACAAGCCTATGAAACCTGTACCGAATTAGCCTATTCTCGGATTTATCACACAAATATCGTTACTCAAATACAGATTGCAGGGTTCAAAATCCTTGCCACCATATTAAAAGAATATATTGATGCTGTTCTGAAACCAGAAACCTATTACGCCCGGAATATTCTATCCGTCATGCCAGAACAGTACAAGGTTCATCAAGATGATTCCATTTACACGAAAATACAAACGGTAACGGATTACGTCTCAGGAATGACGGATTCTTACGCTTTAAATTTATACCGCAAAATAAAAGGTATCGAGTTACCAGAAATCAGATAAATTGCCTTCGGCAAGTTACAGGTTACAAGTTGGCAGGTTAGAGGTCTGCCTATACAATTGAAAAACGAGAGAAAATAAAAAGGGGCGAGTCACGTTGACTCGCCCCTCTCTCTAAATTCGGCATCGACCTACTCTCCCACCTGAAGGCAGTACCATCGGCGCTGACGGGCTTAACTTCTCTGTTCGGGATGGGAAGAGGTGGATCTCCGTCGCTATAGACACCTTTTAATAATATTGAAAATTGAAAACGCAAAGTTGAAAATTATCCCTTTCATCATTGCCACCATTTCAACTCCCGTCACTTCACCCGGCCCTCCGGCCGCTCGTGACAATTCCTTTAAAGCTCGTTTATTCATGCTTTATATCAACCGTCAATCACCTTGATTGACAATCGACCGGAACGTTAATCGAATCATATCACCCACCGAACGTCAACTTTCGGGTGATTAGTACCACTCGGCTTTGCCGTCACCGGCTTTACACCTGTGGCCTATCAACGTCGTCGTCTACGACGACCCTGTAAGGAGATCTCATCTCGAGGCAGGCTTCGCGCTTAGATGCTTTCAGCGCTTATCCCGTCCGCGCGTGGCTACCCTGCCGTACGACTGGCGTCATAACAGGTTCACTAGCGGCGCGTCCAACCCGGTCCTCTCGTACTAGAGTCAGGACCTCTCGAATCTCCAGCGCCCACGACAGATAGGGACCGAACTGTCTCACGACGTTCTGAACCCAGCTCGC
>ENA-OURQ01001684-OURQ01001684.1-human-gut-metagenome-genome-assembly--contig:-NODE-1684-length-18170-cov-36.487497_pt1 | contig 18170 bp, 16 predicted proteins | sample MGYA00242105_ERZ508999 | MGnify/ENA primary metagenome ERZ508999 (study PRJEB26280, sample SAMEA2338771) | human gut metagenome | biome: human gut; feature: human-associated habitat; material: faeces...
CCGACGGCGGTGATTTCGACCTGAGCGAAACAGAAAAAGAAATCAAGCTATCCGTCGTACTTGGGAAATAAATCATTTTTCTTGTTTTAAAAACTCTTCATTTTTGTGAATGAGTTCACATCTCTGTGCCACACATTCCACACTTCTTCCGGGATCGGAAGGGGTGTGGAATACATAATCCAGGTAGCCGTAATAGCCACCGAATTCGTCATCTCTCATGCCTTTCCAGAAGGTATCTGTGCAACACTTTCTTTTAAGACCATATGACCTTCCACAATATGAATACCCGGTTTATAGTTTTCATTACTTATTTTACTGATCATATTATGAATGGCTCTTCTCGCCATCTCCTCCAAATCTACCTCATAAGTTGTTATCTGGATATCGCTTAATCCGGGATACAGGTAATTATCAAAACCGACCACAGAGATGTCCTCCGGTACACGATATCCATTATCTTTCAGTTTCTTGATCAGAAAGCTTGCGGTCTGATCACAGTTACATACGAACGCCGTAGGCATGTCCTTGGGAATCTGCAGCATGTTCACGGTATCGATCTCGCCGGTCTCAATGTGACGGTCATCCAGCACCCATCCCTTCTTCTGTTCCAACCCCAGCTCTAAAAGAGCTTTCTGGTAACCGAAATACCGGTCCGTAATGCTCTCCGTGGCCAGCAGGGTTCCCACATAAGCGATCTTGCGGTGTCCCATACGGTACAGATAATAGGTCAGCTCATAGGTTCCGTAGTAGCTGTTGGAGATCACGGAATCACTGGCTTCTCTGCCGTTATAGTAATCCAGATAGATCACAGGGATCCCGGCTTCCGTATTCAGATGCTGCAGGTAAGCATCCATCATTTTACCGATGACGATAATACCGTCCACCTTGCGTTCCTGCACCAGCTTCGGCATTCTGCCATTCTCTTCCTCCGCCTTTCCGATGACCTCCAGCATGGTAAAGCATTCCTCTGCCGTGGCTCTGGTGGCTACCGCCTGGTACATCTGCCAGTAAAAGGATTCATATTTAACGAGGAATCTCTCAGAGATCAGAATGCCGATATTGAAGTTCTTGTGATTCTGGCTTTTTCTTGCCGCTGACGGCTGCTGATACCCCAGTTCTTCAGCAATACTACGGATTTTTTCCCTTACTTCTTCGCTGACGCCTTTTTGTCCAGACAGTGCTTTTGACACTGTTACCGTGCTGACTCCTACCCGTTCTGCGATGTCTGATAATTTTACCGCTTTTGCCATATTCGTGTACTCCTTATCGCTATTTTCACTATCATCTCCGTTAAATCATCAACCCTACTTAAATCTTAGTAATCCAAAAATCTTTTGTCGAGGCATGCTCCTGTCCAGTTTTACGCCTCAGTCAAATGGATCAGCCTGCTGCGGTAGTCACCCCACAAAGGTGCTATTAACATGCCGGCCTGCATCAGCACATCACCGCCAAATACTTCTCCGGTCTCCTCGATACGGTAGCGGTTTTCCGGCACCAGTCCTTTCAGGCGCACTCTTCTGCTGTGGAAATTCGGTCTTGATAATACCTGTACATAAGTTACCAGCGCTTCCTTTTTATCCTTGGAAGCTACCATGTAGCAGTCGTAGCTGCCGTTTTCTAAATATGACGCGATCCGCCAGTAATCCCCACTGCGGATCAGATCGTTGTATTTGTGATACATAGCGGTCTGTGCGGGGATCTGCTGCCTGTCCTCCTCAGGAATCTTCGTGATATCAAGCTCGTAGCCGAAGGTGCCTGCCAGTGCCACATGACCCCTGGTCTCAAAAGGTGTCACTCTTCCCAAGGCGTGGTTGGGGCAATCCGATACATGGGCTCCCATAGTGGATAACGGATATAGCAACATCGTGCCTTCCTGAATCTTCAACCGTTCAATGGCATCCGTATCATCCGAGCACCAGATCTGCGGGCTGTAATACAGCATGCCAGGATCGAATCTCGCTCCACCCCCGGAGCAATTCTCTAAGAGCAGATGAGGGAATTCCGCAAGCAGTCTCTCCTGCATCTCATATACGCCCAGCACATATCTGTGATACAATTCTCCCTGTCGGTCTGCAGGGAGATCCATGCTTCCAAGATCCGACAGCTGACGGTTCATGTCCCATTTCACATATTCGATATTGGCGCTGTGCAGCACTGCCGCCACGCTTTCAAAGGCATGATCTCTGACTTCCTTACGGGACAGATCCAGCACATATTGATTCCGGCACAAGCTTCCCGCACGTCCCGGAATGGCGATTGCCCAGTCAGGATGTTCTCTGTACAGCTCCGAATCCGGCGAGATCATCTCCGGTTCGAACCAGATACCGAACTTCAGTCCCATGGCATTTACCTGATCCACCAGAAGTTTCAGACCTCCCGGCAGCTTTTTCTCATTGACTTTCCAGTCACCCAGGCTCGTGCTGTCATCATTACGGTGTCCAAACCACCCGTCGTCCATGACCAACATTTCAATCCCAAGCTTTGATGCCTGCTTTGCAATCTTTAATAATCTATCGGTATTAAAATCAAAGTACGTAGCTTCCCAGTTATTGATCAGAATCGGACGCTTTTTATCCCGGTATTCTCCACGGATCAGATGCTCGCGGTACATATCATGATAATGATGTGTCATACCGCTAAGTCCCTCTGAAGAATAAGTCATTACTACTTCGGGCGCAGCAAAGCTTTCTCCCTGCTCCAGCTTCCATACAAAATTCTCCGGATGGATTCCCATTGTCATACGGATGGAGTCGAACTGTGACAGCTCTGCCTGTGCCAGGAAATTACCGGAATATACAAAATGCATGCCATAGACTTCACCCGTATCCTGTGTCGCATTTTCCGACAGCAATGCAATAAACGGATGCTCCTGGTGGGAGGATTCTCCTCTGACAGACCCAACGCTCTGCTTACCATGCATCAGACTTCTCCTCTCCATCTGACGTTCTCTCCCCCAGGCACCATGCAAGGTAAGGATGTCATACTTTTCATCCGTGCAATCCAGATCCAGGCAGGCAGACATAACTTTCGTCAGATAAATCGGCTGTTCTGCTGTATTTTTGAGGATCACACTGCGGGTGATCACATCTGCTTTTTCAAATGTAGTATAGATCAGTTCTGCCGTCAATCCGGTCGTCTGATCCTCCAGGTGCAGGATCAGGGTGTCGCAATCCTCCTCTCCCGGAAAAGTAGAAGGCAGCCCGGGAAGCGTGGGCTTCTCCTTTACGATCTCATGGGAGACATAATTTAGCTGCACTCCCACATGTCCTTCCGCGGTCCGGATGGAGACAGCACTCTCTCTGTAGTCTCCCAGCCCGTTCCCCGGATACTCCATGGGGAAGGAATCCAGGAATGCCACACGCTCTCTGTTGTTCTGTGACGGGACAAAGGGTGCCTCCCCCGTACGCATTAAATATAACGGAGCCGGTGCATTTTCGGTATACTGCAATTTCTGACCGTAATATATGTGTCCCACAAAATTCTCCTGATCTACAATTGCCAGAAGATAGCTGGTATGTTCTGTGTCCAGCCAGAAGGTTCTGTCCTGTTCGATGTATCTGATTGCCATAATTTACCTCTTCCTTTATAAAAATTAATAACCGATAGCCGTTTTCACAATATTAGTTCTTCCGGGCATTTCCGAATAGCAAATCGCCCAGAGGTTCTGTCACAGATATAAAAAAGCAAATGGTGCTTCCTTTTCTGCCTTCAAAAACTGCATCAGCATCAGTCCGCAACGCATGGAAACCCGCTCTTGTCTCAGGATCCGTAGTACCTCCTGTCTGTCCGCCAGGATCACCTGAATATCCTCAGTGTTCTCCACCCGCTGTCCTACCTGCTCCGTCACCGTGCCGAAGATCATACTGCCGCTCTCGTCCGTCAGCCCCTGTGCCAGGAAAAAGCCTCTGCGGAATGCCGGTTCCCCGCCTTCATAAACCTCCAGTTTCCATCCGGTCTCCTCGATCATCTCCCGGCAGGCAGCCTCTGAAGCCGTCTCTCCCGGCTCGATCAATCCTGCTGGCAGTTCATAGAGGTAATCGTCCATAGGGTAACGGTACTGCCGCACCAGTACCAGATGTTGTCCATCCTCCGTTACCGCATAGACCGCCATACCTTCAGGGCGTAAGCTATGAGTCTTATGTTTGATATTATCCTCATCATTGCGGGAAGCAAAATAGTAGTGAAACGGTGTGCCGTCCCGTCCCAGTGCATCGATATGATACAGATTTAAAAACGGATTGTCCGTCAGCTTTTCTATTTCACGATAATGCTTTTCATAGTTCTCCATTATGTCCCCCTATTATTTCCTATTAATTTCATTTAGCGATAATTTTCCCTTATTATAGCAGGCTAATTTAGTCTTGTATATATTATTTTCTTAATATATTTTAGGTTTGAAATTGTTAAAAACAGACAAAAAAGCCCTGCCATGCACTCAAATTAACATGGCAGAGCTTTGTGTTTTCTATTTCTTAGATCAGATCAGAAGGGGAAATGCTTTAGCGGTCCATCTCCGCAATACGTCCGGTGGACTTATGCTCCTTGATGATTCCCTGAATCTCCTTCAGGTCGGTGCACAGCAGGTCACCGGGGATGGTGTTCTTAAGTGCACTGATGGCATTGCCATATTCCAGTGCCCGCTGGTACTCGCCGGGATGTGCCAGCAGTCCGTATAGGACACCGGAGATATAAGCGTCACCGCTTCCGATACGGTCTACGACTTCGATATCGGTGTAAGGTGCTTCTTCATAATAAGTATCGTCCTTGGCACTGTAAATGATAGAACCGAAGGTATGGCGCTTCGGGCTATGTACGATACGCTGTGTGGATGCCACGATGGAAATCGGATACTCCTCTGTGAAGCTCTTCATAATGCTCTTGGCATCACCTTCCTTCAAGAAAGTCAGGCGCGCGGTGTCTTCGGAGCAGAAGAAGATGTCCACATAAGGCAGAATGGATTCGATGCATTCCTTCGCTTCGGCACCGGTCCACAGGTTCCCACGGAAGTTCACATCGAAGGAGATGATGGCTCCCTGTTCCTTAAAACGCTTGATCATCTCGATTGCAGTTGCTCTCAGTTCGGGGCTTAGCGCCAGTGTAATGCCGCTGGTATGGAAACATCTGGTGGAGCTGTACAGGCTGTCATCATAGTCCGCAACGCTCAGCTTGTTGATAGAGGTATTCTTACGGTCATATACAATACGGGGCTTTCTCGGATAAGCACCATTCTCATAATAGTACACACCCAGTCTGGCGTCCTTGTCATCATCGTATACCAGATAGTCATCGCTGACGCCGCAGAGACGTACACGGTTCTTAATATATACACCCAGGTCATTGGCCGGAAGCTTGGAAATGATACCACAACGCAATCCCAGCATTGCCGCACCGGTGATGGCATTCAGTTCTGCACCTCCCGCCTGCTTGCTGAAGCTGTCGCCTCTGGTGATACGCTCGTTATCGGGCGGTGATAATCTCAGCATAATCTCTCCCAGGGAGAGCAGATCAAATTCCTTCTTCTCAGTCAGTTCCATAATATAAACTCCCATCTGTTTATTTTGCCTAATGCTTTATCAGAGTATCACCATCTCTCCTCGCAGAGCAGTGCTGAAACCCCTTACATTTTTCCTTTACATTTGTACTATATCACAGATAGGCTGTGGCGGTAAAGACGCTGGACATTAATTAAAAATTTAACGAATCCACGTATTCAAAATAATCATCTTCACTGGCAAATAAGATATATTCGTTCTCCACATATCCCATATATCCGCTGGCTGTTACATAACCTTTCATAAAAATACCTCCTTATCAGAAGCCCTTTGTTCACTGTTCTGATAAGAAGGTATCATTTTTTTAGTCCTATAAAAATCTCTTAATTTTTCTGCACCGATTCCGGTTCCAGCGCCAGGGATTTCATCTCTTCCAGCAGTTCCTCTGTTTTGCCCATCAGAAGTTCCGCATCGGTCTCCACCAGCTCCGTTTTCTTATATTTATAAGTAAAAAACGGATTGCCATAGGCGGTAAAGCTAAGATTCTCTCCATGTTTTTTCAAAAAAGCGGGGATTTTCAGCGGATCTATCCCTGCATCCGGTCGGAAGTTGAATGTGATCCGGCCGTTCTTGCCCTTGATCTCCGTCATATCCAGACCATGGGCTGCCATACGGATCAGGGCGATCCGAAGCAGATTATCCACTGCCTTGGGAATATTGCCAAAACGGTCTAACAGCTCATCCTTCATCTCATCCCGCTCTTTTATGGTCTCGATGCCGGCGATACGCTTGTAGATGTCCAGCTTCTGCGTCTCGTTCATAATGTATTCCGCGGGAATATAAGCATCCACATCCAAGTCGATCACCGTGGTGAAATCCACCGTCGTGTGGACTCCTTTCAGGTTCTGCACCGCTTCATTCAACATCTTGCAGTACAGATCATATCCCACGGCTTCCATATGTCCATGCTGGCTCATCCCCAGCAGATTACCGGCACCGCGAATCTCCAGGTCACGCATGGCGATCTTGAAACCACTGCCCAGATCCGTGAATTCCTTGATCGCCGCCAGCCGTTTCTCCGCTACTTCTTTTAACATTTTATCCCGCTTGTACATCAGAAACGCATACGCATTGCGGTTGGACCGGCCCACGCGTCCCCTGAGCTGGTAGAGCTGGGACAGCCCCAGGTTATCCGAGTCATGGATGATCATGGTGTTTACATTGGAGATATCCAGTCCGGTCTCTATGATGGTGGTGGACACCAGAACATCAATCTCCCCATTGATGAAATCAAACATGATCCGCTCCAGCTCATGCTCCTTCATCTGCCCGTGGGCATAAGCCACGTTAGCCTCCGGCACCAGCTTCGCGATCTGTGCCGCAATATCCGCGATATTGTTCACACGGTTGTAGACATAGTAGACCTGTCCGCCCCGCGCCATCTCCCTGACGATCGCCTCTCTGACCAGCTCGTCATTGTATTCGCAGACGAAGGTCTGGATCGGCAGTCTGTCGTTGGGTGCCTCCTCTAACACGCTCATATCCCGGATGCCGATCAGGCTCATGTGCAGCGTACGGGGAATAGGGGTTGCCGTTAATGTCAACACATCCACATTCTCTTTTAATTTCTTGATCTTCTCCTTATGAGCGACGCCGAAACGCTGCTCCTCATCAATGATCAAAAGTCCAAGATCCTTGAATTTCACATCCGCCGACAATACTCTGTGGGTGCCGATGACAATATCGACCATTCCCTTTTCCAGATCCTTTACCGTCTTTTTGATCTCCGAAGGCGTGCGGAAACGGCTCATCAGAGCAATATTTACCGGGAAATCCTTCATTCTCTGAACAAAAGTGTTGTAGTGCTGCTGCGCTAATATGGTGGTGGGCACCAGGTATACCACCTGTTTGCCCTCCTGCACTGCCTTGAAGGCGGCACGGATGGCGATCTCTGTCTTACCATATCCCACATCTCCGCAGATCAGACGATCCATGATCCGGTGGCTCTCCATGTCCGCCTTGGTATCCGCTATGGCATTCAGCTGATCCTCCGTCTCCTCGAAAGGAAACATCTCCTCGAACTCCCGCTGCCATACGGTGTCTTTGCCGAAGGCATAGCCCTCGCTCTGCTGCCGGACCGCATACAGCTCCACCAGATCCTTTGCCACGGCGCTGACCGCGCTGCGCACCTTGGTCTTGGTGTGCTCCCATTCCTTGCCGCCTAATTTATTCAGCTTCGGCTTCTTCGCCGCATCGGCGGAGGCATATTTCTGAATTACATCCAGTCCGGTAGCGAGAATGTACAGATTGCCGCCATCCCGATACTCGATCTTCAGGTAATCCTTAACAACTTTGTCTACCTCTACCTTCTCGATGCCTTTGTATATCCCCAGTCCGTGGGTCTCATGCACCACATAGTCACCGATCTTCAGGTCGTTAAAATCATTGATCTTCTGCCCCTGGTAGAGTTTTTTCTTTTTTTTCTTGCGCTTCTCCGCCCCGAAAATATCGCTCTCGGACAGCACCACAAATTTCAGCCACGGGTATTCGAATCCCTTGTTCACATGACCGTAATAGGTCAGGATCTCTCCTGGCTGTACCTCCCGCATGGGATCTTCCGTATATACTGCCGTGAGTCCCGCACCGCCGTCTTCCGCATTCCGCAGATCCTCTGCTAGCCGTCTTGCGCGGGTACGGGATCCTGACAGCAGCAGTACCCGGTAGCCGCTTTTTTTATATTTTTTCAGGTCTTTTACCAGAGATTCAAAACTATTGTTGTAGGGCGCAATGTTTCTGGCTGCAATATCCACATGTTTTTCCGTCCGGAAATACCCGTACTTTGTCTCCATAGTGGCAAGTGTCACCACAGCATTTTTCTCTAATGTTGCCGCTACCTGCTCCCCGCTGTATAGAATATTCATCTGTCCCGGCAACACGTAACCTTTTCTCGCACGCTGCTCCATGCTCTCTCTGAATTCCAGCTCGATGGCATCCGCCTGCTCTTTCACTCGCGCCGGCTCATCAATGAAAAAAGCCAGGGATCGTCCTGCCATATCTGCCAGCAATTCCGGCATGGTTACGGTATCTTCATAAAAATAACGGATGTAACCCTCCAGATTGATCTTGCTCTGGAACTCCAGCAGCTGTTCCTTCAGCTCGCTTACCTGAGTGGCGATCCTGTGGGCTTCCTCCGGCTGGTGCGCATCCCGGAAGATTTTTTCCTGTTTTACTGCTTCTTTTTCCAGTTTCGCGATACCCTTATGAATCTGTTCCTCTGACAATACAAACTCCGTCGCCGGGTAGACCGTGATGCTCTCCAGCTTCTCAATGGAACGCTGGCTTAAGATATCGAAGCTGCGGATGGATTCCACTTCATCCCCCCACAATTCGATGCGGTATGGATTCTCCTCCGTCAGATCAAAAATGTCCACGATGCCACCGCGGATGGAGAACTGTCCCGGGCTCTCCACCTGGTATGCCTTCTCATATCCCATTGCGACCAGTCTGGATGCCAATTTGCTCTCATCCAGGCTTCCGCCCCGTTCGGTGCGGATAATATCCTGCTCCTGCCACAATACCTGGGGTGTCATCAGTGCCGCGTAGGTGGTGACGATGGTGACAGGCTTGCCCTCCACGACTCTGCGCAGGGTCTTGATCCGCTCCTGCACCAGCTGATTACCGTGAATATCTGCCTGGAAAAAGATCAGGTCCTTCGCCGGATACAGCATGACATTTCTGTCATAAAAGCGGTATTCCTCATAGATTTCCTTGGCTTTTAAGTCATTATAAGTAACGATGACCTTGTATTTCAGGCCATCGCTGAGTCCGTAGATCATGTGAAGTTTCTGTGAGTCCACGCAGCCGGACAGAGCGATGGTTCCCTTTCCCTGTCTGACGATTTTACGGATCTCATCATATTCCGCCAGTTCTTTCAATGGCGCAAGTAGTGCCTGCATTTCTTTTTCCTCTTAAACTTAATGACCGTTACGCTTTCTTACTGTTAAAATGGTTCATTGCTGCATCCGCGCTCTCGGTAATGATCATGCGGATCGCTTCTGCGGCAGTCTTCGTCGCTTCATCCATGACGGTGCGTTCTTCCGAAGGGAAATGTCCTAATACATAATCTGCCAGGTCATAATTCTTCGGTTTCTCACCCACACCCATACGCACACGGATAAAAGTATCATGCCCTAACATCTTGATGATATTCTTGAGTCCATTATGCCCGCCGGCGCTGCCTTTTTTGCGGATGCGGATCTGTCCCACATCCAGACTGATGTCGTCAGAGATCACGATCAGTTCTGTCGTATCGTCCACCTTATAATAGTCTACGATCTCCCGGATGCTCTCTCCGCTCAGATTCATGAAGGTCTGTGGCTTTGCCAGGATCACCTTCTGCCCTGCCACATATCCCTTGCCGATCAGTGCCTTATGCTTGCTCTCCATGACGGCGATATTTTCTTCCTCTGCTAATCTGTCTATGACATCAAAACCGATATTATGTCTCGTATTTTCATATTCTTTGCCGGGATTCCCCAGCCCTGCGATAATATACATAGCTCTCTCCTTACTTTCATGCATTCAATGCGCTATCTTATATTTTCGCATTTTTGCAGAAAAAAAGCAACTGCCCCCGGCATCAGATTTTCCGGGGGCAGTATATTGGTTTCTTATTTCTATTATTTTTCAGGTATAAGCAGTTCCCATCCGGGATAGATCAGCTTTACGCGGTCTGCAGAAATATTATTCAAAATAATAAGTTCTTCTAAAGAGCAGCCATTTTCGTGAGCAATCTTCCAAAGAGAATCCCCCTTCTGCACCTTATAAGTTCTATATGCGCCGGAATTCGGCAAAGCAGCAGGCTGTTGCCAAAGTGGTACATTAGGTGTTGCATCTGAGGTAGGTATAATCAACTTCTGGTTCGGATAAATCCGGTCGCTGTTCTTAAGCAATTCCCTATTTACCTCCATGAGTGCCTGAAGGCTGCAACCATTCCTACGGGCAATTTTCCAAAGGGAGTCCCCTTTTTGTACCGCGTAAGTTATTGCTTCCGGTGTCGGTGCAAGGGTTGCTGTGGCCTGAGAAACCTGACTGTCCGAAGAGTTATCAGAATCATTATTACTGTTATTATTTGAAGGTGCAGGTGTCGGCGTTGCCGGTACAGGAGTCGGAGTCGCCGGTGCTGGGGTCGGGGTTGCCGGTGCTGGGGTTGCCGGTGCTGGTTCTGTTGACGGTGGCGTAGTTGTTTTTTCTGTTGGAGCCGTCAACTGTATTACGGTATCTGCTGTCGGTGTGCCGGATACTGTGATCCGATTTTCACGGTTCCTGGTTACGGTAATGCCATTCACTGTCGGCACAGGATAGCTATCAGGAAAATAATAGCCATCTTCTGCTGTATACACAACATCCGTCATGGCTCCGGTCAAGCCGCTCTGTGTCTCTAAACCGGAATCTGTTTTTCGTGTCATGTGTTCTGCCGGGATTACTGTTACCGTATAGGTTGCAGACTTTGCCGTCGGAGCGATCAGCTGTATTTGGGTATCTGCTGTCGGTGTGCCGGATACTGTGATCTGACTATCATCGTTTCTGGTTACTGTAATGCTATTTTTACCTTGTACGGAATAGCCCTCAGGGAAATAATAGCCCTCTTCTGCTTTGTATACAACATTCGTCATGGCTCCGGTCAAGCCGCTCTGTGTCTCTAAACCAGAATCTGTTTTTCGTGTCATGTGATCTGCCGGGGTTACTGTTACCGTATAGGTTGCAGGCTTTTCCGTCGGCTCCCTTAATGTCAGTTTAGTATTTGTTGTCAATGTACCAGACACTGTAATTTGTTTTTCACTGTTCCATGTTACTGTAATACCATCCGGAGCCAATGATGTATAGTCTTTTGGAAAATAATAGCCCTCATTCGCCGTATATATAACTGAAACTATGTCTGAACCTATAACTACACCTTCCTGGAGTTCTGCACCTGAGCTCGTATCTCTTGTCATGTGAGCAGGCGGAACAATATAAAAATACCTTTCATCATTACACGCATTTATGCTGGTTGCCGGATCTACTGTTATACCCGTGTCTTTCACCGTTATCCTGGCTAATAATTGATCAGGATAACAATGTCCACGGTATTGCGTCCATAGATACATATAATAGATTCCCGGATTACTTTTGGAAATCACTCTTTCTTGCAGTGAAATAGATATTGAACTTTGCTTAGGGAGAAGCAACTCGGTAGACGCTACAATTCCAAATGTATTATTTAGCCGTTCATTTTCTTCCACAGCCGCAAAATCTTTGAAGTTTCTTCCATAAAATCCATAATCCGTAAAATCCCCAAATTCTGTTCCTTCTACAACGGATCTCAATCTATTTGTCATGATCACAATATGTCCGCCAGCACTATTATATCGGATTAAATCCCCATCAAAAGTTACATTTTTTAAATCCCCATTGTCATGGTACTCCAGAGTTGGCATTTTTACATAATCATAATCGTATGCTGACACCTTCACTGGCACTGCCATCAGCGACAGACATAATAACAAGGCCAATGCTCTTACACTTTTTCTTACTCTCATGTCTTTCCCTTCTTTCTTTTCGTATATATCAGTTGTTTCCCATCAACTCATCCATACAAATTATATTATGTTTTAGACGCTAAAAACCATTTTTTGCATGAATCGACCCAAATATGTCATGAATCGACCTAGCCGAATGGAAATTTCAGAGGTTTCGTTCAATAGTCATCCGAGATTCCCGTTTTTTTCTGTCCTTCTGTGGTATAATCACCTTATGACAGGGTATTTTTTCGCACAAAAGCCGGACGTCAGTTGTGTCTTACATTTAATACAATAACGCTGGGAAAATGTTTTGGCAGTAGAGAGAATAGCCAGAGATTTTATAGGGTGATTAGTGATGATGTAGAAATATAAAAAGAGAACTCCGAAGAGTCCTCTTGCTTCACAATCTAAATTGTATTTTCATAATCCTGTAATTCGTGGTAGATGCCTTCGACAATGACCTGACTACCTTTTACACGATATACAAGTAAATATCTGTGGTTTTCAAATCCGATCTTATGTAATCCCATTCCCTTTAATCGCTTATTTTTACAATATCCAAAGGCATCCGCCATCTTCTCCAATTTTACAATCGTATCATCAAAGTCATCCATAACACTTTCTAATGCCTGTGGATTTTTTAACACGTTTGCAATATAAGACAGGATATTGTCGTACTGCTTTTCTGCCAGTTCTGACAGTTCCACATTAAACCGCATATTTTTCCCTCATGCTTTTTGAAACGGTTCTTGCTGGCTTTGTTACTCCCTTGTCACTCTTCTGGATTGATTCGGTAAGTTCCTTTACCAGTTCGTCCTCGCTTAATCTTCTAAGTCCGTTTCCCTCTGACTTTTCGGATAATCTATCAACAAGCATGATTACCATATTATAATCGTCCGGTGACAAACCTTCGATTTTTGCAGTTAATTCCGCTATACTCATGCCAGTATCAGCTCCTTTCGAAAACTCCCTTTTTTATATTATATCTTCTATTTCATATAAAATCTACGGAAATTTGTTCCAAATGTCTTAAATATCTATAAAGCAGAGAATAAACCCATTTTCAAGGTTTTTCCCTTATCTGGTTCTATCTCCCCTTATCTAATCCTGTGCCTGAATTGTACCAAAATTGTACCCGGGCTTGACTTTTTCCGGAATACTGGTATACTGGTAAGGCTGAAACGCCCTGAAATCAAGGCTTTTCGGAAATCCATTCGTGTGTTCGAGACCTTCCACACGTAAATAAAAACTAAAGGAGAAAACAAATGAACAAGAAAGTACTGTACCTCGTACACGGAGCGGTGATCGCTGCTCTCTATGTTGTGCTGACCATGTTAGCCAACGCTCTGGGACTGGCAAATTATGCCATTCAGGTCCGCTTCTCGGAAGCCCTGACGATTCTTCCCGTATTTACCCCTGCTGCCATACCGGGACTTTTCCTGGGATGTATCATCAGCAATACCATGACCGGCTGCATGCTGCTTGACATTATCTTCGGCAGCCTGGCAACCCTGATCGGTGCATTTGGCACTTATCTGCTGCGTGATAAGAACAAATGGCTGGCTCCTCTGCCTCCCATCATCGCCAACACCATCATCGTTCCTTTCGTGCTGGCTTATGTATATCATTTAGAAGGTGGTATTCCTTATTTCATGCTGACCGTCGGCATCGGTGAAGTGATCTCCTGCGGCATCCTGGGCATGCTGCTTCGCACCGTGTTGCAGAAATATCGCAAATATATTTTTGACGTACAGAAATAATTTCCAACATCCACATTCAAAAAAGGCGTCCGGATCTTTTGAAAGATCCCGGGCGCCTTTTGCTGTCCGCCTGTATTTAATTCTCTGTTCTCATGTATGTGATGAAATGATTGCCATTCTCAGCAAACCACGCTGTGGCATCATTCATTCCCTTCTTATACAGCTTTCCGGTGGCAGGTTCCATAATGACCACATTGAATTCGTTAAATCCTGTCACCAGAACTGCTTCCCCGTCATCCAGGATCGCCAGTACCGGGATATCCTGATTCACATAATACAGCACCGCATCCAGCGTACAGCCGCTTAAATCCAGCACCTGTACTCCCGTCATATTTTCCGACAGGATCGTAGTGGCAGTCTTGCCCTGCGCCAGATCGTACTCTGTGTTGCGGGTGATTCCGGCATGTCTGAGAATGTTATCCAGGCATACGGCCAAGCTGTTCTTCTGCTCCGTGACGCTCTCTTCCTTGATCGCCATGATCTGATTCCTGCTGACACGGTTTCCCTTGAGCCATACCGTAACTCCGCGGTCATTGGTCACAATACCGGACGTGTCATAGGCTTCCTTCACTGCCGTGCCCGGAGCACTGTAGATACCGCATACGCCATATGCATTGTAGACATAATACCGGGGCACTTCGCTGACCGCATCCAGTTCCAGCTCTCTGCCGCCCTCAAATACAACCTCCTTGGGGTTCAGCACCTTGATGGTCTTCGTATCAATAGAAGATTTCGTCTGAATCTGCACATAGCGCTCATAAATATCGATATTTGCTGTGACCACCTTATTCTGTCCGGCTTCTTCTTCCACATTGTTCATAATCTGGTCATCCAGGATCTCCTGATAGCTGCCGTTCTCCGTCCGCTGCAGGCGGGACAGTGTGATCTGGTTGCCCTCGATCGTACATCCCACGACATAGATTCCTTCCTGCCCGTATTCCTTCAGACTGGCACCGGAAGAATTACTGATACATACCTTATACATGGGATAGAATATCTGTCCGGAATTCTCTGTGCGGATATCACTCTCTCTTGCCACACCGTAGATGATGTCCTCTCCCATGAATCCCAAGGGGCGGATTGCCTCGCCATCCTCCGCGCGGATCACCGTCTGCTCTCCGGTATTCAGGTTCCGCACATTTAGCTGGCTGCTGTGATTGATATCGTCCCCTTCCTGCCATACGATGATCTCATGGTTCTCCGATACCTGGAGACTGTCATCCTGGTGTATGCTTACCAGCTGCGCTTCACTTCGGTTCTCCAGGTCCACATCATAGACTCCGTTTTCCAGGAAAAGGTACAGATGCTGCTGTCTGTTTTGGTACAGCAGCTGATTCATCTCGTCTTTCAGCACCGCATAACTCTTGGAATAGGGAATATAAACTTCTTCCTCTATGGTATTGAGGGAATTGTCATAGCTTAAGATCTGAATACCGGTCTCCCCTTCGTGTCTTCCCCGGTTCATATAACCGTATACAGCGAATTTCACATTGCCGCCCTCATCCACATCCAGAATCTTGATATCATGATGGTCATACAGAGTACGGCAGTCCGCATTTTCCTTGTCATAGAAAGAGAAGATCACCGTCAGCCCATTGGTCACCGCGTTATAGCAAAGCAGCTGTCCCCTATCGGAAAACACCACGGTATTGCCGTCGGTGCTCTCCATCATATCCACATTTTCGTCCGTGATCCCCAGAAGGATCTTATCATTGGCATACATCCGCCCGGTATCCGGGATCTGTGTCATGGTCCGCTCATAATCCAGCAGATACATTCTCTCCGAGGTATATCTGACGCGATAGTATTCTTCCACGCTATAATATATCTTATTTTTCCCCTCACCGGTGGACACGACAAAATCCATCAAAAGCGATGCTACATTGCCGTTCACCTGTACCAAGCGGATGGAAGCCGCATTTTCCTGCGTCGGCTCCAGACTTCCCCAGGTAATCTGCTGGAAACTGCTGTGAATATTCACCTTATGAAAAGTGCCGTTATCCGTCAGCTTGGAATTCGGTTCTAAATACTTGGTCAGTTCCTTCGCTGCTTCCTTATCATAGAGCTTCCCATGAAAATCCGTGGCGAACTCCAGGATCTCTGCGATATGCAGGTCGTCGTTCCACAGGATCGTTGTATAATAGTAGACCTTCTGTTCCCCTTCCAGTTCCAGGATCAGGGTCAGACTGTACTGTGTATTGGTATTGATCAGATCCTTCAATGCCAGTGTGACGGCGAAGCTTTTACCTCCCGCCTTCCATCCGGTGACTTCTCCGTTCTCTATAAGGCGGGAGCCGTCGATGCTGCGGACTTCCATGGAAATCCCCGTGACTTCTCTGCCATAGGTATCCACGGTAAAATTCGCCTGTCTGTCCGCACCCAGCATGGTCACGGTATCCTTCTGGTATGCTACATCCATTTCCACAGTGTTGCCATGCAGCTCGTTACATGCCACTCCTCCGCTCTCCATGGTGATCACGGGAAGTGTTGCCGGAGCCATTTCCATGGTCATGTTATTATGTCCCTGATTCATAATGCCGCCGATGATAAACGCTGACGCTATAAACACCACAACGCATACGGCAATTTTAATAATCGTTTTCTTCATTCTTGCTTCTTCACTCATTCATTATTCAGCAGTTTGTCCAGCGTCGGTGCCACATGCAGCAGTTCCTCCACAGTACGGATATCCGTACTGTGCTTCGGGCGCATGCTGCCCTTTTTCACCGCACGGATCAACAGATTTTTAGGTGTATGTTCCATATCGATGAATTCCAGGATCTGTGTCTCGTACCCCTGCTGTTCCAGGAGATTCGCTCTGAGGGCATCTGTAAGCAGTGCCGCGATACGTTCCTTGATGATCCCATATTTCAGGCTTCAGGGGATCACATGTAATCTGTCTGTTCAGTTCATGCTGACAACAGGGTACCGCCAGGATGACTCTGGCTCCCCATTTGACCGCTTTGTCCAGGGCATAATCCGTCGCCAGGTCACAGGCATGCAGTGTCACCACCATATCCGCCACATCCGTTCCCTCATAGGTGCTGATGTCTCCCCGCTCAAATTTTAGTCTGTCATAGCCCAGCTTCTCCGCCAGTTCGTTGCAATGTTTTATCACATCGGTCTTCAGATCCAGTCCGGTCACCTGAATATCTCTATGCTGTAATTCGTGCAGATAGTAATACATGGCAAAAGTAAGATAAGATTTGCCGCAGCCGAAATCAATGATCCGGATCGTCCGGTCTGTCGGCAGTTCATCGATCACATCCTCGATGAATTCCAGATAGCGGTTGATCTGGCGGAATTTATCGAATCTCGCCTTCGTCACACGGCCATCCGGCGTCTGCACACCCAGTCCCACCAGGAAATCCACAGGCTTTCCTTCCTCTAGGATATAATGCTTGGTGCGGTTATGCGAAAGTGCCTGCAGATCCTCCTGTTCGGAATCGGTACTTTTCCCCGCTTTTGATGTCCCGTTATTTTTCACCTTCAGAGTCAGCTTTCCTTTTTTACTGACTAACGCCGTAGCCTGTAAGCTTTTCGCTGTAAATTCTCCCTGTCTGAACTGCTCCGCAAGTGCCAGGCAGATTCTGTCCGTCATCTGCTCCGCCGTAAAATTCTCATGGAACACCTGTGTTCCTCTGTAAGCAGTCTCCTGAAACACCAGTTCCCCGCGGATCAGTACCGGGCGGATCTTCGCCTTCTGAACCTGTTCCGGATGACGACTGTTGCTCAGGATGATCTGCTGTAAGTCTTTATTCAAAATTTGCTGCAAAAGTATTTTCAATTCTTCCATAGTTTATCCTGCTTCCATACGCTTCATGCCTGATAAATTCACAGTGTCCATTGTAACATAAATGCTTCCTCTTTGCTATAAAAATGCAATCATTCCGCGTCTTCCGCCGTGTCTTCTCTTGTAGATCTCATCACACACCAGTACCTGGATCAGATCTCCCGAGACTTTTCCCGCTTCCCGCTCCAGGATCTTACCAATGGTATCAGCGATCCGGTAAAGGCTTAACCGGTCCGGATATTCGTCATAGATCATACTTCCTTCATAATCATATTTGTCCAATATTTCCGCAATTCTACGCTGACAGCGTCTGACTTCTCCGGGATAGGTCTGCTGCAGATATTCCAGGTCACTTAATAGTTCTTTTTCATTCATTCTACCGGGATATCCGGGCAATGTCATAAAAAATGGGCGTGATACCATAATTTTTCGCCTCGTGCTTTTTTATAGCATATGCACAGAATAAAAAATAGGTGCTGCGATTCTTATCGCAGCACCTCAATTCTTGCCATTGCTCTCTGCAATGCCGTCTCTGCCCTGGCAATATCCGTCTCCGGCGTCT
>ENA-OURQ01001687-OURQ01001687.1-human-gut-metagenome-genome-assembly--contig:-NODE-1687-length-18145-cov-3.249807_pt1 | contig 18145 bp, 15 predicted proteins | sample MGYA00242105_ERZ508999 | MGnify/ENA primary metagenome ERZ508999 (study PRJEB26280, sample SAMEA2338771) | human gut metagenome | biome: human gut; feature: human-associated habitat; material: faeces...
TGTTATGCCTTCGTTGTGGTCAGAACTTCATCATTGACCAGCTGATTGGCCTTATCAAAGGCTTCGATCATCTGAGTCGCTTTCGGATGGAGATAGACTTCATCTAACGTTTTGGATTTGGGCGTGTGCCCGACAGCGCGTTTCAGGATATCCTTGTTGACGCCTGCGCGGTCACAAAGGCTGGCGTAGGTATGGCGGGTGGTGTAGGGCGTATAGGTGGCAAGCTTCCCGGCAAACTCCGGTTTGCGCTTACCATTTTCGTCGTAAGGATTCGGCTGGATGCCGATTTCCTCCAAGAAAGGATAGAATTTGCGGTTACGCCAGTTCTTCTCATTCCAGAAACCGCCTTTTCCATTGGGAAAGAGCGGACCGTTTTCCACAGAGGTGGCATACGCATGTTCAAAAACCGGAATGCCAAAGTCGAGAATGGGAATGATGCGGTTGCGTCCGGCCTCGGTCTTGCAGCCGCCGATCAGATAAGCACCGGATTCCGTGCGGTGAAAATCTTCGTGTTTGAAGTGCAGCAGCTCATAGATACGCACTCCGCAGGCCAGAAGAGCAATTACCATCTGCCCGGTGGGCGTGTTCTTCTGGCTCAGGATCAGCGTCACCTGTTCGTCCGTGAAAATCTCGCGTTCCGGAGATTTGCGTCCTTCGACTTTCAGGACAGATGCAAGGTTGGCATCCACGACACGCCAGCCAATGGCTGTGCGATACAGCTTACTGATAAGAATACGCTCTTTTTCCAACATGCTTTGAGACAGGCCGTTATCGGCCATCTTATCAAGGATGTTTTGGAAGTCTTGCGCATAGAGGGCGGCAATTTTGAAGTGCCACAGCGGACGGAGATATTTCCACGCAATGTCATAGAGCTCGCGAGCCTTATCGGACCGGCCCTTATATTCACGGGACTCTTTGAACATCCGGAAGCAGTCCTGCAGGGTAGAGTCCTGATAGGGTGTGGCCGGACGCTTCATCATTTCGGCGCGGACAGCTTCTGCTTCTTCACGGGTGACGTAGGTGCCAACAGCCTTCATGACTGTAATTCCGGTGTGAGGATCAGGGATTGGCATTCGGAGCAGCCATGGCTTCCGGCGTGTTCCGGACATTTTCGTGATGCTGCCATTGCCAGACGAGGCTTTCAGCCGGGGCGATTCTCGTTTGGCTGGAACGGCAGGGGGAGCTACTGCACCGGGGGGTGGCGCTGTGCCAACGGGATGACCGCAGGCAGAGCAGAATTTAGCGGTATCTGAGATTTGATGACCGCAATTTTCACAGAACATAGAATTGAACCTCCTATTGCTTTGAACTTGCTTCAAAAATGCCCCCGGCATTTGGAGGATGCCGAGGGCGGATGGTCGAATTAGTTACGGGCGCGGGAGAGCTGGTACTCCAGGCTCTGTTCAGCTGTGAGACCATTCTGGATGAAATTTACCAAATTTGGGTAAAAGATGTAGATACGTGATCCGTTCGGTACGTGACTTATGTAACCGGCGGCTACGAGGTTGCGGAGACTGTGGTATGTTATATCATAACCTTCGCTCCGTGCACGACGTGCGGCACCTGTTAGTGTAAGAAAATCCTGCGGCTTATTAACCATAATTTTTCTCTCCTTTCATAAACTGATGGAAAGCACAGGTGGCTTTTCATAATAAGCATATCTTTTTGAGATATAGGACTCTTAAAGGGCGATTAAGGGTACCAGGGAAGATCTGGCTCCTTTGAGAAGTCATAACGCTCCAAAGAATGTAAATCAGGTTGTACTTCCTCATATTGGGCGTTTAAAGGGGGAACGACATAGCCGCAGTTAAAAAATTGACTCTGGTCACGCAGCGTGATAGCACTACAATCGATGTATCCACAATCGCCGGAGTGGCAACATGGAGGCGTTGTAAAGTAAATTGGAGCGCCCATAGTTGAAAGCAGATCAGCGTACTCGGGAGAAACAGGGTTTTCAAAAAATCCATCCGGGATGTTCATGATAAATCCTCCTTGAAAACGATTGACAAGCGAAGCATTTAAAGCTTTACTTATATTACAAGAATACTTGGTTATAAATTTCTGCCTTTGAATGCTGGCAATGGAATCAGGTGCTCGATTTCGACAATGAAGCCGATGCAATGTCTTCCAGATGACTGACGTTCACACAAATAGGAGCGCGAGTGGGTTTGGCTTCTTCCCCAATATAAATAGGACCTTGAAAAACGCACTGCCCAACTTCTAGATTCCGTAAAAGGTCAGAAATCTCAGCCCGATGCTGTGGAGATGCGAGAAGCTCGGCATAATACTTTACTTCTAGGAGAGCAGGGTGAAAGAGAAGTTTGTGGTTTGCTTGGCAGAGCATCGTTCTTTCGGACGCATTAAACTCACGGATACTCTGGCTGGCAAGGATCACATTCAGAGAGTATTTTCTTCCTTCTGTCAGGATTTTGCCAAGATAACAGTCCTTGTCGATGGAGAGGTTCTGCATCTCATCTATGTAGATGTAGCGTGGCGGTTGCCCTCCCTGTGATGCAGTGCGAAACTCATCAAAAAGAAGTAAGTCAACAATCACGTTCTTGAAGAGGGGCGGAAACTTGCTTAGGCTGATGTTTTCGATTCCGAAAGAATAGTTGACAGACTGATGTCTAAAAATATTGTGCCGCAGGAGAGGCGCAAGATAAGCCATTGCGTTTCTTGATGCTTTCGTGTCAAATTCTTCAAGGGCTTTGAGAACTGCTGGGAAAATGTCTGGATTATTGTCGCGGTCTGAAATTGCATATTCAAGAGATTCTGAGAGGGCGGTTGTTGAAGAACGGCTTAACCTGAGATGGCGATCTATAATATTGGAAAGCGTATAACTTAAATCTGCAGGTGATTCCATAGTTCCATCCGCGTAGTGCAGTGGCTCGAAAAGCGTTGTTGGAATTGGCGTGTTGTATGCATCAATTTGTGAGGACAGATGTTCAAATGACTTTCTGAAAATTGGAAAGAGATGTTCCGGGGCAGAGGAGTTATGAATATCGATGCTGCGGACGCTATAGCTCTGATTGGCCTTTTGCAGCACGATACTTTGGGCAGCAACACTCTTTCCGTAGCCGGATTCACCGAGGATGACATAAGAATCGTTATCCTGTCCAGGGATACTTTTTGTGGAAACGGATAGTTCTTGGCTGCCCTCATAGTACTTTCCTATGTAGGTTTGCGATAGCATAGACATAATAATCAAACTCCTTTTTATTTTTAGATTTCAACAAGGTCACGACTTCCGGGTTGATGTAGGCTACTTCTCAGAAGTGTTCGAAAGCGAAAATCCTTTGATTCATTTGGTGCAAAGGTGAGCGTTTTGGGGACTGATCCCGAAAGAACCCCGGCAGTTTTCAGACGATTGAGCACGTCGGACGGCATATAGGATCGCAGCTGCACCTTAATGATTTTCTTCAAAAGGGCAGTCGATGTATAATAATAGGTATCATCATATAGAATCTCATTCTGACAGTCAAAACTGCTATCGACATCTTCGAGTGGACGAAAACAAATCATATCACTTCGCCGGGCTGCATAGAGTGCATTCCGGAATAAACTGTTGATACTATCTCCATTGAACCTCTCCCAGTATTGAATATATAGGGTAAGGCATTCATTATGGGAACGTGCAACTACCCCTTTTTGACTGGGGTCTCTGATAGAAAAATACCACTGTACGACAGCAGCAATCGCGGCTAGTACGGAAATTTCCTGTCGAACGGGGCAGTCTTCTCCGAGTTCGTCAAAAAATTCTGTGTAAACTTTATCGATTTGAGCTTCAAATGCATCGGAGTTCCCGATAATCAGCTTTATCAGATCTCCAATTGAATTGAGCGAATTGGTTCTAATGCGGTGGTCAGAGAAATTTTGTACTGGTAAACAAAATATTCGCTGCCGAGGTGTTAAGTCTTGAGACACCACGATATATACGGGGTGCCTCTGATCGCTTTGCATAGAATTCATCAGCGCTTGATAGTTTTTGTCCCGACTATAGGCACTGGAAGACTCATTGAAGTTGATGTTTTCAGCGCGAATCCATACAAGAGGGCGGTCGATCAAGCTTTCTAACTCTTTTTTAAATACGCGAGGTGATTCGTCAAGGCTCAAATCTGTGTGTAGATACCGGTTATGCGTCAGTACACAGAACGGGCGTCTGATCCATAACTCGGGAGATAAACGTCCCTGTAGGACGGCATATAGCGATAGCAACTGATACATCACCATGTCAGATGTGGACGGGAGAGTAAAGCTAAAAAGCACCGTGTTAAGATCAACCCAGTTACTTTCTTGAAAACCCCATGAGTTTTTAGAAGAATACCAGCCGGGAGAGTACTTTATCAGCGGAGAAACAGAATTGAGCATGGGTGCGGTATAACGAGCAATCAACTCCGCGCAAATGGCGAGTGAAAAATTTGCTGTAGTTACAAAACCGTGGTCTTGCAGCAAAGTATAGCGATGAACGGCATTACAGGCTGCATCAACTATAACTTCTTTGTGTTCTCTGGTAGGAGTATCAAACGTATATTTGATGTATTCTTTTTGGGTGCTATGCTCTACAATTTTTTGTGCCCGAAGATTTCGGCAAGCACTAAAAGGCTTTTCAATAGTATTGATGCTATTACTGTACAAGAGGACTAGATAGCCCTGAGGATCAGTAGTTAAGCCATAGTTTTCGAAACTGAGTGCCTTCTGTCTGTAAGCTTTTTGTGCGTCACTCTCCCATGCCGCTTTAAGCTCTTGAGCATTTGCCTCAAGAGGATCGTATTGAGAGGATGATGGCTGTTGTGATTGGTGCGAGGGAGTAGATGGCGGTACAGGACTATTTGATGGTGCGGCACTATAGTAAGTTGAACATTGTGTAACATCCTGCGTCGTGGCAACTGTTTGTGTCCAGTTTCTTTTAGGAAAAGTCGAACTGACTTCTTCTGGCGGATTATAGGGTGTTCCATCAAGATTCTGAAGAGCATTGATCATGCCACTAGTGTTTGAAGCATTCATAAAGTATCCTTTCTTATCTTATGAGGTGAGTTGGCGGACGGCAGGCAGTTTGTCCGGTCGGTCTCGGGGTCAACTGCCCGCTATGCGGTTGTCAAGGTGCAGACTGGAGGGAAAGATACTGTGATCTTTCTAATTAAATTTTAGCACTTTTGAAGGAAAACAAATTTGAGTTTTCGTGACCGAAAATGAGAAAAGTATCAAAATAATGTAAAAGGCCGACTTTTGGAGAGATGAAATGATTGAGAAAATGGTATTGTTTGAAAATCAAAAGCAACTGGAGGAAACTCGCGATGAGCTGGAAAGATGCAAGCGTTTTAGCTTTCGATTGTATGCGAAAGAATTACCGTTGGAATTGACTTTAAGTCATGAAGAAAACAATGAAGTCAATGCGGTCAAAGCGATTTTGAAAGATATGGAAAAGGGAAACTGGCCAATGCTGCATTATTTTAGAATGCATTGTAAAAGCGATAGCGATCCGCCCAAGATACTTCAAGCCAATGCAATAGGATGTGTGATGATGTCATTGAGGTATTTAACAGCACGAAATATATCGGCTTCAGAATTTAAAAAGAAAATTTTTGATTGGGATGAAGATGGGGAAGGGTACGAGACATATCAAAGACGAGTGCGTGCCTTGGCGAGCAAAACAAAAAAAGTGGAACAGATAAAAATGAATCATACGGAAGAATTTCCATTTAACTTGATATGCCCGTACCAGTTTATTCCCACAATGAAGAAAAACGAGAAAGTAAAGGAATTTTTGACGCCGTTGTTTAGCGCTGCAACAAAGCATATTGTGGAAGAAAATCGTGACAGCGTAAGTTGGAATGTTTTAAGACTGGCAGAAAAAGAAAAAGAAATATTTGATGAATCAGACACAGGAAGCCTAGAAAAACAGAAAAAAAGCCGATTGAAAGATAGATGCGAGGACTTATGTGTAGCTATTGAAAAAATGAGTAAGGTAGATCTTTCTCAAAAAGGAAATCATAGCGAAACCGTTGTCTTATATTTTGCACGTGAGAATATATATCACTGCGAAAAATTAAACCGTATAGGAAAAGAAAAAATAGATCAAAGAACTGCAAGATTGATTATACATAAATCTTGCTATCCAATGGCATTCTATTTGGACGAAATCATTGAAAAATATGAAGGCGCTGCATTCATGTGCCAGTATGGCCGATATTTAAATATGGTAGCGGTTGCTCTTGTGGAATATGCATATGAAAATTTAAAGTTCAAAAAAGGGAGCGCGACCTATTGGCAGGCAATACAAGAGGCGGAGAGAATTCTCGGTAACTATATTGATGAATACTGGGACTATTACTTTTCTTTCTTAGATAAAAAAGAAAAAACGTTTCTTATTTCGGAAGAGGTGAAACCACGTATTTCGGATGATGCAATTTCGGCTATTTATATGTGCTTTTTAAACCGGGATATTTTATACAAAGCCCCTGATTTTGATTTTGATGTGATACCGCAATATTATTGTGCTGATGAAGTACCTCCGACCAAATATGAACTGAATGGCCCTATCGAAAGTATAGTAAGTAAATTGCACAATGGATTTATTATTGTACAGAATAGTGAGAACCAAAAGGAAGAACAAGATAAATTTACTGAGGCACTCAAAGAACAAGAATTACTTCAAGTAGAGGAAAAAACGCTTAGGCTAAAGCCACTTGGAGTGGATGACAATTGGGAAAGGCTTTTAAAAGTATTTGGAAAAACAAAGAAGAGTATTAGGGTAAAAGATTTTCGATATGAGCGTGTTTGGAAATCGGGTCGTATAGAGGCTATTTGTGGATGGAAAAATCCGCAGCTGATGAAAAACTGGATGGAGAAAAATGGAGTTGAAATTCCGGAGGTAGAAAGCGAATCATTAGACACAGAAGTGGACTATAAGGTTATAATGAAACTACTTATGGCCGGGTCAAATGACTTCGGAAGAGCCAAGATAAGATGGACAATAAGATTAGGAAAAATAAAAAACTGTATCAAGGGCAATGATTATATGTATTATTGGGAATGGGAACCAGAACTTACGGATGGTGGAAAACTGCTTAAATATGAAGCTGTACAAGCAGAAAAGCGTATTGCATCCTACACTTCTGAAAAAATTTGAGCGTTAAATGCTCCTTGATATCAGGAAAATAGGAGTTTACAAGCAAAATTTTTTTGAAAGTGTAGGAACAAGGGACACATAATGGCATTTTGACATAAATTCAGGGCGATCACGCAAGTGGTCGCCCTTTCTCTGTATCTGGTATGATTTGACCTTCGGCAACATTATAGTAACCCACCAAAGGAGGATTTGCCGTTATGTTTGATTGCTATGACACTCTGATCACTCCAGAAGAAGTTGCCGATATGCTGGGATGTGGTATGAACACCACCTATAAGCTTTTGAAGTCTGGAAAGATAAAGGCCATGAGGATCGGCCGATCTTGGAGGATTCCTAAGAGAGCGGTACAGGAATATATTATACAGGAATCCCACTTGAAATCAGTTGGGTGGTAACATGAAAAAGCCCACATGGATGATGTTCCATGTGGGTTTTCTAATGCCTGAAAGTAGTGCTTGATGGAGTGATGTACATACGGGTAATCCAATGTTAATGCTAAATAATGTATAGAGCAGAAGGAAGGTGAAAGTTAATCTTTATTAATGACACTAACATTAGGATAAAGCGGCTGAATGGAATAGTTGTAGTACAAACAGTCGCACAAGAGCAGCCGAATGTGTAGTGTATATACATTTGGCTATTCTTGCTAGGAGGGGGAGGCGGATGCCGTCATAAATAATATTTTATTCTATAAATTCTCATCTATATTTTCAATGATATTAATTTATCTTTATGAAATATATGAATAGAAAGAAGGTGCTTATAATGGGAAATATCTTTAGTATACGATTGACAGATGAAGATAAAATTCATCTACAACAGAGAATGGATGAAACTGGTAAAAATGCAACAGAAGTATTTAAGAGCGCAATCTATTTTACCAAAATAGATGCAGACCTTGTTGATGAAATTATATCTAATATTGGATATTATGCGAGTGAAAAAAATTGGGAAGGAGTAAAAGAGGAGGTTCATAGGTATGTGTTATATCGAACTCAAAAATGAGAAGTATGAAACTTTGGAAGATTTAAAACGGTTACTACATTATATTCTTAGATTAGATAAAACAGCAGAAGATAGTCAAAGAGCGAATACTATAACAAATACCTTAGCAGGTTGTCAGCCAGCGATGATTCCCAATGAATATTTGTGTGATCCGAGTTCAGTTTTTCAGCTGATGCTTTTTGAAGTCAGGAGAAGACATAAAGGTATTCCGCAGTTTGCAAAACACCGCATTGTTTCCTTCGCAGCAACAGATTGTATTTTGCCACAGGATGTAGTATCTCTAGCAGAAAGAATAGCAAGTATCTATGCGAAGAAAGGTTATATTACAGCCTATGGAATTCATGCGGATAGATTTAATGTACATATTCATTTTGCAGTTTGTGCAGTATCGTTTCAAACACAGAATATGTTTCATATTCAATGGGAATCTGAGTGGAATATGCTTGTAACGGTAACAAATCAGTGGAAATCTGAGTTCGACGAGATGCTTCAAAATAATATCCAAATGAGACAGTCAAGAGAAGCTGCATTGTATGGCGATGATATCGTTCGATACGGAAGCATTTCTCTGACAGCAAAAGGTCAAATGAATCAGAACAAAAAATCAAAGCGCAAATAAGAAGGGAGAATACAATGGATAAGTTTGATGAAAAAGTTATCGGCTACGAACCTACGAAAGACATTCTGCGTCAGATTCTGGATATTCTAAAAAGACCGGAGGTTTATAAAAGAAAGGGCATTTCTATTCCAAGAGGGCTGCTGATGGAATCTGATCCTGGTCTTGGAAAAAGTCTGCTGGCATCTATCCTGATGGAAGAGTCCGAACGGAAGCCCTTTGTTTTTCGTAAAACCAGTCAGGAAAACAGTTTTCTGAATGAATTAAGGGCTGTATTTGCTATGGCAAAGGAGGACGCACCTAGTATACTGCTCTTAGAAGATTTGAACCTCTATGTAGAATCGAATTCTCCCTATGCTCCGGAATGGGCTTGTCTGCAAGCCTGTATTGATGATGCAAAGGACACAGATTTATTTGTGATTGCTACTACTAACGATACAAGGTATATGCCACCATCCCTGTTGAGACCGGGTAGATTTGATTATGTGATCTATCTGCAACCTCCGATTGGAGAGAATGCAGAGAACATTGTCAGCTACTATCTCAGGGATAAAGATTTGGCAGAGGATGTGCTGATTTCAGATATCGTCAAGGCTATGCCCAAGGTAAGCTGTGCTACACTGGAAACGGTAATGAACCTTGCTGCGCTGAATAGTGTCTATCAAGGTCATGAGCACATCCAGAAGGAAGATATCACAGAAGCTCTTCTTCAGGTGGTATATAAACTCCAAAAGACGGATAAGGAAACTGACTCCACAGAGTTGCAGAAGATTGCAGTACATGAAGCTGCCCATGCAGTGGTCGGAGAAGTTCTTCACCCCGGAAGCATTGGAATTGTCACGGTTCGCGGAAGCCAAGGTGTGATCGGTGGTATGGCAAATGGCTGTGCTACTTATGCACAAAATGAGGAGGAATTTCTGGATGAAGTGACCAAAACATTGGCAGGCAGAGCGGGTGTGTCTCTGATCTATGGTGTTATGGATATTCAGGCATCGGCCGATATAGAGCAAGCAGATAAGCTCATGGATATTTGGCTGTGTCACTTTGCAGGTGGTGGCTTCGCGGGAACCGAATCAGGGGACAACAGAATGTCCGAGCAGAGACTTTCTTATAATGAAGCCATCAAGTCAGCAAAACTGGAAGAACTTTACCGAAGAGCATATAAGATTCTTCATAATAATAAGTATTTTCTGCTTGCTGTGCAGCATGGTCTTCTGGAACATGAAACGCTTCTGAACAGTGATCTTGCAAAAATTCGGGAATCTTGTATCTAAAACCTATTATTCAAAATGATAAAGCGGTCAAGTCCTTCAGGGGCTTGACCGTATTTTGCTGCGGAATAGTTGAATTTTATCTTATATAAGAAGCTACAAAAACATAGCCCGTGAGTGAGACGCGCGTGTCGAAAGTGAATTTTTGCAAGCGCCCCTGTAGCACACCCATTCTGAAAATGGGTGTGCCGTGAGAGGGTGCTCGCGGAAATTCGCTTTTGACACAAGCGGCTCACGAGCGGAAAAAATTTTATACCTCTTCCTTTATATATAGGAAGGAACGCAGCATTTGAGAGACCGCTGTTCTTTGAGCAGGAGAGAGTTTAGCCCAGAGATCAAGAATTTCCTTTTGATCGGGGGTTAAGTAAACAGAGTCTTCCTCCTGAAAGAACTGGGAAAGCGAGATACCAAGGCCGGAGCAGATTTTCTCAAGAGAAGCTACATTGGGTTGAAGATTCCGTCTGCGCCAGGTAGAAATGGTAGATTGTGTCAGACCTGAATTCTCTGCGAGGGCATACTCAGACCAGCCACGGGAAAGGCGTTCCCGCTCAATACGGCCCAGGATATCAAATGTGGGCTTCTCTCGTTCCATGGTTCAGCCTCCTTAGATAAATCGTAGTGTGTACTTACGATTTTATTGTGATGAGACTTGACCGATAATTATATAAGTCGTATACTTTTGACAGTATATATCGAAACAAAGGCGAGCATTTTGGAAAATCGACACAGGAATTTCAAAGAAAAAAGAAGATGGACAGATTCTGTCTAACACCCTTGCTATAATGAGAACAAAGGAAGAGCGACCTTCCGTAAAGGATGTAAAGCATTCCGATGAAGTGGAAAGGGAGAATTTTGTAATGGAGAAAACAGAGTTCCTTCCGAATGTTCAGACCGAAGAGAAAAAGGAAAACGCAGAATCTGTCCAGAGTAACGCAGTCAATGCAGACATGAATGCAGCGGCGCAGGGACATGGATATGCTGCAGAGCAGGCAAACAACCTCTATGATATCCTGACCGGTAAGGATGCAAAGATCGTGGGCGGCGATAACGCCAAGGATGGCCCCGACCGCATGGTAAATGGTGTCAACATCCAGACCAAGTATTGCCACGATGCCGCTTCTTCTGTGCAGGCGGCATTTGAGAACGGCTAGTGTCGTTATGTCAATGCCGCCCGGCAGATGAACACGACCTAGACACTGGCAGAAAACCGGCTCCACAAAATGGCAGACGATGAGCACCAGCATCAGCAGAATATGACATCCATCCGGCAGGAGCGTGCCGAGATGAAAGTGATGAAAAATGAACTTGCAGAACTTATGGGAGGTATTGAATTATGAGTACTGAATTGAATGTGATCCCTTCTTCCGCATTGACAGAGCAGGAGCAGGCAGACCTGAACGCCAGCGTTGATTCCATCATTGCTGCCCACAAGAACAACCGGCAGGAAATCAACCGCCTTGTTTTTGAGAGCGTTTCCGCCATGACGGACAGCGAGGGCTATGAGCAGGAGCTTTCCAGTCGGAAGGGACTGCGCCGTTTTTGGGGTGCAATTACCGGCAGCAATAAGCGCTTGCAGGATAAGATCAACAGCAGCCGTGCAGCAGCACAGTTTGCCGCTCAGACTACCTTGCCGCGCCTTTCGGAGCAGAACTTGCTGACCTTTGACCTGATTACTGCTGTCAATAATAAGCTGAACGCCTCCATGACGGCTGTGGAGGGAGAAGTCAACCAGATCTATGCGGCGCTGATCCAGTTCTTTAAACAGAACCGCAGTGATATGATCCAGCTGGAAAACCGCGTAGCAAAATTGGAACAAAATGTAAATCTGATCAACTGGCAGAATTCCATTGAGTACCAGATGCTGGATGGCGTAGAATATGTTGATCTGGACGATGCTTCCAAAATCGTCTGCATGGTGCGTGATTTCTACGATATCACCAGCGGTGAATGGCGCACCCCTGACCTGCTTTTGCTGAAAACAGTCATGAGTACCATAGATATTTCTCCGCGTGGAAATATCCGCTACTATGATTTCATCGTCCGTGTGGCTGGGGATGAAAAGCTGCTGACCAAACTGCTGGGAGGCAAGCACATCCAGCGTTTGCCTGAAACCTATCTGGTGCCGCTGTTTGGCATCAAGAAACTGGAATTGCTGGATACCGACGAAGCCTACATTGTGGAAACAGTGGAAAATTTGCTCCAGAGCGCAGGCGTTGTCGCAGACCGTCACAAGCTGGAAAATAATCTGGTGCAGAACTATGTGGCGCAGGAAGCACAGGTGAATCTGGATACCGAGGTCAACAATTATGACCTGACGATGGAAATGCTGTTCAACCTCCGCTTCGCCGAGGACTCCGGCCTGTTCTTGGAAGAAGTTGTGCCCGAAGTGCAGGAAATGGAACCCGCAGAGCAAATCGAGGAAAACGCGAAAGCGGCAGAACAGGAAGCGGCGGAAAAACTGGCAGAAGAAGGCAAGGCCGCAGAAGAAGAGTTCCTGAAGGCTAACTTTGAAGATAGTGTTCCGCAGTTGGAAGACTTGTCCGATAAAGGCTATGCCCGCGCCAATGGGATGCTTTTCTGGGCGTATTATTTTGGGTACGAGGATTATCCCAGTGACCCGCAAAAGGCGTTGGAATATGCGAAAAAAGGTTCTGATGTAGCAGACCCGATCTGCGGCCTGCTGTATGCGGCCTATTCAGATATTTCGCAAGCGGAAAAGCTTGAACAGCTTCGTGAACTCCGGCCGCAGGTGCGCAAGATGGCGGATGCAAATGACAGTCTGGCAAGGTTAATATTGGGCGTGTGCTATTTCCACGATCAGCAGTATGAGGATGCACAGAAGCATCTTGACCAATACGAAAAGGCTGGCGGGGTACTGGCCTATGAAATGCTTGGACTGATGCAGCAGTATATACAGGAAAAGGGAAAGACCGCCTTAACATATTACGAAAAAGCGGTAAAAAACAAGTTTTATCATGCATATGTTCTGATCGGTGATATGTATTGGAATGGCTGCACTAACATCGCGGAAATGTTCATGCCAAATTCTTCTAGGATTGAGAAGGATGGAACAAAAGCACGAGAATACTATAAAAAGGCAGCGGAACATAATCAGGCAGAAGGAGCCCATAAGATGGTGGAAACTACCGCTGGAACTGTTGAGAGGGCTTATTGGACAAAAGTGGCAGAAAAACAGGGCTACAAAAATGGTATGAAGTCGTGGACGAGCGACATTGCAGAATTTAATAAATAAAATAATAAGAAGATAGTCCATCATTGTCCATCTTCGTTGCTATAATGAAGGCAAACAAAGAGGAGGACAAGCCAATGACAGCAGATACCTTAAAAACCACCCGTGTGCTGGAGCTTTACCAAGCCTTTCTTTCCGGCAGGCTCATCAACAAACAGGAAGCCGCAGAGCAGTACCATGTGAATGCCCGCTCCATCCAGCGGGACATTGACAGCATCCGGGATTTTCTGGCGGAACAGTGTGCCAAAGAGGGCATCGTCCGCAGAATCGAGTACGACAAAAAAGAAAACGGCTATCGTCTGGTCACGCAGGAGATCGAGCGGCTTTCCAAGGGTGAGGTGCTGGCCTTGTGCAAGATTCTGCTGGAAAGCCGAGCCTTCACCAGAGAACAGGTGGAAAAGCAACTGCAAATCATCCTGAACCTTTGTGTGTCCCAGAAGGAAAAGGCAGAGGTCGAATGGTTCATCAGCAATGAGCTGTTCAACTATCACGACCCGGCTCATGCAGCCATTGACCCGGACAATCTGTGGATGGTGGCACAGGCCATCCGCAATCAGTCAGTGTTGGAAATTGAATATCAGAAGCTGAAAGACCACCAGATCGTAAAACGGACGGTTGAGCCGGTGGGGCTGATGTTCTCAGAGTATTATTTCTATCTCATGGGTATTATCACAGACCGCTCCACCAGAGAAGCTTTCCACAAAAAGAACGATCCTTATCCAACTATTTATCGGCTTGATAGGATACATTCCATCAAGGAAACCGGAGAAAAGTTCTCTGTTCCCTACAAAGATCGCTTCAAAGAGGGTGAGTACAAGAACCGCACCCAGTTCATGTTTGGCGGTGAACCGCAGAAAATCAGCTTCAACTACTATGGCCCATCGGTGGAAGCTGTGCTGGACAAGTTCCCGATGGCAAAAGTCGTAGACGAAAAAGAGGGTGTGTGCTCCATTGAAGCAGAAGTCTTTGGAACCGGCGTGAAAATGTGGTTGCTTAGTCAAGGAGGCAAAGTCAGAGTGACTGCGCCGGAAACACTGGTGCAGGAAATGAAACAGGAAATTGAAAAGATGGACGATCGGTATTAAGGAGGTTGTCTTACGAGCAAGGAGAGCGAATAGAACTAAACTGCGAAATGCACTGAAAGGAACACACTTAGAAAGCAGGAGGTAAAAGAAAATGGCTAAAACTATCAAGTTCAATCTGATCTGTGACAACACACCGGTACGGACTATTGAAGACCTTCAGAACAATTTCTCCATTGAGGATGTGCTGGACTATTACCGCAATGGTCTGCTCTGCCGCTGGCTGAAGGTGCGCGGCTACGAAGAAGAGCTGAAAAAGGTGGAAGAAATCCGTTCGGAAGATTCCATGGGCATCATCAAGGAGTTGATTCGGATCTTTGAGATTCCCTGCGACCCGGCAGAAGTAGAAAAGAGCATTTACATCCTGAAATATAAGGTGGAAAGCGAGAGCGAGAACGAGCAGTACAAACAGGAAGGTTATAAGGTAGAAGGCATCATTGAAGACTATCAGCAGGGATATCGGAGCCTGCTCAATACCATTTTCGAAAACCAAAATGATGCTGCGCAGATCAAGGCGGCTATTCAGGAGATCGTAGAGAAATACAAGTGGGTGCTGCAATATGATTACCGCAGGGTTTTAACGGAATTGATTGACCAGAAGATGCTTCTGGCTGTCATGTGCTTCCTGATGAATGAGCAGGCGCGTGAAGTCTGCTTTGCACCCGACCCGGAGAATCTGACCTTCCCGGCAGGCTCTGACAACTATGTGCTCTATGAAAAAATTAAAACAATGCTGGGACAAAAAGAAATTATGGAAACACTGGGTGACAACCTGAAATCCTTTTCTGGTGTTACAGACGGTTATTGGAAAGACCTGAAGCCGAAGGGACAGAAATACATGCTGCTCAGTATTGGAGTCGGCGACTTTGCCCGTTCTGCTGGTGTGATTGGCGGAGATCTTGGCAGTGCTCAGATCAACGGCAAATTCCCCGTTGTGGACGGCATTGACTATAAGAGCAACTCTTCCATGCGCACTATGCTTTACATGGAGGTGTAAGGATGAAACGCAGTGCAGAAAATATCCTGGCTTCCTACATTGACGCGCTGCACCCGATCATTTACATTAACCACTTTGATTTCAAGGTGATCGATGCAGCAATTGCGCACGTTGGGCAGGGTGCAAAATGTGTGGAGTTCAACAATGCGCTTGGACTTGTGGACTTTAAGACTAAAAGCCCTATGAAGGGCTGCTCTCTGGAAGAATTTTTGAAGCTGACCATGGATGATGGTTTTGAGCAGCAGACCTTCCTGATTCTGAAGGATGTCCACCGGGAACTGGATAATCCCAAAGTAATTGCGTACATGAAGCGCATTGCGGAAAACAACCTCTATAACGAGAATTACAGTGCTACGATTTTTATTATCTCTGAAGTGACGGTCATTCCGCGTGAGCTGGAAAATTACATTACGATTTTTGATATCCCGCTGCCGACCATTGATGAGATTCGGGGCATTATTCGTGCGTTCATCACAGATATGGAAATTGAGGTGGATGCTGACACCATTGACGAAATTGCCCTTTCGTTCAAGGGGCTGAACGAGTTCCAGATCCGGCAGATTCTGACGTTGGCGTATCAGGACGGTGGCTGTATCACACGAGGAGATAAGGCTCTGATCCTGAAGGAAAAGGAGCAGTTCATCAAGAAATCCGGCATGTTGGAGATTGTTAACTTCAGTGAAAGCATTGAGGACATCGGTGGTCTGGAAAATCTGAAAGACTGGCTGTACCGCAAGGCGTTTATCTTCCGGGAGCTGGACAAGGCCATCAAGTTCGGTGTGGATGTGCCCAAAGGCATTATGATCATCGGTATGCCGGGCTGTGGTAAGAGCCTGACTGCCAAGGCGACGGCAAGTCTGTTTGAGATTCCGCTGGTGCGTCTGGACGTGGGACGGCTGCTGGGCAAGTATGTGGGTGAATCCGAAGAGAATATGCGGAACGCGCTCAAGCTTTCGGAGGCCATCAGCCCGTGTGTGCTCTGGATCGATGAAATTGAAAAAGCCTTTGCCGGTGTCGGCGGCGAGGGCGGCGGCAACGATGTGACTACACGGTTGTTTGGTCAGTTCCTGACCTGGATGCAGGAAAAAGAGAACACGGTCTTTATTGTGGCGACCGCAAATGATATCTCCCGTCTGCCGCCGGAATTTCTGCGTAAAGGCCGCTTTGATGAGCTGTTTTTTGTGGATCTGCCCAATGGAACCGAGCGCCGGAAGATTTTGGAAATTCACTTGAAAAAGCGCAAAAAGTGGAATGAGAACATTGATTCCATTGCACTTATCAAAGAAACAGAAGGCTACAATGGCGCAGATCTGGAAGCTGTGGTCAAGGATACCATTGAACGTGCCTTCATCGAGGGCAGAACGACCATTACCACAGCCGATCTGATCCGCTCCATCAAGGACACTAAGTCCATTTCCTGCACGCTGAAAGATAAGATCGCCAGCATCCAGAAAACTGTGGAGAAGATCGATATCAAGCCTGCCAGCCTGGACGACAAGAAGGAAAAAGAGCCGGACCCCTCACAGGTGTATATGAAGGCTGCAAAAGCAAAAGTATAGCCGAATCCCTTGCGGGCGTGTGCGGAGGCCGCAAAGGTAAAAGCGGAACCGGGAGTAAAAACGGCTGCGAGCGTCACAAGCGCAACTCGCGGGTTATATGCTGATATATTTGGAGTACTGATGGAAGAGCAGAAAGGAAAGCAGCAATGAAAACGGTTGTGCAGCCCTATGATGAAGAAGTGGATGTGACTGTTCTGGAAGTGGATATGCCGGAGCCGGAACTGTTGGAACAGAAAACCGGTTCACCGGAGGTCACACCGGAGGACTGGGAAAAGGTCAAGCCGATCTACACGGATTTTATGCGGAGCTATACCAGCCACCCGGAACAGCCGGTGGAGCAATGGCTGGGTGGAAAGCTGCAGGAATATCTGCCGGAGGAACCTTCGGAAGAGATCCATAAGATGACGGACGAGATCGTTACCACTCTGCACCGGAACGAAGCGATGCACCAGTCCCTGCAAGAAGCTGTTGCCAATGGCCGCAGCAGGGAGAGCTGGTTTGCCGCGCAGACCCAGAAATCGGTTTCGGCAATGTCGGCGCAGGAAGCCTCGGTCTATTTGGCTGGGTTGGATAAGGCGCTGGATACAGCTAACGAGCAGCTTTACCACACTATTAACACCAAGGCTGGTGTGCCCAGCCAGAACCCGAATCTGGACGGGTATATTGCGGAACAGTACCATGCACAGACCTTTAACCTGAATGCCGAAGCAGCAGGAAGCGAGTATCGTGCCAAGGTGCTGGAACCGGATGGTGCTTACGGAAAAAATTCGGTGGATGTCGTCATTGTAGATGGCGAAGGCAAAATCGTCAAGCGGTATCAGTGCAAGTACGGGCAGGATTCCCACGCAACGGGGGAGATGTTTGAAAAAGGGGACTACCGTGGCCAAGGAAAACTGATCCCGGACGGACAGGAAATCGAAAAGAAATCGTCCAATGTCATTGAAGCGCCGGATGGAACCACCAGCAAGCCTCTGAGTAAGGAAAAAGCCAAGCAGATGCAGGAAGAGGCCCAGAGCGGCAATTGGAGTGAACTGAACTGGAACGAGTATCAGGTCAAGGATCTTGCCATGGGCATCGGCAAACAGGCGGGTGCAGCAGCACTGCAAGGGGCTGTGATCGGTGCAGGTATGACTGTGGCACAGAAGGTCTGGAACGGAGAAGAAATCGACGGGCAGGAAGTGGTGGAGGCTGCTCTGACCGGCGGTGCCGACTTTGGCGTAAAGGCAGCAACGGCAG
>ENA-OURQ01001690-OURQ01001690.1-human-gut-metagenome-genome-assembly--contig:-NODE-1690-length-18124-cov-2.710111_pt1 | contig 18124 bp, 15 predicted proteins | sample MGYA00242105_ERZ508999 | MGnify/ENA primary metagenome ERZ508999 (study PRJEB26280, sample SAMEA2338771) | human gut metagenome | biome: human gut; feature: human-associated habitat; material: faeces...
TCACGAAGCCATTTGATCCGTCACAGCTTGTCGCAAGAGTACGTTCACATCTGAAGCGTTATGAAAGGCTGACGACCAGGCATAAAGAAAGAGAAGAGAAAGAAAATGCACAGGAGCAGATCAAAGTAGAAGATGTCGTGATTGAGCCGCAGACATGGAGAGTATGGAAAGCAGGAGAAGAAGTGAAGCTTCCTCACAGGGAATTTGAACTTCTCGTATTTCTGGCAAAGAATCCGAACATTGTATTTTCAAAGGAAGCATTATTTGAAAAGATATGGGGATTCGATTATGTGTCGGATGCGGCAACCGTATCGGTGCATATCAACCGGTTAAGAGAAAAACTGGAAGACGATCCGAGAGATCCGAAGATCATAGAGACAGTATGGGGAGCAGGATACCGCCTGAATAGATAGTATCGGCAATATGCCGAAAAACAGGAGGTAAGGCCTGTTACAGAGAGAACAGAATTGTAAAATGTTACGAAATAAGAAAAGCACGCAGTGGGATATTGCGTGCTTTTTGAGTGCGTGATATTATTATAGTATAGTATGCAAGATAAGAAATCAGAGATTTACACAGTGAATCAGTAGTTATAAGGAGAGCGTATATGTCAGTAACAATACAACAGATCGCCGAAAAAGCAGGTGTATCAAGAGGAACCGTAGACCGGGCACTTAATAACCGCGGCCGGATCAACCCGGAAGTGGCAGAAATGGTGAAAAGAACCGCCGAAGAGATGGGATATGTGCACAAAGCAAGAAAGAGACAGAAAAGTGCCGGAGGAAAGAAAAAGATCGGGATCGTAACACAGCTTTCGGGATCTTCCTTCATGCTGGAAGTCAAAAGAGGAATACAGACCGGAAAAAAAGAACTGGAAGAACTTGGCGTAGAAGTGATCGTAAAAGAGAATACTTCCGTTCGTGAAGAGGACCAGTTGCGTGCAATTGACGAACTGGTGAAAGAAGGAATCCAGGGACTGGCACTGATGCCGGTAGATACCGAAGGCGTCAGGGAGAAATTAAACTGGCTGGTGAATGAAAAGAAGATTCCGGTCGTGACATTCAACTCGGATATCGTAGGAACAAAGAGATGCTGTTTTGTCGGAATGGATAATAAGTTAAGCGGGCAGACAGCAGCAGGGTTATTCGGGATGATGACCAGAGGCGTCGGAAAGATCCTTGTCATTACCGGATATTTCAGCAGTATGCTGAATAACTCTCGTGTAGACGGATTCGTAGAAGAGATAAAGAATATTTCACCAAAGCTTGAGATTGCCGGCGTGCAGGGAAGCTTTAACAATGCAGATGAAGTGGAACACATTATAGAGAATGCCATGATGAGTATATCCGGGATTAACGGAATCTTTGTGGTATCCGGCGGACAGGAAGGCATCGTCGAGGCATTCCGCAAACTTGGTGTAGAGCAGCGGCCATATGTTGTGATCTATGACCAGACTGCAAAGAATGAAACACTGTTAAAAGAAGGAACCGCAGATTTCCTGATCGATCAGAATGGGTTCGAACAGGGATACCGGCCGCCGAGGATCCTTGCAGATATCTTGTTGAACGGAACCTATCCGGACACAGAATATCTGTATACAGGAATCGATATTAAGACAAAATACAACCTGTAAGATAATCCGGGGTACACAGCCCTGATACCAGAGATGCAAGAGAAGGTGCCAGTGGCAGGGTTTGCAGATAAAGGGATGATTAGAATGATAATAAGACAGAGAAGAGGAAAACAGATATCAGCTTTATTACTCATGACGGTAATTCTGTGCTGCGGCTGCAGTAATCACAGTTCCTGGCAGAAGGCAAAAGACCGGTATGTGGTAGGAGTTGTAACCAAATCCAATACCAGTGAGTACTGGATGTCGGTGAATTCCGGCATGGAAGCGGCAGCTGCAAAATATGACATGGATGTGATCACGCTTGCTCCGGATTCGGAACTGGACCGGGAAGTTCAGGAAAAGCAGGTGGAAAAGCTGATCGATCAGAATGTGGATGCGCTGGCAGTTGCACCGATTGACTCTTATCATGTTCCGGACTATCTGGATGAAATAGAGAAAAAGAAGATTACGGCAGTATGTTTTGACAATGGAATGGTGGGCGGAGAACTTCCATATATCGGAATCGACAATCATAAGACAGGATATCAGCTGGCACAGGAACTGGCAGAACAGTTAGACCACAAAGGCCAGGTAGGAATTGTGGCAGGTGATTTAAAACAGAAAGGCCACAGAGAACGTGTGGAAGGATTTGAAGAATATATGAAGTCCGAACCGGAGATGACGGTGAAGTTCGTAGAAAGCGGCTATGCCAATCTGCAGATGTCGGAACAGAAAGTACGGGATCTTATGGGACAATATCCGCAAATCAGGGGAATTATGGCGACCAGTGCTGTCACTGCGATGGGACTTGTTGATGAATTGAAAGATACTGATATCAAAATTGTGGCAGTGGATGAACAGGAAGATTCCCTTAAGGCAGTAGAAAATGGGCAGATCTTGGCGCTTGCGGCACAGTCGGGATATGAGATTGGTTATGAAACGATTCACTATATCCAGAATCTGCGGAACGGAAAGCATCTGAAAAAGAAGTATTATCTGAATGCAGAGATACTGACACAGGACAATGTAAAGGAGTACAGAAAAAAAGATGAAAGTCAGAAGTATAAGAAGTAAGGTCCTGATCGCAATCACCGGGATCACACTGCTTACGGCAGCAGCCATGGCTTTCGTATTTTATGGAAGGTCATCCCGGATGATTGAGGAAAATTACATAACAGTGCTCAGTCAGAGAACCAGGCTGCTTACGGATACCGTAGATGATATGTTAAAAAATGTATGCAATATCGATATCAAAGCATCCTGTGACAAAGAGATCAAAGAGGAACTGGAACAATATCTGAATGACAAAGATGAGAAACGGCTGAACAATATCTCAACAAGATTACGTACATTTTCCAAGATGGATCAGGCAATCTCCAGTATGTATCTGGTGATCCCAGGCGAGAGTCAGTTTGTTACAACGCTGGATTATCCGGTGTACAGAAGTGGACTTAAGGAGGATAACCTTCGTCAATTTGAAACACTATGTGGAAAAAATGGCGGACCGGCGATCATGGATGATCTGGTGCACAGCAAAGATAAATTATTACAGTTTACGGAAAAGGTAACCGGAGAAGATGGACAGGTGATCGGTTATCTGTGTGCGAATATCGAAGAACAGAACTTAAGATATGATTATCTGGAAGATCCGTCGAATCAGGAACTGGGACAGATCGAACTGATCGAAGACGGCAGGATCATTGCAGCCAGAGAGCAGTCCCGGATGGGCAATAAATTTCCGGTAAAGAAGTATAAAAATTTTATCAGTCATTCTGAAGTTACCGGGGCAGATAAAGAAAATATATACATTTACTGTGAAGGAAGCTTTTCCGGCTGCGGAATTTTTGCCAGTGTAAAGAGAAGTGCCGTATTAGGTGACCTGGCGCAGATGCGGAAATATGTATTCGGTGTGGCGGCCGTGTTCGGGCTGATCGCAATGCTGGCGGCGATATACATTTCAAGGATTGTCTATAAACCGGTGAGAAAGCTGATGACTGCAATGCAGTCAATTGCGGATGGCGAGATGGACACCAGGGCAGAGGTCGTATCCAAAGACGAGATTGGTCTTGCTGCGGAAGAATTTAACCGGATGTTAGACCGGATCGAAGAACTGATCGGACAGCTTATTCAGGAAGAAAAGAAGAAAAAGGATGCGGAACTGGAGGCACTGCAGTATCAGATCACACCGCATTTTATGTATAATACACTGAATTCGATCAAGTGTTATGCAATGATCCACAATGAGAAAGAGATTGCAACGGTCATCGGGGATTTTGTAGAGTTATTGCAGACATGTATACGGAAAAAGGGCACATTTCTGACTGTTGCAGAGGAAATACAGGTGTTGAAGAATTATATTCATCTGCAGGAATTCCGCAATGGAGAAGAATATCAGGCAGCTTACGCGATAGAGCGCGAAGCAGAGCAATGTCTGATACCAAGACTGATCTTACAGCCCCTTGTAGAAAATGCGTTGATTCATGGACTGGATCTGAAAAATAACAGAAAACATTTAACGATAGAAGCGTATACTTCCGGCTCCAGACTTTATATGAAGGTCAGGGATAACGGAAGAGGAATGACACAGGAACAGATTGAAGAATTATTGAAAAAGAAGGGAAAGAAGACGAAGGGACTTACGGCAGTCGGAATACCGAATATTCAGGAAAGACTGCAATTATATTATGGAACACAGGCAAAGCTTTCGCTGAAAAGCAGCGGAGAAGGTACAGAGGCAACGATCTATCTGCCTGTGAACAGAAGTGAGGATGAAGAATCATGAGAAAAGCATTACTGGCGGACGATGACTTTCTTGTGCGGAGTTATCTGAAGATGTTGTCGTCATGGGAAAAGGCAGGATTTGAGATTACGGCGGATGTAAGAGATGGGGAAGAAGCACTGGAGGTGTTGGACCGGGAAAAGATAGATCTGGTTGTTACTGATATTGCAATGCCGCTGATGGACGGGATCGAACTGATCCGGGAAATCCGGAGAAAATATCCGGACATCTATGTGATCGTACTTAGCTGTCATGATGAATTCGAATATGTGAAAAAGGCGATGAAAGAAGGAGCAGACGAGTATGTATTAAAGAATACACTGAATGAAGAAAGTCTGTATACGGTTCTTGAAGCGGCGGAAGAACATATCCGGCAGAGCAAGGAAGAAGCAGGTGTGAAAGATCAGAAACAGCAGACGCAGGAACATGCGGATATGAAAAAGGATCCAGAAGAAGATAACAATGCAGATGCTGACGGGAAAACGGGAGAGAAGTCGGATCAGACAGGAAATATGAATGAAAAATTCCTGTTTTTTAACCAGATCCTGGCGGGAACCCTGTCCGGAGAGGAACGGGAAGAAAAAAGAATCCGGGCAGGAATACGTGGAAAATATAAGAACAGTGCAGTGATCGTGATCAAAAGAGAAGAAACAGAGTATACCGAGGATCCGCTGGAAGAAGCAAGAAAAGAGCAGTATAGTCTGGAATTCTACAGGCGTATGCAGGAAAAGTTACAGTCAAGACCCGGCGAATCCGAGACGGAAAAAGAAATGATCTATCTAGGAAATGGAACATATTGTTGCTTTCTGGATCTGTCAGATGAATACAAAAGCAGTGTGATGTATCAGCATCTGACCGGAACGGCATCGGCGTGTTATAAGATCTGTGCGGAAGAAGAGGAAGCCTACAAGATCGGTGTCAGTAATATCTGTATTGGAGCAGATGCACTACGCCAGGCATATCAGCAGGCAAGGATGATGATAAAGAATAGTTTCTATGAAAAGGATGGAATTGCCTATTATGAAGCAGATAGAGCGATGGGAAAAGAACTTCCGAAAGAAGCAGAAACACTTTTGGAGGAGGCAGAGCTGTTAAAGAAGAAAAGTGAAAAGGATAAATTTCTTCTCATGGCCGGGACAGTAATACAGGCGTTCAAAAAAGAGCGGTGCGACAGTCAGCTGGTACGGCAGTGGTTCCGGAAGCTGGAACATAAGTTACAGGTAGACGGCTCAAGGGCGGACCAGCATTTTGGCTATATCGGAGAGGTGAAAAAAGAGCTGGAACATCTGGCAGAGCAGGCATTTGAATGTGGCGAACCGAATATCCCGGAAGATTTAAGCCAGGCAGTTAAGATTGCAGCGGATTATGCGGCGAGACATTACCGGGAAGCAGTGGGACTTGGTGATGCGGCAGAAGCGGCAGGCGTGAACAGCACCTATCTGAGTTATCTGTTCAGTCAGGAGATGGGGATTGGATTTGCCAACTATCTATTGAATCTGCGGATGGAACATGCGAAGAAGTTATTAAGAGAGACCAATCTTAAGATGTGGCAGGTAGCAGAAGAATCGGGATTCAATGATTACCATTATTTTTCAAAAGTATTTAAAAAAGCAGAGGGGATGAGCCCGGCGCAGTACCGGAAGCATTCTTAAAAATAAAAGATACAGTTGTTTTTCTATATGTAAAGGAAAAAGCAACTGTATCTTTTTTTGCGTGCAAATACCTGGCAAAAAAGAAAGCACAAAGAAAAATCAAAAAATAAAACCCAAAAAAAAGACACAAAAAGTGTGGAAAGCAATACCTGAAAAAAGACACAAAAATCAGAAAAATACCATCTAAAAATAAAGTACACATTTCAAAAGATTCTCCCAATGCCGGAACAGGCGGATCCTTAGTATTATATAGTTACAAAGAAAAACATGAAAGACATAGAAAAAACATCATAAAGAAAGAGGTAAGAAAAATGTTTGACAAAAAGAAAGTAAAACTTGGAATCGCACCAATCGCATGGACCAATGACGACATGCCGGACCTTGGAAGTGAGAATACATTTGAACAGTGCGTAAGCGAGATGGCACTTGCAGGATTCACAGGATCGGAAGTCGGCAACAAATATCCAAAAGATACGAAAGTCCTGAAACATGCACTGGATCTTCGAGGTGTAGAGATCTGCAACCAGTGGTTCTCAGCATTCCTGATCACAAAGCCATTCGAAGAAGTAGAAAAAGAGTTCCGTGCACAGCTTGCATACTTAAAAGAAATGGGAGCAAAAGTGATCGGAGCTTCCGAGCAGAGCTACAGCGTACAGGGCATGCTTGATACACCGATCTTCGGACACAAATATGTGATGAATGATGAAGAGTGGAAGATATTCTGTGACGGAATGAACAAGCTTGGAAAGATCGCAAAAGAGGAATACGGAATTGCACTTACCTTCCATCATCATATGGGAACGGTTGTACAGAATGCAGATGAAGTAGAGCGCATGATGGACAATACGGATCCGGAATATGTAAGTCTCTTATTCGATACCGGACATTTCGCATACTGTGGAGAAGACCCACTGGAAATGGTGAAGAAATACGCAGACAGAATCAAACATGTACATCTGAAAGACATCAGAAAAGACATGGTAGAGAAAGTAAAGAAAGAAGAATTAAGTTTCTTAGACGGAGTCAGAATGGGAACGTTCACAGTACCTGGAGACGGCGATATTGATTTTGATCCAATTTTCAAAGTTCTGGAAGAATCAGGATATACCGGATACATGGTAGTAGAGGCAGAACAGGATCCGGCAAAAGCCAATCCACTGGAATATGCACTGAAAGCAAGAAAGTTCATTTCTGAAAAGACAGGATTATAGAAGAAAAATACAATCTGCAGACAAAATCATCCAGGAAAAATACCGGGAGATTTTCCAAAGGGATAAAAACGGAACTGAACAAAAATATAGAAATAAAAAGATTATAAACGCGAAAAGGAGAAGAAAAAATGGTTAACGTAGGAATTATCGGAGCAGGAAGAATCGGAAAAGTACATGTAGAAAGTATCTGCACACAGGTAAAGGATGCAAAAGTCAAGATGCTTGCAGACCCATTCATGAATGATGAGACTGCAAAATGGGCAAAAGACATGGGCGTAGAAGCAGTTACAAAGGATTATAAAGAAATCCTTGCAGACCCGGAGATCGATGCAGTGCTGATCTGCTCATCCACAGATACACATTCACCAATTTCGGTAGAGGCAATCAAAGCTGGAAAGCATGTATTCTGTGAGAAACCAATCGATCATGATGTAGCAAAGATCAAAGAAGTCATCGATGCATTAAAAGACAGCAATGTAAAATACCAGGTTGGATTCAACAGAAGATTTGACCATAACTTTGAAGCAGTACAGAAAGCAGTAGCAGACGGAAAGATCGGAGATACACATATCATCAAGATCACATCCAGAGATCCGGAGCCGCCATGTGCAGACTATGTAAAAGTATCCGGAGGAATCTTCCTTGACATGACAATCCATGATTTTGATATGGTACGTTTCCTTGCAGGATGCAATGCAACAGAAGTATACGTAGAGGCAGCCGTACTGGTAGACCCTGCAATCGGAGAAGCCGGAGATGTAGATACGGCAGTCATCACACTGAAGATGGAAAATGGTGCGATCGCAGTGATCGATAACTCCAGAAAAGCAGCTTACGGATATGACCAGAGAGCCGAAGTATTCGGATCCAAAGGAATGGTTGCCGTATCCAATGACTCTACATCATCCGCAGTCATCAGCAATGCAGATGGCGTAACAGGTGAGAAACCATTATATTTCTTCCTGGAGCGTTACATGGCAGCTTATGCAAAAGAGATCAAGTGCTTCATTGAAGCAATCGAAAATGATACAGACACACCGCTTGGCGTTATGGACGGACTGCAGCCGGTACTGATGGGACTTGCAGCTAAGAAATCTCTGGAAGAACACCGTCCGGTTAAAATATCTGAGATCACAGTCTAGAATATAAGTAGTATAAGGCATAAAAAAGAAAAGATCTGTGAAGCATGAATTTACAGATCTTTTCGCATATCAAGAGAGACATGAAATGAACCGGAAAAGGAAGTCATTTTATGGAGGAAAAGGAGAGAAGAGACGTGGAAGAAAAAAAGGCGAACAATGCAGCAAACGGAAAACTGTCATGGCCGGTCAGATTATCTTATGCCGGAGGCGACGTGGCATGTAATGTAGTATTCGGTATGGTCGGAACACTTCTGACATTATTTTATACAGACTATGTAGGAGTGGCAGCAGCAACCGTAGGTCTGATCATGCTGTTATCCAGATTCTTCGATGGATTTTCCGATATGATCATGGGAATCATCGTAGAAAAGACCAATTCCAAATGGGGAAAATCAAGACCATGGATCTTGTGGATGAGTGTACCATATGCGCTGTCTGCGATCCTGTTATTTACTGTACCGCATACGATGGGAGTGGTTCAGTCGATCTATATTTTTGTAACTTATAACTTCTGTACAACTGTATGTTATACAGCAATCAATCTTCCATACGGAAGTCTGTCGGCCATGATGACACGTGTATCATCCGAAAGAGATATGTTAAGTGTAGTACGAATGGGATTATCACCGCTCGGTAAGATTATTGCCGTTACCTGTACCACTCCGCTGGTTAAACTATTCGGTAATGACCAGGCAGCATGGGTAAAGACGATGACGGTATGGGCAGTCATCGCCCTGATCTTACTTCTGATCTGCTTTATAAACTGCAAAGAGACTGTTGTGATCGCAGGACAGGATAAGGCGGAAAAGGTTCCGGTAAAGAAAGGGTTAAAACTTCTTCTTACCAACCAGTATTTCTGGGCTGTATTATTACTTTGGATGTTCCAGAGTGTGTCATTTAGCGTATCAGGAACGATCTTACCATATTATTGCAAATACATTTTCCACAATGATACATGGCTTTACAGTGCACTGTATCTGACAGAAATTCTGACACTGGTTGTATGTATTTTCTTATGTGCACCGTTGATCCGTAAGTTCGGAAAGCGAAACATTGCTCTGGCTGGAAGTATCATTGCCCTGGTGGGTCATCTGTTATACTTCCTGAATCCATACAGCATTCCATGGATGGTGATGAGTTGTGTTGCAAGAGCAGTCGGCCTTGCTCCACTGAATGCAGTTGTATTCGGTATGATTGGTGATGTAGTAGAATTCGGACAGTGGAAGACACATGTACGTCAGGAAAGTCTGATCTTTGCCGGTGGTTCGATCGGAACGAAAGTCGGTGCCGGTGTGGCATCTGCAGTTATGACAGGACTTCTTTCTATGGGTGGATACATCAGTACGGCGGCCGGAAGTGTCACTCAGCCGGACAGTGCATTACATATGATCGTGAACATTTACAAAGGCGGTCCATTGATCGTTGCAGGTGGTGTGCTTGTAGTACTTCTGTTCTATCATCTGGATAAACAGTATCCGGATATCATGAAAGAACTGATCGAACGTGAAGCGAAAGGAGAACTGTAAAATGAGAGAACATACGATTGTTACCATCAGCCGCCAATACGGAAGCGGCGGAAGAGAAGTTGCAGAGATTCTTGCAAAGAAGATGCAGGTGCGCTGTTATGACAGACAGATCGTATATCTGGCAGCAGAGAAAATCGGAAATGGTGATCTGGATGTGGAAAGCATTCTGGAAGAAGCATATAAGGTGCCGGGCAGTCACAGCGGTTTCTTCGGCGGACTTGGAATCGGAAGCGATGTCATCCCGGACTATAATAAGATGTATAAAGAGCAGGCAGCACTGATCCACAGACTTGCAGATAAATTCGGAGGAGTATTCCTGGGACGCTGTGCAGATGCAGTACTTGCAGATACACCGGACTGTTATCATATCTTCATTTATGCAGACGATGCATTTAGAGAAAAAAGAAGTAAAGAAGCATACGAGGGCATTTCCCTGAAAGAGATGGATAAAGAAGATGTATCCAGACAGAGATATTATAATTATTATACCGGCAGGACATGGGGCGATCCATTGAATTATGATCTGATGATCAATACCGGTAAGATCGACCTGGAAGATGCGGCAGATCTGATCATAGATTATATCGAGAAAGTACAAAGTGAATAAAGAAATAAAAAAGCAGACATAAAAAAGATGAGCCAGTGTGGACGTGAAAAATATATTTTTTCTGTCCTCATTGGCTTTTTTATACCATAGTATGCAAGAAAAGTTGCCAGTGGCAAGTTTTCTGTATTACCATGTGTTTGAAAGAAATTGCCAGTGGCAGGTCTTGCAGATACGGTTATATTTGAAAGCTTTTTGTGAAAAAGTCAGAATATAAAACGTTTTGATATGAATTGTGGTAAAATAATGGTAAGATAAGAATGTACAGAAAGGAAGGATCGGTATGAAAAACTATTCAGAAGATGCAAGCAGACAGTATCACATTCAGGTTGCAAAAGGTGAAGTCGGACGTTATGTGATCATGCCGGGAGATCCGGGCAGATGCGAAAAGATTGCTGCGTATCTGGATGATCCGGTGCTGGTTGCAAGCAACCGGGAATTCACCACTTATACCGGAATGCTGGACGGGGAAAAAGTCAGTGTGACGTCGACCGGAATCGGAGGACCGTCGGCAGCAATCGCAATGGAAGAACTGGTACGCTGCGGGGCAGATACATTTGTCAGGATCGGAACCTGCGGTGGAATGCAGCCGGAAGTAAAAAGCGGCGATATCGTGATCGCGACCGGTTCGATCCGCATGGAAGGGACAAGTAAAGAATATGCACCGATCGAATATCCGGCAGTTGCCAATCTGGAAGTAACGAATGCACTGGTGCAGGCTGCAAAAGAAGATGGCTGCACCTGGCATACAGGAGTGGTACAGTCAAAGGATGCATTCTACGGACAGCATGAACCGGAAGCAATGCCTGTCGGCTATGAGCTGCTGAACAAATGGGAGGCCTGGAAGAAGATGGGATGTCTGGCTTCCGAGATGGAATCAGCGGCATTGTTCATCGTGGCCGGTAAATTACGTGTCAGAGCAGGTGCATGCTTTCTTGTTATGGCAAATCAGGAAAGAGAGAAACTCGGACTGGAAAATCCGGTGGTACATGATACTGATATGGCAGTTAGGACAGCGGTCGGGGCAGTCCGGAATCTGATCCGGCAGGATAATGAAAAAAATAAGTAGAATCATTCGGAAAATCATGTATAATACTGATTACCAGAAATGGAATACGAATATAAAAGCGGGGAAACAAGATGGGGAAGACAGAACAAAGCAAAACATATCATACAAGTCAGTTGATTGAGACGGCGATAGAACAGTTGAAATATTCTTATACACCGTACTCCGGCTTCAAGGTCGGGGCAGCACTGCTGGCAAAAAATGGAACGGTTTATACCGGATGTAATATTGAAAATGCGGCATACACACCGACAAACTGTGCAGAAAGAACGGCATTTTTCAAGGCGGTAAGTGAAGGCGTGAAGGAATTCGATGCAATCTGTATCGTAGGAGGAAAGAACGGAGTCCTGACAGAATATGCACCGCCGTGCGGAGTGTGCAGACAGGTGATGATGGAATTCTGTGATCCGGAAGAATTTCAGATCATTCTTGCAACGGATGTAGAACATTATGATATCTATACGTTGAAGGAGTTATTGCCGTTGGGCTTCGGACCTGGAAATCTGAAAGAAAAGAAGACCGTATAAGGGGGAAAGGCAATATTCAGGAAAAAAGTGGAATGTTGAAATAGAAGAAAAATGAAGAATGTAAAATGGAGGAAATGATAAAAGCAATATGACAACAGAAGAATTAACAGCACTACCAAAAGTAGAACTGCATTGTCATCTGGACGGGTCGCTGAGCCGTGGATTTATAGAAAAGAGGCTGGGACGGGAAGTATCACAAAGTGAGCTGAGTGTATCCGAAGACTGCAGAAGTCTGAATGAATATTTGGAAAAATTCGACCTTCCGGGCAAATGCATTATGGATGAGACAGGACTGAAAGAAGCCGGTTATGATGTATTAAAAAGTATGAAACAGGAAAATGTATGCTATGCAGAGATCCGTTTTGCTCCGCTTCTGTCCGAGACTCCGGACATGAACTGCAATAAAGTGATCGAAGCACTGCTTGCAGGACTGGAAAAAGGAAAACGCGATTTTGGCATAGAGTACGGAGTGATCACGTGCGCGATGCGCCATCACAGTGAAGAAGAGAATGCCCGGATGCTGCGGACTGCCAGAGAATATCTGGGACACGGCGTGTGTGCGGCAGATCTTGCCGGGGCGGAAAGCCTGTATCCAATGTCAGAATTCATGGAACTGTTCAAAAAGACGAAAGCACTTGGCATGCCATTTACCTTACATGCCGGTGAATGCGGAAGTGTACAGAATATCCTTGATTCTGTGGAAACCGGAGCCGGAAGAATCGGACATGGAATCGCAATGAGAGGATACGCAGATGTGCAGAAAGAATTGCAGAAAAAGGGTATCGGTATCGAGATGTGTCCGATCAGTAATCTGCAGACCAAGGCAGTGGAAAGTACAAAGAACTATCCGATGCGGGAATTCCTGAATGCCGGATTAAAGGTAACAGTAAATACCGATAACCGTACAGTCAGCAATACGACACTGACAAAAGAACTGGAATTCATCCAGAAGAATTATAGAATCACCGATGAAGAGATTCATCTTATGATGCGGAACGCAGTGGATGTGGCATTTGCAGATGATGCGGTGAAAGAAAGGATGTTGAAGTATGTATAAAAAGCTGGAAAAATGTTTAAAAAGCATAAGAGAAAAGACGGATTTCAAACCAGAAAAAGCAGTCATCTTAGGATCGGGCCTCGGAGATTATGCCGAGAAGATCAAGATAGAAAAGATCGTAAAATATACAGACATCGAAGACTTTCCGGTATCGACTGTTCAGGGGCATAAAGGTCAGTTTGTATTCGGATATGTGGAAGATGTTCCGGTTGTACTGATGCAGGGAAGGGTACATTATTATGAAGGTTACCCGATGCAGGACGTTGTACTTCCGACCAGACTGATGGGGATGATGGGAGCAAAGAAGATCCTTCTGACCAATGCGGCAGGCGGAGTCAATCCATCATTCAGACCGGGTGACTTTATGCTGATCAAAGACCACATTACGACAGCAGTACCAAGTCCGCTGATCGGACCGAATATCGAAGAACTCGGAACCAGATTCCCGGATATGAGTGAAGTATACAGTAAAAAACTGCAGGATATCATCCGTAAAAGTGCCAAAGACTGTGGAATACCACTTCAGGAAGGCGTATACGTGCAGCTGACCGGACCAAACTACGAGACACCGGCAGAAATCCGCATGGTCAGAAGCTGGGGCGCAGATGCAGTCGGTATGAGTACCGCCTGCGAAGCCATGGCAGCAAGACATATGGGAATGGAAGTGTGTGGAATCTCCTGCATTACGAATATGGCGGCAGGTGTCAGCAATGCGAAACTGAATCACGCCGAAGTTCAGGAGACAGCGGACCGCGTAGCGAAAGATTTTGAAAAACTTGTGACAGATGTGATAGCTGCTATTTAACTGATTAACGAGATTAGTTTCATGGATCTTGGATGTTTATAAAAATAGAGGTAGCATCATGACTAAAAGAGAAAAAGAATTAGAAGATTTATTTCAGAGATGGATGAAAAAACAGGGAGAAGAGAAAGGATGGGAAAAAACTACTGTAGGAGGACGTGAAATATTACGGATACATTTTACAAAGGATGGAATGGTGGATCCTGAAGCTTATGAAGTTTCTTCTTGTAAAATTCTGGTCGTACTTAAGGAAGCTAATATTGCGGATAATAAAACGGAAGAATGGTTAAAGGAGCATATGATAGACGATCAGAGATACTGGTATCGGGAATTTGTTAATGGCACTATACAAGAGGGTGTTTGGACAGATGAAAATGGGTGTAGAAAAAAATCTGACAACATACCGCAAAAAGAATCAATTGGAAGAATGGCATACTTGTTACAGAAGTACACAAAAAATCAAAAAATAGATGCCAATAGACCTAGCGGAAAAGAAATTCAAGATGCTGTAAAGCAGGTCGCATTTATGAATTTAAATAAACGTGGCGGATCACAGAAAGTTAATGAGAAAGTACTTAATGATTATGTAGAAGAATATAAAAACGAGATAAAAGAAGAAATTGAAACAATGACAGCGGCAAAGCAAATGGAAAAAAGGATCATGACGATGATGCCTTACTTTATTCTCTTCTATGTAAGGACAGCAAATCCTGGATATTTTGACATACTGTATAAAAGCTTTGCAGGAATGATCGTTGTAACGATTTCTTTGATTTGTCTGTGGATTGCAGATTCATGGGCAGAGAGGGTGATTGAAATTGAAGTTTAGATGGATCAGATATATAGCGGAAAGACTTCCAAAAGAAATAAGAGAAAGAAGAAAAACAGAGATTGAAGCGTGTTTTACAGGGACAAAGAAACAATTAGAAGAAAAAGTAATGGAAAGTCTGTATGAACAGGTAAAGATCGTTGTGGTAGCGACAGCAATTTTTCTTATGATACTCCTTCTGACAATAGTAATGTATTTGAGTCAGGATAGGAGAATTCTGATCACAAGAGATGAGACGGGAGGGAAAACTACAGAGAAACAGATTCGTATCAAAACAAAAGAGGACGATGATATTTACTCATTGACAATCCGGCCGAAAGGTTATACAAAAAGCCAGATCACAGATGCATTAGACAGAGGTGAAAAATACTTAAAAGAACACCTTGTGGCAAAAAATAAATCATTAAATGAAGTGGAACGAAATCTTGAAATGCCAGTAAAAATACCTGGGGAAAATATTGCGGTACAATGGCAGAGTGATGATCCTACAGTCATCGATGAAGAAGGCAATGTGTTTTCGAAGAATGTCAAAAAAGACTATCTGTTGAATCTTGATGCAAGGATGGAATGTCAAGGAGAAGTAAGGATCTTAAAGATTCCTGTCTGTGTAGTTCCTGGGAATTCAGGGAAAAAGGTATCAGAAAAACAAAAGATCATTGCAGATCTTAAGAAATTGGAAGAAAAATATATTACAAAGGAGCAGTTTTATCTTCCAGATGTGATCCGGCAGGGCAGACTTTTACCTGCGGAAAATGAAAGTCAGATTCCTGCAATATTATTTCTTGGAATTGCAGTAATTGTGTTTCTTTGGTACCACGAGAATGAAAAGTATAAGGAACAAAAGCTTCAGCTGAATATCGGAGACAAAATATTCCAGTATACAGATGGAGTGACAGAGGCAACGGATAAGGACAGGCAGCTGTACGGAATGGACAGACTGGATCATGTTCTGAATCAGCAGTGCTTAAGCAGTAATCCGGAAGAAACTCTGAAGCTTGTAAAGGCGGATATTGACGCTTTTGTAGGAGGCAATGACCAGTTTGATGATATTACAATGCTGTGTCTTGAGTATACAAAGAAAATGGAGAATCAGAGACTTTTGAATAACTGTTGATGCTGTGAAGTGAAGTGCGGATATGTGACTGGAAATATAAAAAAGAAAGCGGACAACAGAATGGATCATACAGACGAATACATAAAAGAAATCTTAGAAAAAATCGACAGTAAGAAAGGCTATTATGCTGAAATCAGCAATAAGATCTGGGAATTTGCAGAGCCCAGATTCCAGGAATACAGATCTTCTGAATTGCTGCAGCATGTATTAAAACAGGCAGGGTTTTCCATCAAAGCAGATCTGGCAGGAGAGAAGACTGCATTTATTGCAGAATATGGATCAGGAAAACCAGTCATAGCATTCCTTGGAGAATTTGATGCACTGCCGGGACTTTCACAGAAGGCAGATGTAGCAGAGAGGATTCCTGTACATACTGACAGCTGTGGCCACGGCTGTGGTCATCAGCTTATCGGAACAGGAACTCTTGCTTCTGCCATTGCATTAAAAGACTTTATGAAAGAACATAACCTGCAAGGCACGATCCGTTATTACGGCTGTCCTGCTGAAGAAAACGCAGGCGGCAAGGCATTTCTTGTACGTGACGGTTATTTTAATGATTGTGACCTGGCTCTTTGCTGGCACCCGGAGCAGGGGCGGCGTGCATGTTATGGAAGTACCAAGGCAAATTTCAGAGTATTTTTTACATTTCACGGAACTCCGGCCCATGCATCCATGTGCCCTGAACTGGGGCGTTCTGCGCTGGATGCAGTAGAACTTATGGATGTGGGCGTAAACTATATGCGAGAACACATGATAGATGAAGCCAGGATTCACTATGCGATTACTGATACAGGCGGAGATGCCCCAAATGTAGTACAGTCCAGGGCACAGGTACTTTACGCTATCCGCGCCCCCAAAATCACCCAGGTAAAAGAACTCTATAACCGTGTATGCAACATAGCCAGGGGCGCAGCACTTATGACCGAAACCACCGTAGAAATCCGCCAGGTAGCTGCTTATTCCAACTTAATCTCCAGTAAAATCCTTGCAGACCATATGAATGCATATCTGGAAAAACTGGGTCCGATCACTTACACTGAAGAAGAATATGCCTACGCACAAAAATTCCAACAGTCCCTCTCAGATCAGGACAAAAATCAACTCCCCACAATTGCCCGGGACTACTTCGGCCCCAAAGCTGCTGAAGTAATGAAAAAACCAATCTTTGAGCCAATGGCATACCAGAATTTGTACAGTGATCTCAAATACTCCACTGATGTGGGCGATGTAAGCTGGCTGGTACCAACCGTCCATCTCAACATCCCAACATTCGCAGCAGGAACTGCTCTCCACTCCTGGCAGGCAGCAGCCCAGGGTAAATCTTCAATCGCCCACAAAGGAATGCTCTATGCCGCCAGGATCATGGCTCTCACGGCCATAGACTTCCTGCAAAAACCAGAGTTAGTAAATAAAGCCAGAGAAGAACTGACAGAAACTTTAAACGGTGAAACATATCCCGATCCATTGCCGAAAGACTTGAAACCAGAGATATGGTAGAAGCAGAAAGCTCCAAACAAACATTGTAACTCCAAACAAAAAATGCTATAATCCATTTCAGAAAATAGGATGAAACTTTTACAAAAAAATCAATCAGGAGGAACCCCAAATGAGCAAAAAAGTATACATTTTCCTCGCCGACGGCTTCGAAGATATCGAAGGCCTTACAGTAGTAGATCTTCTCCGCCGTGCCGGCATTGATATCAAAACTGTATCAATCAAAGAAACCAAACAGATCCAGACATCTCACGGTATCACCATGCTCACTGATACAACATTCGCAGAAACAGACTTCGCAGATGCCGACATGCTTGTCCTCCCGGGAGGAATGCCGGGAACCAAATATCTTGCAGGATACAAACCACTTACAGACCTTCTGACAGATTTCAACAGCAGAGGCAAAAAAATCGCCGCTATCTGTGCTGCACCAAGTGTATTCTCAGGTCTTGGATTCCTCAAAAACCGCAAAGCCACCTCTTATCCGTCCTTCATGGAAATTATTGCAGGAGACGGTGCCAAGACCAGCGAAGACAATGTGGTAGTAGATGGAAATATAACCACCAGCCGTGGTCTGGGAACAGCTGTAGACTTCGCACTTTCTCTGATTTCACAGCTTGAAAATGACGAAAAAGCAAAAGAAATAGCAGCTGAAAATTATAAGAATTGCATGGATAAGGTTAGAAGAGTTTTTTTATAAACTTGAAAG
>ENA-OURQ01001720-OURQ01001720.1-human-gut-metagenome-genome-assembly--contig:-NODE-1720-length-17914-cov-2.973963_pt1 | contig 17914 bp, 16 predicted proteins | sample MGYA00242105_ERZ508999 | MGnify/ENA primary metagenome ERZ508999 (study PRJEB26280, sample SAMEA2338771) | human gut metagenome | biome: human gut; feature: human-associated habitat; material: faeces...
CCATAAAGCCCTGTACGGCTGCTTCCTCATAACCAGAGCTTCCATTAAACTGACCGCCGCTGAACAGTCCTTCAATTGCCTTAAACTCCAGAGACAGCTTTAACTGCCTTGCGTTGATGCAGTCATACTCGATCGCATACGCATTTCGCACGATCCGCACATGCTCCAGACCCGGAACAGTACGGTACATGGCATACTGCACATCCTCCGGCAGGGAGCTGGACATGCCGCCCAGATACATCTCGTTGGTGTAAAGTCCCTCTGGTTCAATGAATACCTGATGGCGGTTCTTGTCGGCAAATTTAACGACTTTGTCCTCGATAGACGGACAGTAGCGCGGACCGGTTCCCTCAATCATTCCGGAAAACAGTGGCGAACGGCTCAGATTATCCCGAATGATCTCATGTGTCTTCTCGTTTGTATAAGTTAACCAGCAACTTACCTGATCGATCTGCACTTTTTCCGGATCCGTGGTAAATGAAAATGGCACAACTCTCTCATCACCAAACTGTTCCTGCATTTTTGAAAAATCAACAGAACGTTTATCAATACGTGCCGGTGTACCTGTTTTGAAACGGAACATTTCCACTCCATTTTCTACCAGAGAATCCGTCAGATGATTTGCAGCCTGCAGGCCGTTTGGACCGGTGCAGTTTACCACATCACCGTAGAGACAGCGGGCCTTCAGATAAGTACCTGTACACAATACGACTGCTTTTGCATAATATTCCGCACCTGAAAACGTTTTCACACCACGGATCACTTTGTTCTCTACCATCAGTTCTGTAACTTCTGCCTGGCGCAGGGTTAAGTGGTCAGTGTTCTGCAATACCTGTCTCATTCTGGCACTGTAATCTGCCTTATCCGCCTGTGCACGCAGAGAATGTACGGCAGGTCCTTTTGATTTATTTAACATTTTAGACTGGATAAACGTATGGTCGATATTGACACCCATTTCACCGCCCAGCGCATCAATTTCGCGTACCAGGTGTCCTTTGGAACTGCCCCCGATATTCGGGTTACAGGGCATCATAGCTACGCTTTCAATGCTGATGGTAAAAAGAATGGTTTCCAGTCCGAGCCGTGCGCATGCCAGGGCTGCTTCACAACCTGCGTGGCCTGCACCGACGATACAAACATCGTAATTTTCCTTTACAACTGGCATATATTCCTCCTCATATATAGTGGTGATGCATTATTTGCCCATACAAAATTTACTGAAAATCTCATTCACCAGATCTTCTCCTACAGATTCACCAATGATCGTGCCAAGAGCCTCATAAGCGTTCATCATATCGATGGTAAAGAAATCTTCCGGCATTCCATCTGCAATGCTCTGTAATACCATCTTCAGACTGTTCTGAGCCTCTGCCAGAGCATTTTTCTGGCGGATATTTGTGATATATACTTCATCATTGAAAGATAGCTTTCCACTGAAAAACATTTCTTCAATAAGCGTTTCCAGTTCATGGATTCCGGTGTTGTTTTTGGCAGAAATGGAAAGGATTGGTTTGTTTAACTGTGTCTGTAATATAGAGGCATCTGTTTTTGCATCCAGATCAGATTTGTTCAGCAATACAATTGCTTTCTTATTCTGGATGGCTTCGATGATTTCCTGATCGTTTTCATCCAGTTCTGTGGAGGAATCAACTACATAGATGATCAAATCTGCTTTTTCAATATATTCCCTTGATTTGTTGACACCAATCTTCTCAACAATATCTTCGGTGTCCCGGATACCGGCGGTGTCGATGACATTCAGACCGATGCCGCCAATCTGAATCTGTTCCTGTAAGATATCGCGTGTCGTACCGGCAATCTCGGTAACAATGGCACGCTCCTCTCCCACCAGAATATTCAGCAGGGAGGATTTCCCGGCATTCGGTTTTCCGACAATAGCGGTGTTAATCCCTTCTTTGAGCATCTTGCCATTGTCAGAGGAATCCAGCAGTTTTTTCACTTTGGAATGAGCATCACTCATGATCTCATGCAATTGCTCCGGATAGCCCTCCAGTGATACATGCTCCGGATCATCCAGTGCGGATTCGATAAAGGCAATCTCGTGTAGCACAACCGCGCGGATCGCTTTTATTTTTTCCAGGACAGCGCCTTGCAGCTGACTGACGGAACTCTTCAGTGCAAGTTCGTTCTGAGCGTTGATCACATCGATTACGGACTCTGCCTGGGACAGATCAATCCGTCCGTTTAAAAATGCCCGTTTGGTGAATTCTCCCGGTTCTGCCGGGCGGGCACCATATTTTAAAACTGTTTCCAGTATTTTCTTCATAACCAGTACACCACCGTGACAGTCAATCTCGATGGTATCTTCGCAGGTATAACTGCGGGGTGCCTTCATGATCAGAAGCATTACTTCATCGATCACTTCGTCACCATCTGTCACATAGCCATAATGAATGGTATGAGTCTCCATATCAGAAACCTTGCGGCTTCCCTTTTTTGGACGAAAAATGCGATCAGCAACATCCAATGCTTCGTCACCGCTGATGCGGACGATTCCGATACCGGAATTTGACATGGCGGTTGCAATCGCTGCAATAGTATCAGTTTTCATATTCTTTCTTTATCTCTCAAGCTAAATAAAAAATTTACGTTTCAAGGTACCTATGTTTTTTATTATAGTAGTTTTATTCTATAACGTAAATAAAACTTTCAGGAAAAAAAGGATGCCGGACGGTAGGTTGATTTTCAACGTGGTCATGCTTGCAGCTGATACAGAAAATTATCCGTGTCCGCATCCTTTTCGTCTGAAAGTTTTTAAATTTAGATTACAGTGTCAAAAGCACGGAACAATCCGTGTAATCACGATTTTGGTGTCAAAACACCAAAATCAAATTTAGAATAATAATAAAAGCACAAATTACTGTCTTTTTAATGTGATCACAACGTGTCTGTAAGGTTCGTCCCCTTCACTGTGTGTAGATACATAACGGTCATTCTGCAGTGCAGAATGAATGACCCGTCTTTCAAATGGATTCATTGGCTCCAGGGATACGGCCTTTTTGGTACGTTTAACCTTGTAAGCAATATTTTTTGCCAGATTCTCCAGTGTATCTTTTCTTCTCTTACGGTAATCCTCAGTATCAAGTTTTACTCTGGTGTATGTATCAGAGTGTTTGTTGATGGCGAGGTTTGTAAGATACTGAAGAGAGTCAAGTGTCTGACCGCGCTTTCCGATTAGAACGCCCATTTCAGCACCTTTCAGTTCTACATCGTATACATTTTCTTCCTCAGCGGAAGCGTTGATCAGGATCTCAACTTCCAGTCCCATGGCAGCAAATACCTGGGAAAGGAAATTTTTGATGTGATCTGCAACGGTATATTTTTTGCGGGCTTTGATTTTTGCCGGTTTACTGTTAAATCCAAGGAATCCTGAACTGCCTTTTTCCAGCACGTCATAATCGATCTGATCACTTGTAACACCGAATTCAACCAGTGCATTTGTAAGTGCGTCATCAACAGTTTTTCCCGTAAATTCGATAAAATCCATCACAATGCCCTCCCTATTTTGTATTTTTGTTGTTGAAATCTTTTACAAGATTTGCTTTGGAAGTCATGCTTCCTTCTTTGTATTTTTTACCTGTATCCGGTGTGGTGTCCTTGCGGCTGACGGAAGCTGCTTTGTCTGCCATGGATTTGTACTGGATATTACGGGTATTAACTTTTGCAGCATTGGCGATCTGCTCACCGGCTACACCTTTTTTCTCGATTTTCTTTTTGTTCTTTGCTGCGGCTTTTGCCTGGTTCTCTTTGATAACTCTCTCAAGATCCATCTTGTCGAAATGCTTATTCAGCAGGAACTGCTGTAAGCTTCGGATAACGGAACCTGCGATCCAGTAGATACCAACACCGACCGGAAGGAAAAATACGATGAATACAGAATATAACGGCATCATGTAGTTCATCATCTTCATCTGGCTGGCCATAGCTTCCTGCTGTCCGCCATTGTTTGCTGCCTGTGGCATCAGACGGATGTTCAGAAACTGAGTCAGAGCAGCAAGGATCGGTACGAGCAGAGCAAGGATGATCAGCACATAGTGTCCCTCACGGAAACTTGTAGCGATAATGGTCTTCGGAGAATATACGATATTGATTCCGAGGAAGTTATTAAAATGCTCTACTGCAGACTGCGTGCTTGCAATGACATCGGATAAACCGCTGAATTTATCCTGCAATAAAGTCCAGTTATTGCTGGTACATTTGTAAAGAACATCAATGATAGAGTCATGAGCCTGCTGGCTGGTACCTGAGAAGTTCAGGGTAATACCACGGAATACAGAGTTCTTTTCTGACACGGAAGTCAGGAAACTGTTCATGGTATCCTGGTATCCGGCGGTGCCCATAATACCGCTTACAAGACCGTCAAACGTGTTTTTGACGTTTGTGATATATGCCGGTACGTTGTAAATAACACGATAGAGAGCAAACAGAATCGGGAGCTGGATGATCATAAAGATACAGCTTCCGGAAGGGGATACACCGTATTTCTGGTAAACAGCCTGTGTCTCCTCGTTCATAGCCTGAACGGATGCCTGATCTCTTCTGTTTTTATACTTTTTCTGAATTGCCTGAATTTCAGGATTCATGATCTGTGACATTTTTGAGAACTTCTGCTGCTTATAAGTAAGCGGAAGTAAGCAAAAATAAATAACAATCGTAAATACAATGATTGTCAGACCTACGTTCTGGATGTTTAAAAACTTGTCCATAAATACGTAGATTGCGTTCATAAGGTAACCGAGTACCTTTGCGATTGGTCCTAAAATCTTACCTGAATTTTGTGTAAGTAAAAATAAGGAATCCATCTGGTTGCCTCCTATAATCATGGAACCGGATCGTAGCCACCCTTAGAGAACGGATTACAGCGTAAAATGCGCCAGAGCGCAAGCAATCCACCTTTCCATGCCCCATACTTCTCTACTGCCTCCAGCCCGTAGGTGGAGCAGGTAGGATAATACGGACATTTCGTGGTTTTCATCGGAGAAATGTATTTACGATACCATTTTATTAAAAAAATCAATATTTTTTTCAATGTGATTCCATCTTCTTTTCTTCGGGGTTCATGATTTTTTGAAGATTTCCCAAGTGCAGCAATGCGGATTCGATTTCGTGATATGATGCGTTTTTTGCGCCTGCCCTTGCGATGACTACAATGTCCCAACCACTATGGAACATTTCTTCATGCAGTCTGTAACTTTCTCTTACTAATCTGGTAATGTGATGCCGTACAACACTGTTACCAACTTTCTTACTAACGGAAATTCCTAATCTGTTTCTGTCCGAGTCATTTTTCAGCGTATACATAACCAACAGTCTGTTTGCATAAGATTTTCCATCCCGGTAAACTGTCCGGAAATCTCTGTTTTTCTTTAATGATTCTGAAAAATGCATAATTTCCTGTCCTCTGATTTCATAACAATTTGTTCAAAAATGTTTAAAAAGAGAAGAAAAGACCACAAACGTTGTGGCCTAAGCTGTTAATTTTTTTCTTCCTTTTAATCTTCTAGCGGCCAAAACTTTTCTTCCGCCTGCTGTACTCATTCTTTTTCTGAAACCGTGAACTTTCGCTCTCTGTCTCTTCTTTGGCTGATAAGTCATTTTCATTGTGATACACCTCCATTCCTCGTAGCATCATTTCCGATGATAACAAAAAAAGTCAGACTAGTCAATAGAAAATTGAAAACTTTTAGAAAACCCTGTAAAACGCCCGAAAATCCATTTTTAACGCTCCGTGTACTCCTGTGCGATTGCGAAGTTTTCATTGAAAAATGAAGCGATTTGAGTTATCATAGACATTGGACGACTATCCAAATGTATCATTGTAAATCGTTTGTAAGCGATTTTACAGGACTGTAAGAAAGGACGCGAGTTATGCATCTGGTCGAAGAAAAATGGGACGAAATCCTTCTGACAGTGAAAAGAGAGCATGAATTGACGGATATTTCCTTCAACACCTGGCTGAAGCCGCTGCAGATCTTTTCCATTCAGAATAACCGCATCTATATCCTGGTGTCCGGCGAGCAGATGGGACTGACCTATATTAATAGGAAATATTACCTTCCTCTTAAAGTGGCGGTCGCGGAAGTTACAGGCACAGAGTATGAGATCGAATTTGTTCTCCCGGAACAGGCAAAGAAACTGAAAACGCCGCATCCGAGACGGCGTGCTACGACAGAAGAAGCGGAACGGTCAAATCTGAATCCGAACTATACATTTGATACCTTTGTGGTGGGCAACAATAACCGGTTTGCACATTCGGCGGCGCTTGCTGTGGCAGAATCCCCCGGTGAAGTATACAATCCGCTGTTTATTTATGGCGGTGTGGGGCTTGGCAAGACGCATCTGATGCATTCCATTGCACATTTTATTCAATCGACACATCCTGCATTGAAGGTTCTGTATGTTTCCTCAGAGACATTTACAAATGAATTGATTGAGGCGATCAGAAACGGAAATAACATGGCCATGAGCCGTTTCCGGGAAAAATACCGCAGTATGGATGTGCTGCTGATCGATGATGTACAATTTATTATCGGAAAAGAAAGTACGCAGGAAGAATTTTTCCATACGTTTAATGAACTTCATGTGGCAAAAAAGCAGATCATTTTATCCAGTGACCGGCCGCCAAAGGAGATGGAAACACTGGAAGAGCGTATCCGTTCACGGTTTGAATGGGGGCTTCTGGCAGACATCGGTTCGCCGGATTATGAAACGCGGATGGCGATTTTGCGGAAAAAAGAAGAACTGGACGGTGTTTCCCTGGATGATGCGATCCTGAACTATATTGCATTGAACATCAAGTCTAATATCCGGGAACTGGAAGGGGCACTGAACAAGCTTGTGGCCTATGAGAACCTGGTGCAGACAGAGATTACGATGGAGATTGCAGAGAAGGAGCTTCAGAATATTATTTCTCCGGATATTCCGCTGGAAGTGACACCACAACTGGTGGTGGAGGTGGTTGCGGAACATTTTGGCATTACGATGGATCAGATCACCTCGAAATCCAGAAGCAATGATGTGGCAAAACCGCGGCAGATCGCCATGTATCTGTGCAAAAATATGACAGATGCATCGCTGGAGACCATTGGAAAAGCCGTTGGCGGCAGAGATCATTCCACAGTCGTTCATGGGATAAAAAAAGTGGGAGATGACATCAGCACAGATACTTCTGTGGAACGGCTGGTGGCGACGATTCGAAAGAAGATTAACCCACATTGACCCAACCCGTTATGCACAACAAAAGAAAAAAGAATGATGGTGGCAGCCCCCTTAGCGTAAGGCGTTGCAATGTTATACACTTATCAACAGCCCCTAAGACGGCTACGGCGAAAACCATTTTATATATAGATACATTACATGAAGATATGATACCTGAAAGGAGTTATTCACATTATGAAGTTAATCTGTTCAAAAGCAAGCCTGTTAAAGGGTGTCAGCATAGTATCCAAGGCTGTTCCATCCCGGACAACCATGCCGATCCTCAACTGCATTCTGATCGATGCATCGGCAAATGAGATCAAGCTGACTGCAAATGATATGGAACTTGGCATAGAGACAGTTATTGAGGGCGAGATCGTGGAGCGTGGCATCATTGCACTGGATGCAAAATTTTTCTCCGAGATCGTTCGTAAACTCCCGGATAATGATGTTGTCATCGAGTCAGATGATACGTTTCAGACAACGATTACCTGTGAAAAAGCAAAGTTTAACATCGTTGGAAAATCCGGTGAAGATTTTTCCTACCTTCCGTATATTGAGAAAAATGAGTCCATCAGCATTTCCCAGTTTACATTAAAGGATGTTGTCCGCCAGACCATTTTCTCTATCGCGGATAACGATACAAACAAACTGATGACCGGTGAACTTTTTGAAATCAATGAGAACCGCCTGAGAGTGGTATCTCTGGACGGACACCGCATTTCTATCCGTAATATCGAGTTAAAAGAAAGTTACAGCCCGCTGAAGGTTGTTGTTCCCGGAAAGACACTTCAGGAGATCAGCAAGATCCTTACCGGCGAAGCAGAGGATATGGTAGATATCTTCTTTGCGGATAACCATATTTTATTTGAGTTTGATGAGACAAAAGTAGTGTCCAGACTCATCGAGGGCGAGTATTTCCATATCGATCAGATGCTTTCTTCTGATTACGATACAAAGGTAAAAATCAACAAACGTGAGTTTTTGAGCTGTATTGACCGTGCAACCCTGTTGATCCGGGAAGGCGATAAGAAGCCGATCATCCTGAATATCCAGGACGGCAGTCTGCAGTTGAAGATTAACTCCTTTGTAGGTTCCATGAACGAGGAAATCGAGATCGAGAAAGAAGGAAAAGACCTTCTGATCGGTTTCAACCCGAAATTCTTTATTGATGCACTGCGTGTTATCGACGATGAGGAAGTTACATTATACATGGTAAATCCGAAGGCTCCATGCTTTATCAAGGATGATGCGGGAACTTATGTATATCTGATTCTGCCGGTCAACTTCAACGCGGCAACGGTATAACAGACAACCTCTTGAAGAGGTTTTCAGAATAAGACAGGAGAGCGACATATGGAAAAAGTTATCATCAGAGATGATTTTATCAAACTTGGCCAGGCCATGAAGCTTGCCGGCATGGTAGGCTCCGGTGTGGATGCAAAAATGCTGATCCAGGACGGCCAGGTAGAGGTTAACGGAGAAGTAGAATACCAGCGTGGCAAAAAACTTCACGAAGGAGATGTCATTACATTTAACGGAGAGAGTGTTCAGATCGGCAAATGATTATAAAATCACTGGAATTAAAGAATTTTCGCAACTATGAGTCCCTGGGGATCGCTTTTGATGCCGGGACCAACATCTTGTACGGAGATAATGCCCAGGGAAAGACAAATGTGCTGGAATCTTTGTATGTCAGTGGAACGACAAAGTCCCACAAGGGCAGCAAAGACCGGGAAATGATCCGTTTTGACGCGGAGGAGGCGCATATCCGTACCGTCGTAGAGAAGAATGGTGTGGATAACCGCATTGATATCCATCTGAAGAAAAACAGTGCAAAAGGCATCGCTGTGAACGGCATTCCCATCCGAAAAGCGGGGGAGCTGTTCGGCATCCTGAATCTGGTTGTTTTTTCTCCGGAGGATCTGAATATCATCAAGGATGGTCCGGCGGGACGCCGCAGATTTATGGATATGGAACTGAGTCAGCTGGATAGTATTTATCTGCATAATCTGACAAAGTATCACAAGATCCTGCAGCAGCGCAACAAACTGCTGAAGGATATCCATTACCGGCCGGATCTGGAAGCGACGCTTCCAATCTGGGATGAGCAGCTGGTGCTTTATGGGACGAAAATTATTCAGCGTAGACAGGAGTTTTTGAAGGAACTCAATGATATGGTCCGTGATCTTCATCAGAATATCTCCGGAAACCGGGAAACACTGCAGCTTGTATATGAACCATCGGCAACGGCGGAGGATTTTGCAGCCCGGATGGAAGAAGCCCGTGTCAAGGATTTAAAAATGGGAATGACTTCCTACGGTCCCCACAGGGATGATATTTCTTTTCTCATTAATGAGACAGATATCCGGAAATACGGTTCCCAGGGGCAGCAGCGCACATCGGCCCTTTCATTGAAGCTGGCGGAGATCGATCTGGTGAAACAGCTGATCCATGATACGCCGGTACTTCTTCTGGATGATGTGTTGTCAGAGCTTGACAGCAACCGGCAGAATTATCTGCTGAACAGCATCCATGATATTCAGACCATTATTACATGTACGGGTCTGGATGAATTTGTTAAAAATAGATTTCATATAAATAAAGTGTTTTTCGTCAGGGAAGGCACGATAGCAGAACAGTAGGAGGACAGGAATGAGTACAGAATACGGTGGAGATCAGATTCAGATTTTGGAAGGTCTCGAAGCAGTACGAAAAAGACCGGGTATGTATATTGGAAGTACGTCTACCCGTGGTTTGCATCATCTCGTTTATGAGATCGTTGATAATGCGGTCGATGAGGCTTTAGCCGGATATTGTACAGAAATAAATGTTGTTATAGAACCAGGAAATATAATATCAGTTCAAGATAATGGTAGAGGAATTCCAGTAGATATTCATCCAAAAACTGGAAAAAGTACGGTAGAAACAGTATATACTGTTTTGCATGCAGGTGGAAAGTTTGATGATTCTGCATATAAGACAAGTGGTGGACTTCACGGAGTAGGTTCCTCTGTTGTAAATGCTCTTTCTACTTATATGGATGTGAAGATCAGCAGGGATGGATTTGTTCATCATGACCGGTATGAGAGAGGAATCCCGGTGATCGAACTGGAAGATGGACTTCTTCCTAAGATCGGAAAGACGAGAAAGACGGGAACAACGGTAAATTTTCTGCCGGATGATACGATCTTTGAGAAGACGAAGTTCAAAGCGGAAGAGGTTAAGAGCCGTCTGCATGAGACTGCGTATCTGAATCCGAATCTGACGATCGTGTTTGATGATAAGAGAGATGGAAGTGTTGAGCACATCGTTTATCACGAACCGGAAGGAATCATTGGATTTATCCAGGATCTGAACCGTAAGAAAGAAGTACTTCATGACCCGGTTTATTTTAAAGGGGAAGCAGACGGGATTGAAGTAGAGGTAACCCTGCAGTATGTGAATGAGTTTCATGAGAATGTACTTGGATTTTGTAATAATATTTATAATGCAGAGGGCGGAACACATCTGACAGGATTTAAGACAACCTTTACAACTGTCATGAACCAGTATGCGAGAGAGATAGGAATCCTGAAAGAAAAGGATGCGAATTTTACCGGTGCAGATATCCGTAACGGAATGACAGCAATTGTATCCATTAAGCACCCGGATCCGAGATTTGAGGGGCAGACGAAGACAAAGTTGGATAACCCGGATGCGGCGAAAGCAGTCAGCAAGGTAACAGGAGAAGAGATTGTTCGTTTCTTCGATCGAAATCTGGATACACTTAAGACAGTTCTTTCCAGTGCGGAGAAAGCTGCGAAGATCCGCAAGACAGAAGAGAAGGCAAAGACCAATCTCCTGACAAAGCAGAAGTATTCTTTTGACAGTAACGGAAAGCTGGCAAACTGTGAGAGCAGAGATCCGAAGAAGTGCGAGATCTTTATCGTCGAGGGAGATTCCGCCGGTGGTTCTGCGAAGACAGCGAGAAACAGAAATTATCAGGCAATTCTTCCGATTCGTGGTAAGATCTTAAATGTTGAGAAAGCAAGTATTGATAAGGTGCTTGCCAATGCAGAGATCAAGACGATGATCAATGCATTTGGCTGCGGATTTTCTGAAGGATACGGAAATGACTTTGATATTACAAAGTTGAGATATGATAAGATCATCATCATGGCCGATGCCGATGTCGATGGTGCACATATTTCTACCTTATTGCTCACCTTATTCTATCGCTTTATGCCGGAGCTTATTTTTGAAGGACATGTGTATATTGCGATGCCGCCACTTTATAAGGCAATGCCAAAGAGTGGAGAAGAAGAGTATCTGTATGATGATAAGGCACTGGAACGTTATAGAAAGACACATACAGGTCCGTTTACACTTCAGCGTTACAAAGGTCTTGGAGAGATGGATGCGGAGCAGCTCTGGGAGACAACACTGGATCCGGAGAGACGTATGTTGAAACGAGTAGAGATTGAGGATGCCCGAATGGCTTCGAGTGTAACGGAGATGCTGATGGGAACTGAAGTACCGCCGCGTCGTAATTTTATCTATGAAAATGCGACAGAGGCAGAACTGGATATCTAAGGAGAAGAAGAATGAGTAATGAATCACAGATCATAAGGACAGAATATTCTGATCTTATGAAGAAATCTTATATTGATTATGCGATGAGTGTTATTATCGCCAGAGCACTTCCGGATGTCCGTGATGGTCTCAAGCCGGTTCAGCGTCGTACACTTTATGATATGTACGAGCTTGGTATCCGTTATGATAAGCCTTATCGTAAGAGTGCACGTATCGTCGGAGATACGATGGGTAAATATCATCCGCATGGAGACAGTTCCATCTACGATTCTCTTGTAGTAATGGCGCAGGACTTCAAGAAGGGACAGGTTCTTGTTGACGGGCACGGTAACTTTGGATCCATTGAGGGAGACGGAGCTGCTGCGATGCGTTATACAGAGGCGCGCCTTACGAAGTTCACGCAGGAAGTATGTCTGGCCGATCTGGATAAGAATGTTATTGATTTTGGTCCGAACTTTGATGAGACGGAGAAGGAACCGCTTGTGCTTCCGATGCGTGTGCCGAACCTTTTGATCAATGGTGCGGAAGGAATTGCAGTCGGTATGGCGACAAGTATCCCGACACATAATCTCTGCGAAGTGGTCGATGCGGTCAAGGCATATATGAAGAATGACAAGATCACTACAAAGCAGCTGATGAAATATATCAAAGGACCGGATTTCCCGACCGGAGGAATTGTGGTCAATAAGGATGATCTTCCGGCAATCTATGAGAGCGGACAGGGGAAAATCAAGCTGCGTGGAAAAGTGGAAGTGGAAGAATTAAAAGGCGGCAAGAAGCAGCTTGTGATCACAGAGATCCCATACACGATGATCGGAGCCGGAATCGGAAAGTTCTTAAACGACGTATGCAATCTTGTGGAATCCAAGAAGACGGCAGATATCGTTGATATTTCAAACCAGTCTTCAAAAGAAGGAATCCGTATCGTGATCGAATTGAAGCGTGGTGCGGATGTTGAGAACCTGAAGAACATGCTTTATAAGAAGACACGTCTGGAAGATACATTTGGCGTAAATATGCTGGCGGTTGCGAATGGCAGACCGGAGACTTTAAGTCTGAAACAGATCATAGAACATCATGTGGATTTCCAGTTTGAGCTTGCAACGAGGAAATATACAACTTTGCTTGGCAAAGAGCGGGAGAAGAGTGAAGTTCAGGAAGGTCTGATCAAAGCATGTGATGTGATCGACCTGATCATTGAGATTTTACGAGGAAGTAAATCTGTAAAAGATGCGCGTGCCTGTCTGGTAAACGGTGAGACGGAAAACATTAAGTTCAAGTCTGCGATTTCCAAAAAGATGGCGGCAATGCTCCGTTTTACAGAACGTCAGGCAACGGCAATTCTGGAGATGCGTCTTTATCGTCTGATCGGTCTGGAGATTGAAGCACTTCAGAAAGAACATGAGAAGACATTAGAAAATATTGCCCGTTATGAAGATATTTTAAATAACTATGATTCCATGGCAGGCGTGATCATGGAAGAGCTTGACAGTTATAAAAAAGAATTCGGAAGAAAGCGTCGTACCGTTGTGGAGAATGCAGAAGAAGCTGTTTTTGAAGAGAAGAAGATTGAAGAGCAGCAGGTCGTCTTTCTGATGGATCGCTTTGGTTACGCGAAGACAGTGGATACCGGAGTCTATGAGAGGAATAAAGAAGCTGCAGACAAAGAGAATAAATACATTGTGCATTGTATGAACACTGGAAAACTCTGTCTGTTTACAGATGAAGGCAAGATGCATCAGGTGAAGGTGCTTGATCTTCCACATGGAAAGTTCAGAGACAAAGGGATTCCGATTGATAATGTAAGTAATTATTCAAGCAGTGAAGAACAGATTGTTATGATCTGTGAAGAAGAGCAGATGCGTTATTCAAAATTATTGTTTGCAACAGCACAGGGAATGATCAAGCGTGTGGATGGAAGTGAGTTCCAGGTATCCAAGCGCACGATCGCGGCAACAAAGCTGCAGGAAGAAGACAGGCTTGTCGCAGTGAAGGTTGTGACGGAGTATCAGAATGTTGTCCTTCAGACGAAGAACGGATATTTCCTGAGATTTTTATCTGTGGATGTTCCGGAGAAGAAAAAAGCAGCTGTCGGTGTCAGAGGAATTAAGCTTCAGAAGAAGGATGAATTAGAAGAAGTTTATCTTTTTGAAGAAGGAACAGAGACGAAGATTACTTATGGAGAAAAGACAGTTTCATTGAACCGCCTGAAACTGGCGAAACGGGATGGAACAGGAACCAAAAGCCGCTAGAAGTCTTGCAGGAAGCGGAGACGGTGAAGAAAGAGAAAGTTAAGGGGATTTCTAAGGTATTGTAAGAAAATGTGCAAAAACCCTTGATTTCCTCACGGAAAAGTGCTAGAGTAAATATAGTTACATAAGGAATTGGCAGAAGAGTGGACGAAAGTTCACTCTTCTTTGATGATATAAGGATTTCTTTATGTAAAATATCATTTTAAAGAAAGGGAGTTTAGTGTGTCCAGAAGAGAAGAATATGAGCAGCAGACAGAGACACTTCTTGAGCCAATCGTAACAGAACTGGGATTTGAGCTTGTGGATGTGGAGTATGTAAAAGAAGGTGGTACGTGGTATTTAAGAGCGTACATTGACAAACCCGGCGGCATTGCTGTCGATGACTGTGAAGCAGTGAGCAGGAGATTTTCAGATATCCTTGACGAGAAGGATTACATTGCAGACTCCTATGTATTTGAAGTGAGTTCTCCGGGACTTGGAAGACCTCTGAAAAAAGAGAAAGATTTTAAACGGAGTCTTGGAGAAGAAGTGGAGATCCGCACGTATCGTGCGATTGACCGTCAGAAAGAATTTGTAGGATTACTGAAAGCATATGATGACAGTACGGTGACAATCACTTATGAAGATGATACAGAGCAGACATTTGACAGAGGAGACATCGCTCTGATCCGCCTTGCTTTGGATTTTTAATTTAGGAGGAAAAAATAATGAATACAGAATTACTTGAAGCACTGACGATTCTTGAGAAAGAAAAGAACATCAGCAAAGATGTCATGATGGAAGCAATCGAAAATTCTCTGCTCAGTGCCTGTAAGAACCATTTCGGGACATCCGATAATATTAAGATCGTGATGGACAGAGAGACCTGTGACTATTCCGTATTTGCAGAAAAAGAAGTTGTGGAAGAAGTTTTTGATCCGGCAATCGAGATCAGCCTGGAGGATGCAGAAAAGATCAATCCGTCCCTGCACATCGGTGATATCGCCCAGGTTCCGGTTTATTCAAAAGAATTCGGTCGTATTGCAACGCAGAATGCAAAAAACCTGATCCTTCAGAAGATCAGAGAAGAAGAGAGAAAAGTTGTCTTTGATCAGTATTTTGAGAAAGAGAAAGATATTGTAACCGGTATTGTACAGCGTTATGTTGGAAAAAATATCAGTATCAACCTCGGAAGAGCAGATGCGATGCTGACAGAGAATGAGCAGGTTAAGGGAGAGCATTTTGAGCCGACAGAGCGTATCAAGCTTTATATTGTAGAAGTAAAGAATACGACAAAAGGACCAAAGATTCTTGTATCCCGTACACATCCGGAGCTTGTAAAGCGTCTGTTTGAGGCAGAAGTAGCCGAGGTCAAGGACGGAACGGTAGAAATCAAGAGTATTGCCCGTGAGGCAGGTTCCCGTACAAAGATGGCAGTATGGTCCAATGATCCAAATGTAGATCCGGTCGGAGCATGCGTGGGAATGAACGGTGCGAGAGTCAATGCAGTAGTACAGGAACTGCGTGGTGAAAAGATTGATATTATTAACTGGGATGAAAATCCGGCACTTCTGATCGAGAATGCATTGAGTCCGGCAAAAGTAATTTCTGTTATGGCCGACCCGGATGCGAAGGTAGCGAGTGTGATCGTACCGGATTATCAGTTGTCACTGGCAATCGGAAAAGAAGGTCAGAATGCAAGACTGGCAGCACGCCTGACAGGTTACAAGATTGATATCAAGAGTGAGACGCAGGCAATCGAAAGTGGCGAACTTCCGGAAAATTATATGGAGCAGATGGGTATGGTCGGTGAAGAAGGCTATACAGTCGGTGAATATGATGAGGAAGAAGAGAATACAGAGGCTGCTGCGGACGAGACAGACAGCGATGAAATTGAGTTTGTGGAGACAGACGGAGAATAAGACTCAGAGGAGTGAAGCATTTGGCAGTGAATAAAAAGATTCCCATGCGTAAATGCGTGGGCTGCGGAGAAATGAAACCGAAAAAAGAATTGATCAGGATTCTCAGAACGGAAGAAGAATTCCTGGTTGATGTGACCGGGAAGAAGAACGGAAGAGGTGCTTACCTTTGTCCGTGTAAAGCATGCTTTGACCTGTCAGTGAAGAGTCATGGACTGGAGCGTTCCTTTAAGCAGGAAATTCCACAGGAAGTTTATGAAAAACTTGCAAAGGAGATGGAGCGGATTGGCCAGAGATAAAGTACTTTCGCTGATCAGCCTTGCGACAAAAGCAGGACGCTGTGCAAGTGGTGAGTTCCTGACAGAGAGTGAAACGAAGTCAGGAAGAGCCGGGCTTGTAGTTGTGGCAGAGGATGCATCGGAGAATACGAAAAAGAAGTTTCGGGATATGTGTGAATTTTATGATGTTCCCATTATTTTCTACAGCGATAAAGATACCCTGGGGCATGCAATGGGAAAGCAGTTCCGTGCATCCCTGGCAATATTGGATGAAGGATTTGCAAAAGGAATTTTGAAAGCATTAAAAGAGTGTTCTTGATTGCCTGAAGGAGGTTGTTTGATATGGCGAAAGCGAGGGTATATGAACTTGCAAAAGAGTTGGGAGTAGGGAATAAGGAAATCCTGGAACAGTTGAAAAAGAAAAATGTTGAAGTTAAGAATCATATGAGTACAGTGGAGGATAACGTGGCAGAAGATATTAGAAGAGAAGCAGCTGGCAAAGATGCTGAGATGGCTGCAGATAAAACAACAGAAAAAGAGGGTGCTCCAAAGAAGAAAAATCTTGCATTTGTAGTTCGCCCACAGAATTCAAAGAACAGCAGCAGACTGCAGGGAAAACGTCCGGGACAGGGACGTCAGGGACAGAACCAGGGTCGTCCAAACGGTGATGGAAAACGCCCGGCAGCAGGACAGAGCCGTTCGAATGGTGAAGGAAAACCGGCTCGTACAGAGAAACCGGCAGCAAAAAGCGAAAGACCGGTTCGTGCAGCAGAGGACAGACCGGCACGTCCGGCACAGAACGGAGCACGTTCTGAGAGACCGCAGGGATCAAGAACAGGACGTCCGAGTGGTGAGGGAAGACAGGTACGCTCTGACAGACCGGGACAGAAACCATTTGGAGACAGACGTTCTAATGGCGAGAACAGAGGCGAAAACAGAGGACCACGTCAGGACAGAGACGGACGCGGACAGCGTTCTGACAGAGGAGGACGTGACGGATTCCAGGGACGCGACAACCGTGATGGAAGAGAGAACCGTGACGGAAGAGATGGACGCGGACAGGGACAGCGCTCTGACAGAAGAAATGACAATCGCAGAAACGACAGAAGTGACGCTACACCGATCGTAGAACAGCAGAAGACACAGAGAAACAAAGCGAAAGACAAAGAAAGAGATAATAAGAAGAAAGAATACAGAGATGAAGCTTTCGAAGGAAAAGGAAGAAAAGGCAAGAAGCAGAAACCGGCAGTGGAAGTGAAGAAGCCACAGGTGAAGGAAGAGAAGCAGGAAGAGCAGATCAAACAGATCGTGATTCCAGAAGTTCTTACAATTAAAGAGCTTGCTGATAAGATGAAGATCGTTCCTTCTGTTATTGTTAAGAAGCTTTTCATGCAGGGCAAGATCGTAACTGTAAATCAGGAAGTTGATTATGAGACAGCAGAAGAGATCGCGATGGAATTCGATGTTCTCTGTGAGAAAGAAGAAGTTGTAGATGTAATCGAAGAACTTCTGAAAGAGGATGAAGAAGACGAAAGCCTTATGGTGAAACGCCCACCGGTTGTATGTGTTATGGGTCATGTTGACCATGGTAAGACATCTCTTCTGGATGCAATCCGTAACAGTAATGTAACAGGTCGTGAGGCCGGTGGTATCACACAGCACATCGGTGCATACACAGTTGAGATAAATGGTC
>ENA-OURQ01001736-OURQ01001736.1-human-gut-metagenome-genome-assembly--contig:-NODE-1736-length-17803-cov-30.734280_pt1 | contig 17803 bp, 16 predicted proteins | sample MGYA00242105_ERZ508999 | MGnify/ENA primary metagenome ERZ508999 (study PRJEB26280, sample SAMEA2338771) | human gut metagenome | biome: human gut; feature: human-associated habitat; material: faeces...
TTCTTCTAATAACAAAGAAGATATTCAGGATGCAGATTTTGAGGAAGTGAAGTAAGTATCGGTAAACAACGATAATTATAAATAAGAATATAGGGTGTAACTCAATTAGTTATACCCTATTTCTTTTTATATCACTTTTCTTTGATTTTGCTTATTATTTGGATTTTTATTGTATATTTGTACCATAATTGTACCGACATTTAAAAGTAGATAATGTGACACTTATAAAAACAACGGTATTGAGAATAAAGAATATAAGTAAAATGTAGGTTATGCCAGCAGCAAAATTTGAAATAACACGTCAATGCAAGGTTTGTGGAGAAACCTTTGTAGCTAAAACCATTGAATCGTGGTATTGCACTCCCAAATGTTCCAAAATTGCGTGGAAAAGGCGTAAGGATGAAGAACAGAGATTGCAAAGGTTGGACGAAGTGGTTAAGAAGATACCCAAGTCCAAAGAGTATATCACAGTTCCTGAAGCATACGCTTTGTTTGGCATAAGCAAAGAAACTCTTTACCGCTTGATTCGTAAGGGAACAATTCCAAGTGTGAATGCCGGGGAAAGGCAGACATTATTATCAAAAGAAGAATTGATGAAACTCTATCCTCTCCGAAAGAAAGCTCTTACAAAGCCAAAGCCTATTGCCAAGCTGTATAGTTTGGAGCCAAAAGACTGTTATACCATTGGTGAAATCACAGAGAAGTTTCTTGTAAATGAAAGTACGGTTTATCTCCATATACGCAAATACTCTATCCCTACCCGGCAGATAGGAAATTTTGTGTATGTACCCAAGAAAGAAATTGATAACTTATATAAAGGTATGAAGCGATGAAGAAAGCATTAGTTAATACACGAGTGTCGGTAAAGCTCCGCAAGTCTGAATATCGTGATGAGTGGTATCTTTATGTGGAATCTTATCCTGTATTCCAATCCGGGAAAGATACTCCGCAAAGAGTTCGTGAATATCTCAATCGTACTATTACAACACCTATTTGGGATAAGTCACGTAATGCAAGGACTAATGCCGAAGGCAAAACCACTTATAAGCCAAAGCGAGATTTGAACGGTATCATTCAATGTAAATCTCAATTAGACCAAGAATCATGTATCTATGCAGACAAGGTCAGAAACCTACGGCAAAAGGAATATGACAATGCGGCTCTTTATGCCGATACTGATGCAGAACAGGCAGAGCAGTTAGAACGCTCCAAAAGCAATTTCATTGAGTACTTCGACCATGTGCAGCGAACAAGACATGCCCATAGTTCCGATTCTATCATTGTCAACTGGAGGAGAGTGCATGAGCTATTGAAGATATTCGCAAAAGGCGACACAATTCTCTTTTCGCAAATAAACTTAAAGATGGTTGAAGCGTTCCGACAATTCATAATGAACGCTCCACAAGGTGGTACTAAGCGTGGAACGATTTCTCAAAATACAGCAGCAACCTATTTCTCCATCTTCAAAGCCGGATTGAAGCAAGCTTTTATAGACGGCTATCTGACTATTGATATTTCTGCGAAAGTCAAAGGCATTCAGGAAAGGGAAAGCCGGAGAGAGTATCTCACGGTAGAGGAATTGAACCGACTGGCTCAAACACCTTGCGACCCATTACTGAAACGTGCTGCCTTGTTCTCTGCTTTAACAGGAATCCGCCATTGTGACATTCAGAAGTTGAAGTGGTCGGAAGTGGAAATGTTCAATGGAGGCTATCGACTGAATTTCACTCAACAAAAGACAAAGGGTGTTGAATATATGCCTATTTCAGAGCAAGCATATAGTCTTTGCGGAGAGCAAAAGGAAGGAGAACTACTTGTTTTTGCTGGCCTTCCTGCCCCTTCATGGATAAATCGTCCTGTTAAAAAGTGGGTTGAAGCAGCCGGAATTTCAAAACACATCACTTTTCATTGTTTCCGCCACTCGTATGCGACCTTGCAACTGGCTAGAGGGACTGATATTTATACAGTTAGCAAAATGTTGGGACATACAAATGTACGAACTACCCAAGTGTACGCAAAAGTTGTAGATGAGAAAAAGGAGAAAGCTACTGAAACCATCAAATTGGATTTGTCATCCGCAAGATAATGAACTTTGTTGATTTTAACAAAGAACACAATATTTCCAATAAATGAAGACTTACATGGATAAAAAAGTTTACTACGGAGAATACTCTCTAAAGCATTGGATTGAATTACTGTTAAAAAAAGATTTGGAGCTACCTCCTTATCAACGAAACTTTGTTTGGTTAGAAGAGCAAGTAAAAGAATTTGTGAATGGTTTGAAAGGGGAAATCTTTGTACCTCCTGTAACAATTGGAGTATGTAATAAGGATGGGGTAAATCATAATTTAATACTTGATGGGCAACAACGCTTATCTAGTATTCTGTTAGCATTTTTCGGAGTTTATCCTAAAAAAGATGCTTTTCCTCGTGATGAAGACGAGCGGGTCATGGCAGATGGTGTTGCGGAAGAAGATAATGAACCAGATGTAGAATACATAAATTGGTCACTGCGAATATTTGCTGACAAAGGACCGACAGTACAAGGTGTACAAAGCGCAATAACTCATCAACAATATAGCTTTGTAAACTATGGAATAACTGAAGACTTTTTTGAGAACAAATATCTTCCATTTTCCTTCATTATCCCTAATGCAGATAATGAAGCGGAACAACATGAATTTTATTCTTCCGTATTCCGTAACATAAATATTTTAGGAACTCCTTTAAATCCGATTGAAAGTCGTCAATCACTTTATTTCCTTAAATCAGAACTACAAAGTTTCTTTGATCCAGAATGTTGTAGAAATCTAAAAATTGAATTAGTCGGGAAAAATCAAGCATACGATTTTGTCAGGACAATGGCAATTTTATCGCAATATAAAATAGATGGAAGATTCAACCGACTTGCGCAAGGATATAAGCCAAAAATGGAGAAATACTATGAGGAATATATATATGCTGTTGTCAATGATAAAAATAATGGTGTATTTGTTCAATTCTCAACAATATTTCCTGACAAAGATTTCGCTCCAAGAATTACTCTATTAAATGATACTTTAAACGAACTTGGATATAATCAATTACATTTCAAGTCAATCATTGATTCTGATGTTTATATGTTTGGTCTTGTGTACAATACCGTAATAGAAGGAAACAATATAGATTTTACTCGTAAAGATGCTCTAATGAGGGAACTTCAAAATAAAATATCCTCTTTCAAACGGAATGATGGTCACAGAGCCTCTCCTTCATTATTGAAATATATGCGTACTCGTGTCGAACAATCTATAACTATATTCAATCGTTATGTCATACATCCAGCCCACTAACCATATACAGTTTATTCTGCGACCTGAAACGGCAATAATAAAAGAAGCGTTTAGATCTCTTGATGCTACTAATGGTGGCATTGAGACGTACCCAATTAGTGACTATTTACTCCATTCTCTCTTTTTGCGATTAACCGGAGCCCAAGAACAAAAGTTGAAATGTATATGTTGGGAAATGGCATGCAGGGACTATGAGTACCGCTATGAACGGTATGAACGCAAGCCATATGGCGAGTGTTCTAGTTACGATGATAAATGTATGGTGTATAATGATCTTTTGAATGAGATTAAAAAGCTTGATGAAACATTTGATATTACTGATGCTATTAGAGATGAAATACTTGATGACTGGAAAACTTCTATCCAATGTGTACTTGAAAATAGTTTGTTGGTGCGAAATTTCAAAAGGAGCTATGATGAATATAAATTGCTTATAATTACGATAGATAAAAGTTGGATAATGCAAGGCACACAATTGTTCCTAAATAAGAATAATATTAAAGCTGAAAAGAGAACTGCAACTTGCGGACTTAGTTTGCTGGAGATATTCAAGGAGTATGTCTATAAAGAACGTAATCGTTGTGCTCATAATACACGTTCTTATCAACACAATTTACCTTCTATAAGGGAAATGATGTCTCAAGGATACAAACTGCAAAATTATTTTTTATATATGTCAATCATCATCTTGTTAGATAAAATTTACATCAAACTATTTGAGGTTTATTTATCCAAACTGAAGTAATTTGTTTGCTGCTAATAGTTGCTTATATAGCCATCTGCGAAGATTCTGCGTGGGTGGCTCTTTTTTTATTTACGGTCATTTCTTATGTCTGCTTTATGAATCCCTTATGACAGGGTACACTACAATAAAAATCCACTACTGACATTCTCATTTACTTGTACTGATAATCAACACATAACCCTTATGAAGATTATGTTTCGTTACTGCTTTTCTATGTGATATTTTTCATCATAAAATCAGTATTTGAAATCACTGTTACTTTGCCGAAAAATCGAACAAATAATAAGCAATAATATGAGCGAAAAGAGCATTACTTTTGAAGATTTGCCCAAGGCAATGTCGTGGATGATGGATAAACTGAATGAATTGGATTCCAAGATTGACGGTCTGAACAATCAAAACTCAAATGTTCCAACCGAGCAATGGATGAACCTTAAAGAACTGTGTGAGTATATCCCCAGTCATCCGGCAGAACAAACTGTATATGGTTGGACGAGTTGCCATCTAATCCCATTCCACAAAAGAGGGAAACGTATCATGTTCCTAAAATCAGAAATAGACGAGTGGCTCCATGCCGGCAAAATAAAATCTGATAAAAATTTGGAAGGTGAAGCCGCCCAATTCATAAAATCAAAAAGAAATACCAAATTCTAATGGATTCAACCAATTTATGCAATGCACTCAGAATGGAATTTGAAGGGGTCTTTGAAAACAAGATTCCCTTGAATGCTTTTCCTTCCAAAATTCAGGATATGATATTGGTTTTATCTCGACAGGAGAATTATTCCATTGAATACACGATGGCTTCTCTTTTGGTGGCAGTGTCAACCGCTATCGGCAACGCTGTCAATATCCGTATTCGTGGTGGTTGGATTAGTAATCCTGCCCTTTATATGATATTGGTAGGTCGTCCCGGAATGGGTAAAACTCCACCATTGGATTTTGCTTTCCGCCCTATCCGCAAGCATGATGCACAAGCTGTCAAACAATTCAAGTTGGAGATGGAGCAATATAACAATCTGATAGAAAGTTATAAAGGCAAGAAAGAAAACACTACTCCTTTGCCTGATAAACCTATTTTGCGGAGAACTATTATATCAGACTTTACTCCAGAAGCGTTAATGCGTGCGCTTGATGATAACCAGAGAGGTATTGTGGTATATGTGGATGAGATTATGGGGATGTTTAATGCTGTGAACCAATATAGCAGAGGACAACTTATTGAACAGCTATTGACAGCGTTCAGTGGTAAGCCTTTAGATATTTCAAGATGTAGTATGCCTATACCGATTCATATAGAACATCCCTTTATAAATATTGTCGGTACGATGCAAACAACTCGTATGCACGAACTGATAGGGAAAGGTTATAAAGAAAATGGATTGATTGACCGAATTATTTTTGTTTATCCATCGTCCCAAGAAATTTCTGATTGGCAATTAGATGAAGACTCTTCCTTTGCAACTTTTGAGAAATACTCGGCTATGTGGAAATCAATAATTGACAAGGTGGTTAGCTTGCCTTTTGTAGAGAATGAGAATGGTGGAAATATACAAAATATTCTGGATTTTTCTTCGGAAGCCAAAGCCTATTTTACAAATTGGCGTAATAATGCAATTCGAACTATCAATCAAATTCAAGATGACGGACTGGTGGATAGCAGAGTAATTAAGACTCCCATGATAACGGCTCGTTTAGCATTGATCCTGCAAATCCTTCGTTGGGCTTGTGGAGAGGTTCATAAGGATTTTGTGGATATAGATTCAACAAAATCGGCTATTGCTTTAAGTGAATATTTTGAGTGTTGTTATTCTGACATTCAGAAATATATGTTGAAAGAGAGCGTCGAACCTCAGAAAAAAGAATTACTTGATTGCCTTTCCGAAAGTTTCACTACTGCTGATGCCATTCAAGCCGGAAAAGAAGTAGGGTTGTCGGGAAGGTCGGTAATGTATTCTTTGGTTAGCCTTGCTACAAATAAGATTATCAAGAAGGTAAAGCGAGGTGAATATGAGAAGCTGCAATAAACGACACCTTTTGCAGTTTGCAGTTGTTGCAGTTTGCACTTTGCCCTTATATAGGATTTCTGCAAAACTGCAATAAGTGCAAACTGCACGAGTTGCAATAATAAAACGATAAATATGGTCGAATACAGATTTTCCCTTCAAAAATATAAGCGAGGTTCAAAACTTTCATGCCCGAACTGTGGAAAGAAGCAATGTTTTGTCAAGTACATAGATAGCCAAGGGAAAATAACCTTTCCAGATTATGTGGGCAGATGTGACCATGAGCAATCTTGCCAATACCATTACACTCCATCGGATTATTTTCATGATAATCCAATGGTGATGGATTACGACAAGAATAATTTCATTGAAGCTGATAAGTCTAAGCCTCAATTGCCATCTCCTATCTCTTTTGTTGATAAAGATCTAATGGAACGTACTCTTACCAACTATGGTATGAATCCATTGTACATTTACCTTTCCGGAGCATTGGGCAAAGACGAGACTTCCCGAATATTCCAACTGTATCGTGTTGGTACATCAAAGAAGTGGGGTGGTTCTACTGTCTATTGGCAAATTGATTGGCAGGGTAATGTACGAACAGGTAAGATAATGTTGTACGATGTAAAAACAGGACATCGGACAAAAGAGCCAAGAAGTTATGTAAGTTGGGTACATACGGAACTGAATTTCCAGAACTACCATTTGAAGCAATGTTTGTTTGGCGAACATCTGTTGTCTGATAATTCGACCAAACCTATAGCTATTGTGGAAAGCGAAAAATCCGCTTTGGTAGCTACCCATTATATGCCGGAGTTTATATGGCTGGCTACCGGTGGAATGCACGGATGTTTCAAGCCTGATGTGATAAGTGTTTTGAAAGGAAGGTCAGTTATGCTATGTCCGGACTTGGGAGCAAAAGAAGTTTGGCAAACCAAAATGCCTTTGCTCACTTCCGTATGTTCCAAAGTTGTATTGAGTGATAGTCTGGAACAATGCGCTACAGACGAACAGCGCAAGAACGGACTGGATATTGCGGATTTCTTATTGATGACCGACACTCCACAAATGATTCTTGATAAAATGATACAGCGTAATCCTGCTTTGCAGACACTCATTGATGAATTGGGGCTGAAGTTGGTAGAAACAGAATAAATACAATAGAAAAAAACATCGGACAGCTCGCTGTCTTTGGAAAAGGGTTTGTAAAATCCCGTAGCTTATTAGGGCATTTTCACCGCTTTCACTCTCCGAGTGGCAGTAAAAAAGCCCATAAGCGGAGGGATGCCCTCTCGATGCCCGGCTGCCTGTGGCACATAAGGCGGGATTTTACAACCAAAGAATCAGTGTATAACAATAAAAGGAAGTGAGATATGAGTAATACGCAATACGCAGTCTGTCACCTGCAACGTGGCAGTGGTAATGATTCTGGTATGTCATGCCATATAGAAAGGAAAGATGCCAAGAGGGAAAAATATGTACCCGTTAATGCCGATGCAAACAGAACACACCTCAATCGGGAACTGGTTGCATTTCCTGCAGGAGTGAAGAACAGGACGGATGCCATACAATATCGGATAGACCATGCCGGACTGCATCGCAAGGTCGGCAAGAATCAGACAAAAGCCATTCGCATCATCCTAACCGGGACACATAAACAGATGATGAAGATTGCCAAAGAAGACAAGTTGGATAATTGGATAGATGCCAATCTGAAATGGCTGAAAAATACTTTTGGAAGCGAGAATCTTGTTTCTTGCGTATTGCACATGGACGAGAAAACTCCGCACTTGCATGCCACTATCGTCCCCATTATAACAACAGAACGGCTTCGTAAGAAGCGTGAGGGTGAGAAGAAGTATGCAACGAAGTCCGGGGCACGTCTATCGGCAGATGATGTGATGAGACGTAGTAAGCTGCACGAATACCAGAACAGTTATGCAGCAGCCATGAAACCATTCGGATTGCAACGTGGCATTGTCGGTTCTACAGCAAAACATCTGGCAAACTTAGAATACTATAAGCAGCAGATAAATCGGTATGAGGAAGACATCGCCAAATTGCAGGCAGACATTGAAAAAGCACATGAGGGGAAAAACACAATTCTTTCGTGGTTTGGCAAGGGGGATTTGGCTAAAGCGAAAAAAGAGCTTGCGAGTAGGGATGAGCAGATTGCCAAACTCAAAAATCAGATTAAAACCCTCATGGCTGAAAAGTCTCAACTGAAAGAAAAACATAGGGGAGAGATAGAACAATTAAGGAACGGCTATCAAAAAGAGATAGACAAGGCTATACGTATGGCAGAAAAAGCTGACCGACAATCCAAAGAAAAGGATTCTGTTATAGATAAGTTGAACGTACGCATTGAGCAGCTCGACCGTAAGGCAAATCCTCAGCGTTACAGTCTGTCATCCGGAGCGGAACTTGTTCACCATTTCATCCCTAATTATAATAATCCCAGTCTGCATATTTGGACACAGGTAGGTAATGAGAAATACGACTCTATAAAATATGTTGATTGGCTCAATCCGATATGGGAAAGTTTTACCAAAGATGAAGCTACCATTTATGAATTGATAAATGATGTATTTGAGCCTCATGAACAGGTCAATAAAGCACAAGCCAACTTACTTGGAGTGGCTTTTGAACTTGCTACAGGTGGGCAGGCACAAGTCCATATCGGAACAGGTAGCGGAGGTTCATCTTCTGAACTCCCTTGGGGAGAACAGAAGACGAAAAACTCACAGCGACGCAGATAAATTGTTTTTACCAAGTTATAATCTTATCCACAATTTCCTGCTGTTCGGCACTGCTACGCCTCAAATAAATACGAGTGGTTTCAATGCTTTCATGCCCCATCAGGTCAGCAAGTAAAGAAATATCGTTGAACTTCTCCAAGAAATTCTTGGCAAAGCGATGGCGAAACGAATGAGGATAAACCACTTTCTCGTTCAAACCATATTTTGTGGCATAGTTTTTTAACTGCTGCGCAATACCTCTGGTGGTGATACGCTCGCCAAAGCGATTGAGGAATAGATAACCGCTTGTACGATTGGTACTATTGAGCCACTCCGTAGCTTCCTTGCGGAGTGATTTAGGAATATAGATACGGCGTATCTTGCCACCTTTGGTATAGATGTCAAAATAACCTATCTGCACGTGTTCCACCTTCATTTGTATAAGTTCACTGACTCTTGCACCTGTGGCTGCGAGAAAACGAACAACGAAATACCATTCTTGGTTTTCTTCCTTTTTTAGTTTGTTTTTCAGAAAAGCGTAGTCGGCATTACTGATTACATTTTCCAGATAACTACGCTGTTGTACCTTGACGGATTTTAATCTCAAACGAGATTTATTCATATAGTCAAGATACTTGTTCATTGCCTGAATACGTAGATTTACGGTTTTAGGCTTGAATTTCTCAATGAGATAAGTCTTATAAACAAGCAGATTTCGCTTGTTCAGTTCCTTGTGCCGGGAATAATACTCTTTTACGGCATAGCGGTAAGCTGCAATCGTGTTCTCTGCCATATTCCCTTGACGAAGATACGTTTCAAAATTTTCAATGTTCATGTTTGATACATTATTAGTTAAACAATTCATTATCATTAATAATGTATAGCATTCACAAATTCATTGAGTTCCTATTATGAGAAGTTTCTCGCTACGAGGGAAGTAAAGTGTATTGACGAGGAGATTCCGTTTGAAATTCCTGCTACTTGGGAATGGTGCAGATTATTATCTATTGTCTCTTTATTGGGAGATGGTATTCATGGGACACCAGAATATTCGGAAGGCGGAAGCGTTTATTTTATTAATGGGAATAACCTGTTTGATGGTCAAATACTTATCAAGCCTGATACAAAAACAGTATCAAAAGAAGAGGCTGTTAAGCATTCAAGATTACTCAATGAATCAACCGTACTCGTTTCTATAAATGGCACTATAGGTAATATCGCTTTCTACTCAGGAGAAAATGTTATTTTGGGAAAGAGTGCTTGTTATTTCAACTTATTGAATGGCATTGAGAGGAAATATATCAAGATAGTACTTCAAACTGATTATTTTTTGGAATATACTAAACGCGTTGCTACAGGTAGTACAATTAAAAATGTGCCGTTGTCTGGCATGAGAAACGTCCTGATTCCTATTCCACCTAAAGATGAACAACAAGTTATAATTGATAAATTGTCATCACTAAAGTTGTTAATAGAAAAGTTCAATATTGAACAATCACAACTTAATAAACTCAATGCTGAATTACGTTCAGTTTTAAAAAAGTCTATTCTCCAAGAAGCAATTCAAGGTAAACTCCTTCCACAGATTACAGAAGAAGGCACAGCCCAAGAATTACTTGAACAGATACGACAAGAGAAGCAGAAACTTGTTAAAGAAGGTAAGCTTAAAAAGTCTGCTTTGTTGGATTCCATTATCTATAAAGGTGACGATAACAAGTACTTCGAGAAGATTGGTACAATTGAAAAAGATATAACTGACGAAATACCATTTGAGATACCAAATTCTTGGTGTTGGATAAGGCTGAATAATCTCTGTAATATTACAAATGGCTTTACACCGTTAAGAACAGAACCTAAATTTTGGGAAAATGGTAACATTAATTGGTTTACAGTTGAAGATATTCGTAAACAAGGGGAATATATATATCAAACAACTCAAAAAATTACGGAATTAGCAGTTAGTAAGGATAGAATTGTAAGAGCTGGCAGTGTGTTGTTGTGTTGCACTGCCTCTGTTGGCCAATGCGCCATGACCATGATTCCTACTACTACAAATCAGCAATTTAATGCTTTAACTATCAAAGAAGAGTATCGTTGTCTTGTCAATGATGAATTCTTGTATTTATTTGTAAAAACATTGGCACCAATATTACATGATTTAGCAGGTAAAACGACTTTTGAATTCATTTCGGTAAAGAAAGTTGGAAACATCCTAGTTCCTATCCCACCAGTTTTAGAACAGTGTAGGATATGCAAAGTAACCAATAAGGCAATAGCAAGTATTATGAGCAGGTAGGTAAAAAGTGCTTAGATATAACAGAACAGATACCTTTTGAAACTCCCAAGAATTGGGTATGGACAAGACTTTCTCATATTGCAAACATTTACACTGGCAACAGTATTAGTGAAACTGAAAAGAAATCAAAATTTACAGATGTTATAGGACGTTATTATATTGGAACTAAGGATGTTGATTTTAATAATCGGATTATTTACGATAATGGCATTGCGATTCCAAAACAATATGAACCTGATTTTAAACTTGCTCCCAATAACTCAATATTGATGTGTATTGAAGGTGGAAGTGCCGGAAGAAAAATTGCAATACTGAATCAAGATGTATGTTTTGGGAATAAGTTATGTTGTTTCTCACCATTTGTTGGAATCGGGAAATACATGTACTATTATCTACAGTCACCATCGTTCTTTGAACTATTTAACCTAAATAAAACGGGCATTATAGGTGGTGTAAGTATAGCAAAAGTAAAAGAAATATTAATACCATTACCTCCGATTAAAGAACAACAACGCATTGTTGCTCAAATAGAAAAACTATTTGAGCAACTGCGATAGTTTATTTATCCGTTTTGCAATACGCTGCTGTTCTTGATAAGGTGGAATACCAATAGGCAGATTGTAGAATAACTCTTTATTGAGGTGCGGAATAGCCGCACCTCTTTTTGAATTTCTCAAATCCTCTTTATAGAACAGAATGAAAGCCAAAATATATGGTTTCCACATAGCCGAAGAGAGCCATAACTGTTTGAATGTACTCCCCATATACCCATCTTGCGGAACAGTGAAAACTTCACCTGAATTTTCACCATCTACAAGAATGATGTTATCTCCGGTATAGACAAATTTTCCTTTCTCTACAATGATAGCAGATGATTTTCCACGTAGGTATTTTGCATCCAGACAAATACCCTTTTCGTTTTTCTTTTCACCGTCTATTAGTTGGCATATATCTTTCAAACGTAATACAGCCCAGCTATTGGGATATTCAAAAGAAAGCTCAATTTCAATGATTTGCCCGTTTATCCTCTCATAATACTTGTTATCGTCACCTTTGTAGATAACAGAATCCGACAAAGCGGATTTCTTCAAATTTCCCTCTTTTACAAGTTTCTGTTTCTCTAACTTTATTTGCTCAAGTAACTCTTGTGCTGTTCCTTCTTCTGCAACTTGTGGAACAAGTCGCCCTTGAATGGCTTCTTGAAGAATTGATTTTTTAAGTTTGCCATTAATACTTCTGTTTAGTTCATCCAAAGCTATTTGGGAATGTGCATATTTGTCAGTCAGAGGCAAAACATCCTTTATACGCTCAACTATTCGATGTTGTTCTTGTATAGGTGGAATAGGCATTAAGTGAGCTACTAATTTTTCTCTTGAAATATTTGGTTGAGCTCCCCCTTCTCCTTTCTTGATGAAGTCCACTTGATTTCCCATAAGAAAATAAAAGAGGTAGTAATTAAAGATTCCTATAGGGGTACATGCGCAACAAGCTTGATTCGTTGTTAACTCACACCCTGCTATAGCAACCTTACCAATCGTAGCACCATACATTGCTATCAATACATCTCCGGCTTTATTCAATCTTAAAGAACATTCTTTTAATGCTTTATCTGTGATTTTTATCTCGGTATCATTCACAATGCTATTATTGAGTTCACCAGTTCTAAGCCATAAAATATTACCACCATAATAACTTGTATTTCCCTTTGCTGGGGTGCTCCTGCGCCCCAATCCCCAATACTTCCCATTCTGCTCCATTCCCATCCCTGTGGAATCTCAAACGGAATCTCCTCATCAATACACTTCACCTCGCCCGTAGCGAGAAACTTCTCATAATAGGAATTGTCCTCACCACGATAGATGATTGATTCGTTTTTGTCTTTCTTGATTTTCTTTTCCTTGACCAGTCGGGCTTTTTCGGCTCTGATACGTTCAAGAAGTACAGATGCCGGTTCGTCATTAGGATCTTGCGGTACAAGTTTGCCCTGTATCGCCCATTGGAGTATGCTGTTTTTTAATTGCTTTCCGTTCATTTTTTAATCCTCTGCTTGTACTCTATATGAGAAATACTTTGAGTCTATTTTTACTCCATTTTTAAGTTTGGAATCCATCTCCTTATTCATTGTTGGGAGGAAAGAAAAATAATTCTGAATAGCAGACATAATCCCTGCATTGCAACTCTTGTTTTTTACCCAATTTTGAGGAATGAAACTTCTATTATTCTGCTCGCAATTGTTTTTTTCTGCCGAAATAGCACTGTTTAAACAGTTTGCCGCAATATTAATTATGCTGTCAACAAGATTGTTTTCAGAAGCAACTTTTAAGCACTCACTCGGTGATGGTACATTTGTTTGATTGTTACATTTAGCAAAAACCATTGATATGGCAAAAAGAAGATGGTATGGAGCATAAGCCTTCATTGTTAGTAGTTCCTCTTCCAGTCCTAATGGGTTTTCCTGAGTCCATGCATCCATTATTTTTCTCATCCAAAACGATAGAGCATAAGCATCTTCAGGCAAATAGTCGTTCTTGAACAATGTATTGAAATACTTGTCAAAAATCTTAGTTTCACCATAAGATAAATTAGGTCTTTGCATGTACCAAGCTGTAAGATTCTTTCCTAAATATGATAACTCTATGCAGTACTGTTTGTCCTTGTCGGCTGGAATAATTTCACCTCTTTTGGTTGCAAAGAATCCATTAGAATATTTTGCTTCGTATGCCTTTTTGAGTTTTAATATCTGCTTACTGTTACTGCGTAAATCTCTTGCCTTTACAGCACTTTGCGTGTTTGTGTTAATGCTAATAGAATCAGCCCTGTCTCTTTGTGGAATTTCATAAAATCTGAATAGAACATAAGCATCATCACGCTTTCGTACATTCTCACTACAACTTAAAATAGTATTCAATGATTGACATCCATTTACAACATTCAATCCATAAAGTTTAAACTCACCATTGCCACATTCTTCAATTTTGTTACAAATGGCAGTGATTCCATTATGAAAAAAGAAGAAGTCACCACATTTATTCGGATCGTTTATGGTTTTCTTGATCTTTTTATTTACGGTATTGTTAATGCCTAAACTCTGTCGTACATTTTTCTGGAACAAAGACCCATCTTTAATGCCAGGGAATTTTATACATTCTTTCAGAGGCATGGCTGCAACTATTACGCTTGTCGCCCCTAATTCTGTCGTCATATATTTACCAGCTTCAAGCTTGATAGTATGGTTTAAAGTTGGATTCGTTTGTTCAATAACACAACTATAAGCATCTTTCAAACCTTGTTTATCAACTACGGAGAATTGTGTACTATAATTCAATTCAGCATCATCTTCCTCTGATAATTTGGTTTGGAATGAATGTATATCATCCATAGCCGCATCCGTAAAGATAGATGTTGTTATTAATTCAAAACATACGCAGTAAGAGTCATCTTCTAATGCTGTTGCTATTTCTGATATTTTAGTCTTTAATTTAGAATTAGCATTTTCCTGTAATTGAGCTAAGTTACTAAACTGGCTCCAAGCAGATATAACTTCTCTCACAGGAGTTGCATCAACAGATTCACCAAGGTAGTATTTCCCTTGTACAATATATATTTTTTGCTCGTCTTCATCAATATATACGGCATCAATTTGTTTATCATTGGCTCCGTCTGTGATGGCATCTTTAGCTTGTCTTTGATCCAGAAGATGTATATTCCGCATATACCACGCAACGAAACGTTGACCATCATTTGGAAAATTATTTTTATAATAATCTTGCGTAATTTCGTTTTTTATGATTTCAAGTACATTCGCCATAATTATATTCATTTATTCGTAATCTTCGCCTTGTATTCCTAACTCACCTTTGCTCATAGCATTGGCAATATCTATTTTCAGTTCTTCGTCATAATCTTTACTGGTCAAAAAGCTATTGACGATGCGTAGTAGCAAATCTTGGTCGATGTTCGATGCTGCCACATGATAAATAATAGATTCCAATGTACGCATACAGATGCAAGCGTGCCAATAGTAATTGTTTTTGTGTAAGAAGTATGTACCCACAGTCAGTGCAATACGCTTATTCCCATCATTGAAGAAATGTCCGGAACAGAATCTATACATCAGATAGGTTAGTTTGTCAGCAAAGGTCGGATAGTATAAATCATTTTGTACAAAATCCAATGTAGCACGAATACCACCTTCATCACGCACACCTTCAAAGCCACCATCACTGGCATCAATCATTTTGCCATAGATGTTTAAGGCTTCATCGTAATCTATGTAAATAAATTCCTTACTCATCTTCTGCCTGCTTTAAACGTTTGAGCACATCTTTGTTATCCGCTAAGATACGGTCAAAATCAATAGACTGATCACCGATAAATCGTTCAAACTCTTCAGGAGTAACAGCTTGCAGGTAATCTGCTATATTACCATGATACGCATCCCGGAAACTGAAATCCCTTGAAGCCATTTTAGTCCTGGCATCATTCAGATAAGGTTTCTGCATTGGATGTTCGGCAAGTTCGTTTACAATACGCTCCACTTCGTCAATGGTAAGCAACTTACCACCATTTTCTTTAAATCGTTCACTGATGGCTGCCCCCACTCCGTTTTCAAAAGAAGAGATAACCAATAGAACCTCTGAATACAACGTGTGTCGAACATTGTCCTTTGAATCCAACTTTAATACTTCTCGGTATTCTTTAGCATTCTCTTTGAATACAGCTTTATAGATAAAATCTGTAATCTGAGAATATTTGTATGTAGGATGCCCATCCACATATTGATTGATGGCAGAAGTAAGATTTTTCCGATAGTTTTCTTCTGTGATTGCGGCAGGAAGATAATTCACATCTCTACGATTAATATATTTTGTTCCTCCACCTGTCTTTTCATTGATGGTAGTAATCACAAAATCCAAGATAAGACTACGGACTTTTTTAGCTTTCTCACTCTCTGTAAGCAGCATACCTATATTCAAGAAAGAGCGGAAATTAAATAATCCGAGCTGCGTTGTTTTGCTCGCCTCATTAATAAGGTGAGCAAATTCTAACTTAAACTCTTTCAATTGTTTACCCTTACATAAAATATATCCATTATGTTTCAGCTCATCAGAATTTGATTGCAGGTAACGATCTATTGTAGATGTGTCAACTTGATAAAAGTCGGCAACCATTTTTTTTGTAAAGCGGTATTCTCCCTCAAAGAGCATTCCTTCTATATCAAGATGCTCTTGTACTTTACTGACCGCAAAACGATTGTTAAGTACATTCTGCCGTTCTATGTTTGAGATGGTCAAATCTTTCATATCACTTCACTATTATCAGTTACACGATTTTATGTCTATGCCGAGAATTTTTTGAATCTCAGAAAGGGTTTTGTCTATTTCATGGTCGAGTGCAGCACGTTTCTCAAAATACTGTTTGAGCAGTTCTGCCGGAGGGAGTATTTCTTCTTCCTCTTTCGGGAACTTGCACTGGTCGAAGTTGCAATCCAAATCAATCAACTGTTGGGCAGTGAACACACGGCTCTTTTCTCCCACTTCATCACTGATAATTTCTTTCCTGTCTTTCCACCATTCCTGAATAGGTAGGGTATGCTCCACCTTCATTGGTTTGGTCTTTGAGAAGTGCTTGTAGCCTTCCGGCATATCCAAGCGATAGAACCATGTCTCTTTGGTCTTGAATCCTTCTTTGCAGCCCTCTGCTTCTTCATTATTAAAGAAAAGAATGTTGGTTGCAATAGAGGTATATGGGGAGAATATCGAGCCCGGTAAACGGATGATGGTATGCAGATTGAACTTGCGGAGTAAATTTTCTTTAAGTGCAAGTTTTGCTCCATCCGTACCAAACAAGAAACCATCTGGGATAATCACACCGCATCTACCACCAGCTTTGAGGCGGTACATGATAAGGGCTATGAACAAATCCGCTGTTTCACTTGAACGGTACTGCATCGGGAAATTGCTTTTTACACTATCTTCTGTGCTACCACCATACGGAGGATTCATACCGATAACATCCACTTTATCGCTTTCCTTGAAATCAGTGATATTTGTTCCAAGCGAATCACAGTTAGCTATATTGGGAGCTTCAATATCATGGAGTAACAGATTTGTTATACTCAAAAGATAAGGTAGCGGTTTCCATTCTTGTCCCACGACTGCATTTTGCAGTTTTTCTCCATCTTCGGCAGAACTGACGCTCTTACTCACATAATTGAGAGCAGAGGTAAGGAAGCCGCCTGTACCACTGGTGAAGTCGCCAAAGGTCTCGCCCAATTTCGGGTCAAGCATCATCACGATAAAGTCTGTCAAAGCACGTGGAGTATAGAACTCACCTGCATTGCCTGCTGATTGCAAGTCTTTCAAGATTCCCTCATAAATATCTCCAAATGTGTGGCGATCATCAGCATCGTCAAATTCGATTTCATTTACGATGTTGACCACTTGACGCAAAAGCGTTCCATTCTTCATATACTGGTTTAAGTCAGCAAATGTTTCTTGAACAATGCTTTTGGCTCTTGGCGTATTGGCGTCTATCGGAAGATTCTTTAAAGTAGGGAACAGTTTTTCATTGACAAAAGAGAGCAATGCTTCTCCTGTTAATGCTTCACCGTCTTTTTCATCTACAGCCCATTTACGCCAACGCAAATCTTCGGGGATGATAGACTTGTAGTTCTCATCTTTATA
>ENA-OURQ01001743-OURQ01001743.1-human-gut-metagenome-genome-assembly--contig:-NODE-1743-length-17737-cov-2.557573_pt1 | contig 17737 bp, 10 predicted proteins | sample MGYA00242105_ERZ508999 | MGnify/ENA primary metagenome ERZ508999 (study PRJEB26280, sample SAMEA2338771) | human gut metagenome | biome: human gut; feature: human-associated habitat; material: faeces...
TGAATCAAAGATGGACGACAGGGCTTTGAGATCGGTTTTGTCGGTTCCGGTTTTGTAGTCTATGACACGGGTTCCTTGGGCTACCCGGTCAACCCGGTCGATGTCTCCTTCCACGTAGATCACGGTGGGATGATCAAAAGCAGAAATCGTGACGGGCATACGATATTTTCTTTCCATGGAAATGATGTGGAAAGGGCATAACGTTTTATCAAATTCGAAAACCTTCTTCACGTATTTTTTCACGACAGATAGTACAAGGTCATTGGCCCCGCTTTCCAGCATTTTGGACACAGTCGTGTCGTATAACTTTTCGTAGGCAGTCTGAATGTGTTGTTCTATCAGTGAATCGTTTTTCGTCAAGGCATCGAGACCTTCTGCCGTGATCTCCCCGTCGGGGAAAGTTTGGTAGAGAGATTGTGTACTTTGATGGAAAATAGTCCCTAACAGGCGGTGATCCAACTCTTCGGCCATCTCTTCTTTCTCTTTGATCCGGGCGATGTATTTGAAATAAAATTTCAGGTGACACTCCATGTACGTGTTGAGCGCGGATGGCGAGATGCCCCGTTCGTTTTCATCCGTGTAGCTTTTCAGTTGCTTTAAAATCGACGGATTTTTAGGGATGGAAATGGTTGGGTTGTCTTGAACCGATATGCTGTTTTGGAAATGGACTTCCCGGATGGGTAGTCCCGATTCGTATTTTATCTGGTAAAGGAAACGACTCATCTCACCGCTACTCATGCCTTTCGTGACATCCGTGTACAACAGTTTGATGTTTTTAGCCCGTTGCAAGAGACGGTAAAAGTAATAGGCGAAAAGGGCATCCATATGTTCCGGGGTAGGTAGTCCGAATCCTAGTCGCAGGTTGTAGGGGATAAATGACGAGGCGTGTCCGCCTTTGGGCAGAATCCCCTCGTTGGCAGACAGGATAATCAGATTTTTGAAATCCAACATACGGGTTTCCATCAATCCCATGATCTGCATTCCTTCTAGCGGCTCTCCGGAGAATGGGATGGACACACCTTGTAATATCTTGTGAATAATTTGCAGGTAAAACTTATTGTCCGGGATAATATTTTCTTCGATAAAGGTGTTTTTTATGCCTTGAATCGTCGTGAAAATCGTGAATAGAAATTCCTTTTCGATGGCTAGGCCTTCATGGCCTTCGGGGTGTGTGGAAGTAATCAGTTGCTTCAAAATGCGCAACAGGTAATCGAGTAAGTTCTCTTCCGACGAGGAGAATATGGTTCGTGTGATTTCGCTGAATTGAAGACTTTTTTCTGCCACGTACACGATATTGTTTGTGTTGATGTAATTCGTGATCTTTGGAATATCTTCCGAACAGGAACTTTTTATCAGTTTATGGTTCAACAGGGCAATGACCGGTTTGTAGTAATAATGGGTCATTTCTCCCTCTTTCTTGGCATAGTGCTTTAAATCTCCCAGCATGGCAATCAAGGCGGCAACAGATGTGTTTTGTGCCGGGTACCCCATCGTGATGTTGATTTTGTCGATCGTGTCGGGAATGGAGTGAATAACCGGGGTGAGTAGGCTTTCGTCGCAAAGAACGATGGCCGTGTCCGTGTATGAATTTTGCCGTTCCGGATGGATCTGTTCGATCAGTGTCGGGATTAGTTTTGCCTGTCCGATGGTTGAGGGAACAGAGATGTACTCGATGGCTTTGTCGTTGTACCGGAAATTGTTGAAATGTTCCAATCCAAGGGCATTGGGAAACAGTTTCATGTTCTCCCGGATATAAAGGCCTGCCTCGTGGTTGTCGTTTGCCGAATAGTACAAGTCGTAATCCCAGTAAAAGAGGGCTTGTCGGTTGTCCCGGAAATAGGAAAATATTCTTTTCTCGCATTGATTCAAGGCGTTGAATCCGGCAAATATCAGTTGGCGATCGGTGTGATGTTTGGAGAGTTGTTCGCAGAACAGACGTTGTCCCATTCCTTCGTAACACAGGTTTTCAGCGAGTAGTTTTGCCTTGAAACGGGTGTAGGTTGGATAGAGTTTATCCCACACGTTCAAGAATTCCTGTTGTTCCCGGCTGTATTTTTCCGAGTTGAAACTCCGCCAGAAACTTTGAATAAACTCCACCTGTTCCGGGGTAAGATAGGGGAAGGCGGATTCAATTTCCCTCAATGCCGTGATGTTGGAAAAGAGGTCTTTGGCGTCCACGAGATATTTGTCTATGTCATCGAAATCCCCAAGTAACATATTGCCCCAAAAATAGAAATCGTCAAAACGTTCGGTCGTTCCGGCGTACTCTTGATAGGTTTTGTAAAGTTTGATGATAAGAGTCAGTTCTTCGGCTTTTTTCAGTCCGGTCTGGCGTTCTATGAATTCGCTTAACGTCAGTATCTCCGGCATCCACACGGGACGATCAATCAGTTGGGCCAGTTCTTGAGCCAAGAATAAGCCGGCTCGTTTGTTCGGGAACAGAATGGTCAGGTTGTCAAAATTATAGCTGTATTTCTGAATCAGATCTTTTGCCAGGAGATGAAGAAACGAATTCATATTTTATTACTATTTTTGTTTCGGAACAAATTTACAATTTAATCATTAGATTCAATATAGATTTATGCTGAAAGAACTGTTATTAAAAAATAGAAGTTACCGTCGTTTTGTTCAGAACGTTCGGATCACACGGGAGGAATTGGCGGAATTGGTCGGACTGACTCGGTATTGTGCTTCGGGAAGAAATGCGCAGGCGTTGAAGTATAAGGTGGTGGCAGATGTTGATTTGTGTGACAAGGTGTTTCCTAATTTAGCATGGGCTGGCTATCTAAAAGATTGGGACGGTCCGGAAGAGGGAGAACGTCCGGCAGCTTATCTGATTCAATTGTTGGATACTTCTATCGTGGAGAACTGTTTATGTGATGATGGGATTCAAGCACAGACTATATTGTTGGGAGCCGTGGAGAAAGGGTATGGTGGTTGTATTATTAAGGCTTTTAAGAACGAGTCTTTGCGTGAGGTATTGCAATTACCGGAGCATTTGAAGATCATGTATGTTATCGCTTTGGGCAAACCGAAGGAAACGGTGGTGTTGGAAGAGATGAAAGACGGTGATTACAAGTATTGGCGGGAGACGGACGGATCGCATCATGTACCGAAACGGGCTTTGGATGAATTGGTGATTCTGTGATAATTGAAGGTTTGATTCTAAATTTTGGATTGTAGAAATGAAATTACTTTGTGTGGAGTATAATGAGGCGGGTGAGGTTGCCTATAATGTCATTGGCGATAATGCCCTCCTGCGAAACAATGATGATTTCTATATTCCGGCTTTTGCCACCGAGTTGAGTTGTGTACCGCAAATAGTATTACGGGTTGGGAAGATCGGAAAACACGTGGCCGAACGTTTTGCCGGACGGTATTACGAGGAGGTGGGAGTCGGAATCCGTTTCTATGCGGATAATCTGGAAAGAGAATTGTTGGCGGCTTCTTTGTCTCCTACGGCGGCAATGGCTTTTGATTCTTCGGCGGCAATTTCTTCGATGAAATCATTGGCGGGCGTCTCGCTGGAAGATATGATCTTTTCATTTGAATTGAATGGGGAAAGTGTTCTCACAGGTAAAGTTGGTGAGATTTCGCAAAAAGCAGAGAAGACACTTGCCGTAATGTCTGAGTATTATATGTTGAAAATAGGAGACTTCTTGTTTTGTGGGGGTGTTTTTCGACAAAGGAATTTATCAATAGGAGATCACCTTCGGGTGCTTTTAGACGGGGAATGTTTGCTGGACTTTCAGGTAAAATGATAGAAATAAAAAATCGGGTTCTTAAAAACCCGATTTTTTGTATTATTTGCAATACAAGAAACGTTTGATCTTATGAGTAGGTGTCTTTTCAAAAGGTTCGTGTTGTACGAGTACAAGTTGTAGTTTTGAGAAGTTGTTTACCCGGGCGTTCACGTAATCCCGTAGTTCTTGTTTTTGTTCTTCAATGTAGTCGTTGATTTTTTCCTTATAGTTTCCGGCTTGGTCTTTCAATTTCTGGTACTGTTTTTCAAGTTCTTCCATGTTGAAATGAACCATGGCAACCAGTTTACCGCTATTTTCCACTACCAAGGATTCGTTCACGAAACGGAAGTTATTAATGATAGATTCGATTTCTTCTGGGTAGATGTTTTCTCCGGATGCACCGAGAATCATGGTTTTGATTCTTCCGCGGATAGCTAATCTATTTTTCTTGTCGAAAGAACCCAAGTCTCCGGTTTTGAACCAACCGTCTTCTGTGAAGGTTTCTGCCGTGAGTTCCGGACGTTTGTAGTATCCTTTCATCACGTTAGGACCTTTGATCCAGATTTCACCTTGTCCGCTCTTGTCGGGATCGTTGATTTTAATTTGTACGCCTTCCATGACGGGACCTACTCCTTGAAGGAAGGTCTGTGATGGGTTGGAACCCGCAGCCATGGGTGCTGTTTCGGTAAGCCCGTAACCGATAGCATAAGGGAATTTAGCTTCCCGAAGGAATTGCTCCACGGTTCCATCCAGTTTAGAACCTCCGATTCCGAAAAATTTTAATTCCCCACCAAAGGTTTCCATTAGTTTCTTTCCTGCCAATCGGTTGAATAATTTACGAGCCGGAGCGAATCGGTAGAGCTTGCTCATCAATTTCGAACTGGTGAATTTAGGCAACACTTGCGACTTGTAAATTTTCTCTATAATCAAGGGTACGGATAAAACTACCGTGGGACGGATTTTCTGCATTGCCGGAACAAGTAATTTTGGGGTCGGTACTCGATCCAGGTAATATACTTGTGCTCCGAACATCAAAGGTAACAAAAGTCCCAGTGTGTTTTCGTAAGTATGTGCCATGGGCAGAATACTTAGGAAACGGTAGGTTTCGTCTACAGGTTGGATAGTACGACACTGACGTGCATCCCATACCAAGTTTTTGTGTGTTAAGACCACTCCTTTTGAGAATCCTGTTGTACCGGAGGTATAAATGATTGATGCAATGTCCTCTTCTTCAATTGAAACTTTAGGAAGAGGAGTTGTGTTATTCAAACTAATATCCGGAACCAATTTATCCAATTCTTCCGGTTGGTAACATCCTTCCGGGATAGTTGAAAAGTTATTGATCAAGATTTTATGCTCAAGGAACGGTGTTTTTACTCCTTCCAAACATTTTGCCAGTAAGCGAGAAACAAAGATCACTTTAACCTCCGCGTGTTCCAGTATATTCTGGAGTTCAGTAGAACAGAAGCCCGGTAAGACAGGTACGGCAATAGCTCCAATGTTGGCGATAGCAAATTGGGTAATACCCCAGTTTGGCATATTAGCACTTAAAATGGCAACTTTGTCTCCTTTCTTTACACCTAAATGCAGTAAATGGTTGGCAATAGATACGACTTCGTTATATAAATCTTGGTAAGTTTTTTTTCCGCTTGCGACAAAATTTAAAGATAAATTTTTTGAAAACTTGGAACAACTATTTTTCAAGAGTTCCGGTAGTGTCAATTTCTTTAAAGTCATGTTTTAATAATATGAATTTTCCATACAAAGATAATACAGAAAACAATACGATGTGGTTAAAATATTTAAAAATAGAGTAAATGGCTTGAAAGTGAGGGGAAATTGAAACAATTTCTGGTGTTTTACGTATCGGCAACACTTGATTTATTTGAGGGATCCGGCTTTTTCTTCTTTTCCCGAAAAGAAGAAAAAAATAGACTCCGATAATGTCATCGGAGTCTATTTTTTTAATTATTTTGTAGGAATTGCAGCTAAAGTAGCTTTCAAGAATTCCCAGAATTTACTTACAGATTCGATGTTCACTTTCTCGTCTGGAGAGTGAGGAGAACTGATGGTCGGTCCGAAAGAGATCATGTCCCAATGTGGGTAGGCAGATCCTAGGATACCACATTCTAATCCGGCATGGATAGCCATGATTGCCGGTTTCTTACCGTATAATTTCATGTAAACTTCTTCCATTTCTTTGCGGATAGCTGAATCCGGATTCGGTTTCCATCCCGGGTATTCTCCGGTAAAGTTGATCTTGCTTGCTTCTGCCAGTTCAAATACAGATGCTACAACTTGAGCTAATGATGTTTTAGCAGTTTCAACAGAAGAACGCATTAACATGTAGATTTCGATCTTTCCTTCTCCACCTTTCACGATAGCCAAATTGTTGGATGTTTCAACCGTGTCCGGCATGGAATCGATCATTCTCATGGCACCATTCGGGCAAGCCTTGATGGCGTTAATCAGGTTGTATTGTACTTTTACCGGCATCACGTTTTGTGGAAGAGCTGTTTCTTCTGCAAAGAAAGTGAGATTCGGTTCTTTAGCGCTTAATTCAGCTTTGAATATTCCCTCGTATTCTTTTACTTTAGTCAGGAATTTGTCAGCATTGGCAGCCGGAACAGTCACGATGCCGAATGCTTCACGCGGGATGGCGTTTCTCATGTTTCCACCGGATACGGAAGAAAGGCGAAGATCTAATTCTTTGCTGACTGCTTTCAAGAAACGGAAATATAATTTGTTGGCGTTTCCTCTACCCAAGTTGATGTCCATTCCGGAGTGACCTCCTTTTAATCCTTTCAATGATAATTGGAATGCTTTATGTCCTGCTGGAACAGCTTCAGGAGTGTAATCGAATGCGATTTCTCCATCAATACCTCCGGCGCAACCAACATACAATTCGCCTTCTGTTTCAGAGTCAAGATTTAACAAGATGTCTCCTTTTAACCAGTTGTGGCGGATACCGTTTGCTCCATCCATTCCGGTTTCTTCAGTAGCAGTGATTAACACTTCAACCGGGCCGTGAGGAATATCTTTTGATAATAGAATAGCCATTCCAGTGGCAACACCAATACCGTTGTCTGCTCCAAGAGTGGTACCATCTGCTGTTACCCATTCTCCGTCGATATATGCTTCAATAGGGTCTTTGGTGAAGTCGTGTTGTTTGTCTTCATTTTTTTGAGGAACCATGTCTAGGTGACCTTGCAGGATAACTCCCTTGCGGTTTTCCATTCCCGGGGTTGCCGGTTTGCTCAATAATATATTGTTAGCCTCGTCCATTTCAGCATGGATTCCGTTCTCTTTTGCCCAATTCATAACGAATTCTCTGGCTTTTTCTTCATGGTTTGACGGACGTGGAACTTGAGTTAGTTTATAAAAGTTTTCCCAGATAGCTTTGGGTTCTAACGTACAGATACATTTACTCATAACGTTTTTATTTTTAAATTTATGATTTAAGATTTCAGTTTGGTTATCCCGAAGATAATTACACTGAGATCATGTTTATTTCTATCGTTTGCAAGATATAAAAAAAACAGATAAGTTGTGATCGAATCACAACTTATCTGTTTTTTTTGTTTCAGGTTGGTAAGTTACAAGTTACAGGTTCTTGACTTACAGATATAGATGCAAAACTTGTAATTTGAACCAATATTTGGGACTTATTTCAAATGTTTATTCAAATAGTTTACAAATTTGGTATACAGTTGTAACCGGGTGTAACCGCCGTATATGCTATGGTTACGGTTGGTGTAAATCTGCATGTCGAATTGTTTATTTGCCTGTACAAGAGCCTCGGATAATTCGTAAGTGTTTTGCACGTGTACGTTATCATCTGCGGTTCCGTGGCATAACAACAAATTTCCTTTTAAGTGTTTTACCCAATTAATCGGGGAGTTGTCATTGTAGCCGGAAGGATTATCCTGCGGGCGTCTCATGAAGCGCTCCGTGTAAATGGAATCATAGAATCCCCAGTGAGTAACGGGAGCAACAGCGATAGCCGTGGAGAACACGTCATTTCCTTTCATAAGGCAAAGTGATGACATGAATCCGCCAAAGCTCCAACCCCAGATACCTACTTTTTTAGCATCGATGTAAGATTGTCCGGCAAGCCATTTGGCCGCGGCGATCATGTCGTCACTCTCGATTTTACCGAGTTGCATATAGGTACATTTGCGGAATTCTTCCCCTCTGGCAGCCGTTCCGCGAGGATCGATGCAAGCCACGATATAACCTTCTTGTGCGAGGTATTGTGTCCAGTCCATACTCCAGCTATTGCTTACTTGCTGAGAATTTGGACCACTGTATTGGATGATTAATAACGGGTAAGCTTTTGATGCGTCAAAATTCACGGGTTTCATGAGCCATGCATTTAACATGGTCGTTCCGTCTGCTGCCGGGATTTGAATGAATTCTTTTTTGGCAACATTGTAATCTGCCAGTTTCGTTTTCAACGCGGCATTGTCTTCCAGCGTGCGAACAGCTTTACCGTTTGCCGCGTACAGGGTATACACGTGAGGCATATCCGCGTTAGATACTATATTAATATAATATTTGAATGATTTACTGAATTCTGCTTCATTCCATCCTTTTGTCGGGGTAAGTTTTTTCTTTTTTCCCTTTAAATCAATGGAGTAGATGTATTTTTCCAGAGGAGATTCTTCATGAGAAGCATAATAGTAAAGTTTTTTTACCGGATCGTACCCGTAGAAATCAACCACGTCGTATTTACCGGAAGTGATCGGCTGAATTTCTTTACCGCTCATTGCATACAAGTAAAGGTGAGAATAACCACTTTTTTCACTACTCATGATGAAATGTTGCCCGTCTTCCATGAAGATCAAGTTGTCCAAGTTGCTTTCCGCGATATAATATTTATTTTCTTCCCGGTAAAGTACGGTTGTACTTCCCACGCGGGCATTGGCCAACAGGATTTCCAGTTGATTCTGGAAACGGTTCAGTTTCATGATAGCTAATCTTTTCGGATCTTTTGTCCATTTGATACGGGGTATGTAAATATCTGTCTCTTCACCAATATTCATTGGGGTGGTGACACGATCTTTAATGTCGTAAACGTGGACGCTCACGATGGAATTGGTTTCCCCGGCTTTCGGGTATTTATAGGAATAGTTTGAGGGATAAAGGGCATTTTGTTCGTATGCCGGATATTGTCCTCTGAACATATTCATGTGGTAAGTCTTCACGGCTGATTCGTCAAATTTGATGAACGCGAGGGCAGATCCGTCGGGGGCCCACTCGAAGGCTTTGTTGAATCCGAATTCCTCTTCATATACCCAGTCGGGTGCTCCGTTAATGATTTCGTTAAATTTCCCATCAAAGGTGATCTGAATTTCGGAACCGAAACGTAAGTCTGCGATAAAGATATTGTTATCTCTCACGAATGCCACTTTCGTTCCGGTAGGAGAGAAAGTAGCCAAACGTTGAGAACCACCTTCCGATAAAGGTTTTAATTCCTTGTTTTTAAAATCGAACACGAAGTAGTCTGCCGTGAATGAACGACGGTAGATCGGATTTATATTCGTGCAAATCAGAATCCGGTCTTCTTCCGGGCTGAATTCGTAATTTTGGATGGTCTGAACAGCTTTGTACTTGGGATCGTTCAAGTCTAGTAAAGTGCTTACGGCTTTTCCGGTTTTGTAACTATACATGACCAGTTTTTTACCTTTGTCTTCCAACACTGTATAGTGTTCCCCGTCATTTAGCGAACGAAGACCTGAAACACCTTGTGTCCTGAACGTGTAGGTCAAGTTAAAATCTTCCAGAGTGAATTTTTTGCCCTTGTTTTGAGCGTTTCCGGGTAGGGCAAACCCCACGATAAACATACATACAATTAACTTGTAAAACATCCTCATGACAATTATTTTTTGTTTTTTTAATTTGGACCAAAGATATAAATAATTTTAGATTTATGATTTTAGATTTAATTATTCCTATCTTTGTGCGCTCAAAATCATGATTAGATGAAATATACCCTTTTAGCGAAAGACAAAAACAGTGATGCACGATGTGGTGTGTTAACCACGGATCATGGGAATATTGAAACTCCGATCTTTATGCCGGTGGGTACGGTGGGAACCGTGAAAGCCGTGCATGCGAGAGAGTTGAAAGAAGATATTAAGGCCCAGATCATTTTGGGCAACACGTATCATTTGTATTTGCGACCGGGTACAGAGGTGTTGGAAGAAGCAGGGGGACTACATAAATTTAATTCATGGGATCGTCCGATCCTTACGGATAGTGGCGGTTTTCAAGTTTTTTCTTTGGGAGATTGTCGGAAAATCACGGAAGAGGGGGTCGTGTTCCGTTCTCATATTGATGGTTCGAAACACCTGTTTACTCCTGAAAATGTCATGGATATTCAGCGTAAAATAGGGGCTGATATTATCATGGCATTTGATGAATGTCCCCCGGGGCAGAGTGAATACGGTTACGCGAAGAATTCTTTGGAGCTGACCCAGCGTTGGTTGGAACGATGCGTGAAACGATTGGATTCCACGGAGCCATTGTACGGTTATCACCAGTCGCTTTTTCCGATCGTGCAAGGATGTACTTTCCGGGATTTGCGGGAAAAGGCAGCGGAACACGCTGTTGCTCTTGATCGCGAAGGATATGCAATCGGGGGATTAGCTGTTGGGGAAGAGGCTGAGGTCATGTACGAGATGATTCAAGTCGTAAACCGGATTTTACCGCAGGATAAGCCCCGTTATTTGATGGGTGTCGGAACTCCGGAGAATATTTTGGAGGCAATCTCTTTAGGCGTGGATATGTTTGATTGCGTGATGCCGACCCGGAATGGGAGAAATGGTATGTTGTTTACCACGGAGGGCGTGATCAATATAAAGAACAAGAAGTGGGAGAAGGATTTCAGTCGTATTGATCCGGCTGGGTTGAGTTTTGTTGATAATGATTACTCGAAAGCGTATTTGCGACATTTAATTAAAGCGGATGAAATTTTAGGGCTACAAATTTGTTCGATCCATAATTTGTCGTTTTATTTGTGGTTAGTACGTGAAGCTCGTAAACACATATTGGAAGGAGATTTCGTGACGTGGAAAGAGAGCACGATAAAAAAAGTTACACGAAGATTATAGTGCTGAGAAGCAACTAGCATAAAATGAAGAAATTAGACTTATATATTATCCGGAAGTTCCTAGGTACCTTTTTCTTTTCGATGGTACTGATCTTGAGTATTGTCGTGGTTTTCGACCTTTCGGAGAGATTGGAGAAATTTATTGAGAACGAGGCTCCCGTGAAGGCGATCATATTTGATTATTACCTGAATTTCGTGCCTTATTTCGCGAACGTGTTTTCCTCTTTGTTTACTTTTATTTCGGTTATTTTCTTCACGTCTAAGATGGCTTATAATAGTGAGATTATTGCTATTTTAAGTACGGGTATCAGTTTCCGGAGAATGGTCCGGCCATACATGATCTCGGCCGGGGTGATTGCCTGTTTGTCACTTCTTTTGAGTGCTTTTATTATTCCGAATGCCAACAAGAAACGGATCGAGTTTTCCGAGCAATATATTTGGAAAAAGTATAGTAACAAGGAGGAGAATATTCACCGGCAGATTGCACCGGGTGTTTTTATTTATATGTCGAGTTTTAACGTGTATTCCAGTCGGGGCAATGATTTTACCTACGAGGTATTTCGGGAAGACACACTGGTTAGCAAGTTAACGGCAAAATCTATATCATGGAATAAAGAACTTGAGAAATGGCGGATTAACAACTGGACGTTACGGGAATTTGACGGGATCAAGGAGACTTACACGACGGGACAAACTATTGATACGCTATTAAATTTTAGTGCGGCGGAATTTTCCGAGGACCCCAAAAAAATTAAAGAACGCTTGACATTACCAGAACTGGATGAATACATAGCCCGGCAAAAATTGCGGGGAAGTAGTAACGTGGTTGAGTTCCAGATTGAAAAGTACAAGATGTTTTCGGGAGCGTTCGCTACATTTATATTGACGTTAATCGGGGTATGTATCGCTTCCCGTAAGATTCGTGGGGGAATGGGGTTCCATTTGGGATTAGGATTGTTAATCAGTTTCTCGTACATATTATTTATGCAATTTTCCACGGTTTTTGCAACCAATGGAGGCATGAGTCCGTTATTAGCGGTATGGATACCGAATATGTTATTTGCTGTGGTGGCGTTATTTGTATATCGGGCGGCACCGAAATAATTGAAAGTTGAAAATGTAGAATTGAAAATGAATAAATAAGAAGGTATGAAGAATGATGCATATCTTTAATCAATAGAATAGGCCGATGAGGGCTATAAGCAAGAATCATAAATTTAAAATCAAAAATTTATACGTAAGTATATGAATAGGGAGACTAAAAGACCTAGAATTACAAGGCCGATCGAGAATCGTGATGAGAATCGTCGGGGTAGAACACCGCGTTTCGAAAACCGTGAAGGTGGAGAAAGCGAAACAAGAAGACCTAACCGTTTCAACACGGACAGACCGAGACGGGAACAAGGATACGGGTATATCCGTGATTTGAACAAAGAACGGGAGAGAGAGCGTAACGAGGGCTCGGGAGATCGAGATAACGGGAATCGTTATTACCGGGATTCAGACAGAAACCGTGAAAGAGGGGATCGGGAGAATAATCGTTACGAGAATCGGGATAACAGAAGATCGTATGAGAGAGGTAACAGGGATAACAATCGTTTTTCCGATCGTGGAGAACGTCGTGAAAGGCGGCCTCAAGATCGGGATGAAAATGTAGAAAGACGAGATAACCGTTATCAAAACAGGGAGCGTAATGATCGCCGTGAAGAAGGACGGCGGGAAAGAGGTTCCCGTGAGGACAGAGGACGTAGAGAAGGGTATCGTGGCGATCGTCGGGATCGCAGAGAGGGGGATGATCGTCGGGATCGTTATTCTGATCGTCCGGCAAGAAAAGTGTTTACCCGTCGGGAAGATGGGGATAGTGCTCCCAAAAGTGTGTATAGTAAGAAAAAACAAATTGAATATCGTAAGAAGAATGAGGGGCAGGAGACAGAATTACGTTTGAACCGTTATATCGCTAAAGGCGGGGTGTGTTCACGTCGTGATGCAGATGTGTTGATTACAGCCGGTCGGGTGAAAGTAAACGGGGAAGTCGTGCAACAAGTCGGGGTAAAAGTAAAACGTACGGATCGAGTGGAGGTAGATGATCAAGTGATTACTCCCGAGCGTAAAGTATACTTGGTGTTGAATAAGCCGAAAGATTACGTGACGACCGTGGAAGATCCTTTGGAACGTAGAACCGTGATGACCTTGATCGAGGGAGCTTGTAAAGAGCGCGTGTACCCGATTGGACGACTTGACCGCCAGACCACGGGAGTGTTGCTTTTCACGAATGATGGCGATTTGGCCAAGAAATTGACTCACCCGAAGTATAACCAGAAAAAGATATACCACGTGTTCTTGGACAAAGTGGTTCAAACGGGCGACTTGGAGGCTATTCGTAAGGGAATCGACTTGGAGGATGGTTTTATCCAAGCGGATGACGTGAGAGTGGCGGAAGATGATCGTACACAGGTGGGGATTGAAATTCATTCCGGTAGAAATCGTATCGTCCGGAGGATTTTCGAGCATTTGGGGTATCAGATTCTTCGTTTGGACCGTGTCTTTTTTGCCGGGATCACGAAGAAAAATTTACCTAGGGGTCACTGGCGTTTCCTAACTGAAGATGAGGTTAATATTTTGAAGGCCTACTAAAAAAATTTTTTTTTTAATATTATTACTATTACCTTTGCGGGTGTCCACCTTTTAGGAGGTTTATCCCGTGAAGGTTTTATTTTATATTAAAAAATATGGTTGCACTTATCACAAATGGTCTGAATAGAATGAGGACATTGCGTTCATTCTCGTACACTCCTCGCTGGATTGTATTTTTGATTGACGTGGCTCTTGCTATTATGGCAGTTAGCGTTGCTTATCTGATTTGGGTCAATTTCCAGATTGACCGGATGAGATTGGATTTTGTTTTGACCGGGGCTCTTGTAATTGTGGGTATCCGGGTAATTAGTTTCTTGTTGGGACATACTTATTCCGGAATAGTACGTTTCACTGGAACGGAGGATGCTTTGCGCATCTACTACGTGTTGACGGCAGGGGAGATTGCCCTTCTTTTGGGTAGTGGCGTGTTTTTCCTGTTGTATGATTATCTTTTTATACCGGTTTCCGTTTTACTCACGGAGTATGTTCTTCTAACCAGTTTGATGGTTATGAGTCGGGTGATCGTGAAGAAAGTGTTTGCGCAGTATATTGGTGCCGAACGTACTAAAAAGAACGTAATTATATGTGGTAGCGATGAATACGGTATCATGGCAAAACATGCCATGGATAACGTGGAGGATGCCACGTATAATATTCTTGCTTTTGTTGATGTAAATGATCGGAAAGCGGGAAAGATTATCGAGGGAGTTAAGATTTACAAAATGTCATCTTTACCCGGTTTATTGAAACGTAACCGGGTGGACAAGGTGGTCATCGCCAAAAAGATGATTTCTCCGGATAAAAAACGGGAGATTGTCGAGATCTGCTTGGCTGCAGATGTGAATGTACTCGAAGTGCCTCGTTTTGAAAGTTGGATTAACGGGGAGTTGAGTATGCGACATATCCGGAATATCAAGATCGAAGATTTGTTGGAGAGGGACGTGATTCACATGGAGGAGACCAATCTTCGAAAACAATTATTGAATAAAGTGGTTTTGGTGACCGGAGCGGCTGGTTCTATCGGGAGTGAAATCGTGCGGCAGTTGACGCATTTTAATCCTTCTTTGATCGTTTTGTTTGATCAGGCCGAATCTCCGCTTTATGATATTGAGCTGGAACTGAAAGAAGAGTGTGGTTTCACGGATTATAAAGTCGAGATCGGGGATGTACGTGATGCGAGCCGGGTGGAAGGAATCTTTAAAACATATTATCCAAATATCGTGTATCATGCGGCTGCTTATAAGCACGTCCCCATGATGGAAAAACACCCGATTGAAGGAGTGAAAACTAATATTTTCGGAACGAAAAATGTTGCCGATTGTGCAGTGAAGTATGATTGCCAACGTTTCGTGATGGTCTCTACCGATAAGGCGGTGAACCCGACGAATGTTATGGGTGCAAGTAAGCGTATTGCGGAAATTTATACACAATCATTGAATCGCATTGCGAATACTCGTTTTATTACTACTCGTTTTGGGAACGTTTTGGGATCGAATGGTTCGGTGATCCCTCGTTTCAAGAAACAGATAGAGGCGGGTGGCCCGATAACGGTTACTCACCCGGAAATAACTCGTTTTTTTATGACTATACCCGAGGCGTGTCAACTCGTTTTGCAGGCGGGAGCGTTGGGAAATGGCGGTGAAATATTCGTTTTTGATATGGGCAAAAGCGTCAAAATTGTTGATCTGGCCCGTAAGATGATTAAACTTTCCGGTTATGAAGTGGGGAAAGATATTCATATCGTCTTTACCGGTTTGAGACCGGGAGAGAAATTGTACGAGGAGGTGCTTAACGTGAAGGAGACGACTTTGCCGACCGTGCATGAACGAATAAAGATTGCCAAAGTACGTGAATATAATTATAGTGAAGTTACGGATGCGATAAAGGCTCTTGATATAGCTTTGCAGACAAAAGATAATTTTGCCGTGGTGAAACAAATGAAATGTATTGTTCCTGAGTTTAAATCGAAAAATTCAACCTATGAATCTATTGATTTCCAGATGGAAGAGGAAGGTGTAGAACATCATATGGAAGAGGTTTTAAATAAAATTCAGGTAGCCGAAAATTTAGAAGTCAGAGAGTAATGGAGAAGACGAATTGGTATGCAGTTTTCACTGCTGCTCGGGCGGAAAAACGAGTGAAGGAGCGTTTGGAACAAGCAGGAATCGAGAATTATTTACCTGTGCGAAAGGTCGAATTCGAGAGAAACGGGCAGGAGAGAAGATTGGAAATTCCTGTGATTACGGGGTGTATTTTTGTCCGTGTTTCTGAAGTGAATTTACCTTCCGTGTTATCAATTTGGGGAGTGATTGCGTTGTTACAGGAGAAACAGGTTCCGGTTGTGATTTCGGACGAGCAGTTAGAGAGTTTCAAAATCTTGAATGAACGGGCAGAGACGCTTGAAATCGTGAATGAAGGATTACCCGTAGGATCTGCTATACGAGTGTTCCAAGGTGAATTAGCTGGGGTACAGGGTGAGTTGATTGAGGTGGCCGGAGGACAGCGGGTTGTGGTTCGTATTCCATATTTGATAGAATGTGTGGCAAGGGTAAAAGTGTGATTGCTTATACTGTAAAATATAAGAAAAGTGTATTTTTAACATGACTCATTCGTTGGAAAAGTGTATATTTATATTCATGTAAACCAAGGAAAATGATATTATGTTTTTTGAACCGGGAACCAAGGTTGTGGGCAGGTTGTGATATATAGCTATGCTTAAATCATCGTGATTCTTACCTTTTTTGCGGAGGGGGAAAATGTTTCTCTTGACGTAGAACTAGGTTTATAATGAGAACCTGTTGAGAAGCTAAGGAAATCCTAGGGAAATAATCCCCCTTATTCGAAGCTCATTCGAAGATTATTCGTGGCTCATACATTACGGGATGTCTAAGCTCTGAGTAAGCATCGAATGATCTCTGAATGTGTGGGATTATTTGGGTTATATTACTTCTTAATTGGGGTTGAATTTATGTTACACTATATTTTCTTGGCTGTAATTTTACTTGCCATGCTTGTTTCTAGGGTAATATTACCTTAATTCAATGTTTTTACTACTTCTCGGGCCTTACCGGGCGCTTTCTCTTACGTTATGCACCCGTCACGTGGCGGCGGGATAACGATTTTGGATGTGGGGAGTAACGGTTGAGAGGTAGTTGAACGTAAGGGAAAGGGTAGTAAAATCTTAGTAGCACAATGTAAGGAAATGAGATTTTAGTTTTTGTTTGGTAGTTGGTATGTTTTAAAATAGTCACTATGAATGATTATATCTGAGATTTTTTGAGCGTTTTCTCTACGTTCTTTTTCTCGGTTAGAGTTAGCAATAGAATCACTCATGAGTAAACTTCTTCCAACACCTCTCCAAGAGGATTGGATTCCTGTTAGATCAAGGAGAGTCGGGAATATATCCATTTGTTTGATTGTATTCTGGGGTGATTTTGTGATTTTAATTAGGGATATATGGTGAGAGGAATTTCTTGAGCAATGTATTCTTGGGCGGGAGAGGATTTTAAAAGAGGTGTGTGTCGTGATCACTAACGATATTTTTTTAGTAAAAAGAAAGGAGAGTGATGTTGTTAATATGTTTAAAATAACGTTGTTATAATTTTTTTGAAGCAAATTATTTAAATTAGAATGTTTGTGAATAGAATAGTTTGGTGAGCCTATTAATTTTCTATACTTTTACGAAATTAAATTGTTATATTGATTTGACATTTGTGACTGTAGGATATTATTGATTTATAATAAATGGTTTTAATAAGTTATGGAAAAAGAAATGGATTTAGTAGCTTTATGTAGATATATTTGGTTGAGGCGCTATTTTGTATGTAAGGTTGCAGTTGCTGGAGTTATATTAGGGGTGATAATTGCTTTAAGTATACCTAAAGAATACAGTACAAAAGTTCAATTACTTCCTTATGCCTCTAAAAATGACCGTGCAGACAAGAATGCTTCTTTTGCGTCAATGTTAGGTTTAACAGTTAATAATTCTTCCCTAGAAGATATTGCCTTAGATTTTTATCCTGTTGTTGTAAAAAGTACTCCTTTTTTAGTAGATTTAGCACAAATGAAGGTTGTTCCTAATGGTTTATCTGAAATGAGTCTTTTTGAATATATAACAAAGGAGCAAAAGAAGCCTTGGTGGAATTCGATGTTAAAATTATTTGGGAAATTATTCTTTTCAACACGTCTAGAATCAGATGAAAATAGTAATTTGAATTGGGATCCTTTTTATTATACCTATTGGCAG
>ENA-OURQ01001751-OURQ01001751.1-human-gut-metagenome-genome-assembly--contig:-NODE-1751-length-17666-cov-6.909318_pt1 | contig 17666 bp, 19 predicted proteins | sample MGYA00242105_ERZ508999 | MGnify/ENA primary metagenome ERZ508999 (study PRJEB26280, sample SAMEA2338771) | human gut metagenome | biome: human gut; feature: human-associated habitat; material: faeces...
AATTATTATTGACTAAATGAGATAATACAGTTATTTTAAATAAATTGGGATATATTTTTTTAAAACAACAGCTTAGGATATACTTTAAAGCAGGTATTATTAATGAAGTTGTAAATAAAACTGTAAATGGAGATATAAATTTAGCTGTAAATGTAGTTATAATTGAGGGAGTTGTATATGGAGATAAGAATAAGAAAAAGAAATCAGAACAAATTCAGGAAAATGCTGAAAAAATACAGACAATATATTATTGTTGGTGTGGCAGCGGTTGTAATAATAATAATATGTATCGTTATTCTGATTACATCAGGGGTAAAATATAAGAAAAGTAATAGTTCATTAAATGATGCACAGAGTAATACAGCTACGAATAATGATTACGTGGATGTAACTGAAAATGAAAATACACAAAGTGAAGAGTCATATGAATCAGATACAGATGGTGATCCGGAAAAACAGGATGATCTTGTTTATGGAGAAGAGGTAAATGTATCATCCCTGCCAGGCGATAGTGCTTCATATTCTAATGGAATAGATGTTTCAAAGTGGCAGGGAACGATAGACTGGAAGAAGGTGGCAGCCAGTGGTATAGATTATGCCATGATAAGAATAGGCTATCGGACAGACATAAACGGAACAATATGTGAAGATGAGTATGCATCATATAATCTTATAAGTGCGCAGGCGGCTGGCATTAAAACAGGTGTATATTTCTTTTCTACAGCAGTTAATGAGGCTGAGGCAATAGAAGAGGCTGAGTGGGTTGTAGATTATATAGCAGGTTATGCCATTACATACCCAGTCGTATATAATTGTGAGGATTTTACAAACCAGACAAGCAGAATGTATGGTATTAATAATCAAGACAGAACCAATAATGCTATTGCATTTATGAACACGATTTCAGATGAAGGTTATGATGCTATGTTGTATGCAGGAAAGAATGAACTTGTTGACAACAGGTTATGGAATACAGATGACATAAAAAAACAGTATCCATTATGGATAGCTTCTTATAGCGAAGGTGCATATCCTAAGGTTACGTCTCCTTCGTATACTGGAACAGTGGCTATGTGGCAGTATACGAACAGAGGAAGAGTTGATGGCATAGAAGGCTATGTGGATATGAATGTGGCTTATTTCAGCTATGATTCAGATGCTGATCCTTTTGATCCTGATAAGCCGCATGATGATATAAATGTGGCTGAGCTTGGCATAGTGTTTAAGAATGTTGATGAAACAGTTACAGCAAAGGAAGAAACCAATCTTCGTACTTCTCCGGACATAAGAGGGGCTTTAGCTTCGGTATTGTATAATGGTGATACAGCAAGACGTACAGGAATAGGAGATAATGGATGGTCAAGGCTTGAATATGAGGGAACAACTGTCTATGCAATATCAAGCTATCTGACGACAGATCTTAATAGTAAACCATACGATAACAGCAATGGTAACTTTTCTGTGAACGGCATGGAATTCTCTCCATATAATGATAATGTAACGGCAAAGGAAGAAACAAACCTAAGAACTCTTCCAAGTACTGATACAGGTACTGTGGTTACATCCATAAAGAATGGAGAATATGTAAAACGTACAGCAATGAGTGTACGAGGATGGTCACAGGTTGAGTATAATGGGCAGAAGCTGTATGCTGTATCAAGTTATCTAACCAATTAGGAATAATATGCTGCATCAGAATATTAAACGAAATGTTATGTAAAACTGGAAAGAAAAATAAGAGTGAAAAACAGGAGTGAAAGAGTGAAAATATGTTTTTAAACAAAAAAAGAATAGTTAAAGCACTTGTATCGACAGCTGTTTTAACAATAATAGTAACAGGACTGTATGGGTGTGGTGTTGGAAGTGCTAAAACAGCAGTATCTGATAGTAAGGTTAATTCAGGAGAGTATGATATGACGGCAGGCGCATCTGTAAGTAATCCGTATACATTTACAGATGATTATGGCAGAGAGGTAACAGTGACTTCACATAAGAGAGTCGCAGCACTTATAGGAAGTTTTGCTGATATATGGGTGTCTGCAGGAGGAAGCCTTGTTGCAGCTGCCAATGATACATGGACGAATTTTGATTTGCAGCTCACAGATTCAGTCATTAATCTTGGAAGCATACTGAATCCTAACGTAGAACTGCTTATAGCTTCACAGCCGGATTTTGTCATAGCAAGCTGTAATACTGAGGCTGATATAGCACTTATGGATACACTTGAAAATGCTGGCATAACAGTAGTATACTTTGATGTTTCTAATTTTACCCAGTATCTTAATATGCTTGATCACTGTACAATGATCACTGGAAGAAGAGATCTATATAAGACTAATGGTGAGGATGTGAAGCAGCAGATAGATGAAATAAAAAGTACAATGGGTAATAATCATCCAAAGGTGCTTTTTATAAGAACAGCTGCCAGCAGTGTTAAAGCAAAGGAAAGTACAGGCTCTGTGTGTGGTGAGATGCTATCAGATCTTGGCTGTGTTAATATAGCAGATTCGGATAAAAGTATGCTGGACGATTTAAGTCTTGAGGGTATAGTGGCGGCTGATCCAGACTATATATTTGTTACAACGCAGGGGAATGATACCCAGACAGCTATGAAGAGTATTAATAATCTATTGACAGATAATGCAGCATGGAATTCACTAAGGGCTGTGAAAGAAGGAAAATATTATGTGCTGGATAAAAAGTTATATAACATTAAACCTAATGCCAGATGGGGAACAGCATACAAGCAGCTTGCAGATATTCTAAAGCAATAACATGTTGTAAGGTTAAAGTATAATACATAATAAATTCAGAATGTTATAGGAGGATAAATAAATGGGATATTTTCCGTTTTTTATTGACATTAAAGGAAAAAAAGGATTAATCATAGGTGGAGGCAGGATTGCAGAGCATAAGCTAAGAAAGATTCTTGCATATGAGCCTGATATAACTGTGGTTGCAACAAAGATAAATGATAGTATAAAGAGCATAGAGGGTGTCAAGTTCATCGAAAGAGAATTCGTTAATTCAGATCTTGAAGGATGTTCATTCTGTATAGCGGCAACGGATGATAAAAAATTCAATGCATATGTTGCTGGTGTATGCAGAAAATATCATATTTTTATAAATGTTGTAGATGATAAGGATAATTGTCAGTTTCTATTCCCATCAGTGTATAAAGCTGGAAATCTGTCTATAGGCATATCGACACAGGGAGCCAGCCCATATATAGCTGCTGATATAAAAAATCGTATAGCATCAGAGCTTCCGCCTGATATAGAGCAGATACTTGATTATCTGTGTTCCATAAGGGAAAATATAAAAGCTAAGGTGGAAGATTCATCTAAGAGAGCTGCTATATTTAAAGCATCAGCAAGAAGGTGCATGGTTCTTGGAAGAAAGCTGGATGATGACGAACTTGATGAGATAATAGCATCTGTTAAAGAAAACGAGGCTGATGAAACGAAAAAGGGCAGAGTTGTGATAGCAGGAGCTGGCTGTGGTGCATATGACCTGATAACCGTAAGAGCACTTAATGCGGTCAAGGCAGCAGAGGTTCTTGTATATGATGACCTGATAGATGAAAGACTGTTAGAATATGCCTTAGAGAGCTGTGAGAAGATATACGTTGGTAAAAGAAATGAAAGACATTCAACACCACAGCAGGATATCAATGAGCTTCTTCTTGCCAAAGCAAATGAAGGAAAATATGTGGTACGCCTTAAAGGCGGTGATCCTTATGTGTTTGGAAGGGGAGCTGAAGAGATACAGTATCTTAAGGCAGCAGGTATAGAAACAGAGGAAATACCAGGCATAAGTTCTGCGATAGCAGTTCCTGCAATGGCAGGAATACCAGTTACACACAGAGATGTAAGCAGAAGCTTTTCGATTATAACAGGACATACATCAGGCGATGGAAAAGATGGTGAAAAAACATTGCATGCGGATATCAGAAATTCTGCTGCCATGGATGGAACATGTGTATATCTGATGGGACTTACACATCTTAAAGAGATAGCAGATACCCTTATGAAAGAAGGAAAATCAGAAAACACACCGGCTGCTGTTATAAGTGGAGGGTTTGATGGTACATATAATGATGGAGTACAGAAGTGATATTTTGCAAAAAAAATATAATCTGGGATTTGGATAACACCTTGTATCGCATTACCCCGGAATTTGCAGATATATTGGACGAAGCGACGGCAATTGCCGCAATTGAAGATCTGGGCGTGCCGCTTGATTTTGAAACGGCAAAGGCCAAAGTTAAAGAATCATACCGCATTTACCGCGACGGCGGAGAAATCTTCGTCAAAGAGTACGGCATTGACCCGAGAGACATTTTTCTGGCCTATCATAAACGCAAACCTGTGGAGCCGATTGTTCCTTATGACAACCTGTTGGAAAAACTGGAAGCCCTGCCCTGCGAGCAGTATATCTTTTCCACCAGCACGAGGGAGATTTGCGAAAAGATTCTCAAACACATCGGCTTATATGATTTTTTCAAAGGCCGTTTTTATTCGGTTGAAGATTTTGATTCCTATAAAAAGAACGAAAGCTCCGAAGTTTACAAACAGCTTTGCCGGCGTATCAAGGTTGACCCGAAAGACTGCATTTTTGTTGACGACAGCTATTCAAACCTTGAATTTCCCAAAGAAATCGGTATGACGACAGTTCGCATTTACTATAATGAAAATTCGGCCAAAGACAAAACCTACATTGACTATGCCTACAAAGGGATCAACGGCTTTCTTGATGCCTGCCTGGAGCAACCTAGCGAGATTTGCGGTTAAATTTTCGGCAGACGTCGCCTTCCATTTTATAGTTGCGGCTGTTATCCAGTTTGCGTTGTTCAGCTAAAATTTGGCTGCGCAGACGGTTGACCTGCGGCGTAATGATTTCGGCATAGCGGCGGTTAAGCTGTTCCAGCGCTTTGTCTTCCGTTTCCAGCGGCCCGACATAAACAGCCGGAATTTTTGCCGCAGCGGCGCTCAGTTCACGGCGAATCATCGGGATAAAATACTGCAAAGCCTGAACGTTAATTTGCTGATGCACCTGTTCATGACGCAAAACCAGATTATAGCTGCAGGTTCCGGGCTGCAGTTCTTTGGCAAGGTAAATTATCGGACGGGAAAAACCGATATAAACATTCAGGCCGACCGGAACGATACAGCGCTCGTTTGACTGTGTGGCGCGGGTTTCCGTACTTAATTCATATTCCGAGTTAATATTGACCAGAGCCAGTCCGGCGGCAAAAACCCCTTTTTCAAAAATTCCGGCCTGGCGGGCAATGCGGCTCAATTCATTTTTGGAAAGTGAAAAATCATAAACCAGTTTGCCGTAAGAAGTGGTAAAATTAATCTGCGGTTCCACGGTCATGCTTTCACATTCCCGGCGGGCGGCAGAGGTCTCTCCCCGGGCGGGCAGTGCCTGTCCCGTTATCATAAGTCCGCAGAATATTAATACAAAAAAAAGTTTTTTCATGTTATATATATGATATAAGGTATTTGTTAATTTTGTCTTAGACCTGCGGAGAAAAGAGCAATGAACAAATTAATCTTCGGCGGAATACTCAGCCTTTTGATTTCAGGCAACCTGCCCGCCGCAGCACAGCAGCCCGGACAATATGTCCGTAAAGCATTGCCGCAGCCGGCTTTTTTCGTTCCGCAAAAAGATATCCAATATCAGGAAAAACTGCCGCCGTTTAATCTGCCGCCCCAACCGGCCGAAGTCAAAGTTCAGACAACCGTCGAAAAAGTTCAGTACAGCGAGCCGGCATTTCAGCCGGAAGTGATTTCCGATAACAAAGAAGAAAGCGTTCCCGACGAATTTAACCCCAATCTTGACATTACGCTTCCCGAGGTTCCGCAGGAAAAGGCAGAGCCTCAGGCAGCCACTCCAAAATATCAGCAGGAATATGCCGCCTATGTAAAAGATTTACAGGCGATTGAACAGAGCGGACAAGCCCTGCCCAATCAGGAATTGGAAGACGATTTGGCGCAGATGGGCAGCGAGCAACGGCTTGAAGTTGACGCCGAGGGGAAGATTTTAAATCCGTTCAGCCAGGCGCAGCTGATTAATCCGATGGCAGAAGCACCGGTCAGGGATGCCTCTGTACCAAAGGCCGCAAAAAAATCAACGGCTCAGATTCTGGACAAGGTAGAAATTATCCGCCGGCCGCCACAGCAAGAAGAACTATCCGCTCAAGACAACGCGCCGGACAATCCCTTTGCCGACAGAGCCGAACTGCCGGCAATACAGCCGGCGGAAGAAGTTCCGCTGTCTCCCGAAGTGGCCGCCCACTTCGGCGGTTTAAACCCTTTTGCCGGAGGTGATGCCGAACCGGCGGACGTTTCAGAACAAGCGGAACCGGAGGATACCGTACCGGAACTTGAGCCGCTTCCGCTGCCGGAGACAACGGAAGAACCGGCGGAATCTCCCGAGGAGACGGAGCCTCAGCCGCAGCCGGAAGAGTCGCAGGAAAAGAAATCCCATTCTTCCCGCAACAGCGGATATCACCGCAGCAGATCGCACGGCAGCAGTTCGGTCGCCACCAGTTACGGCCCTAATTTTGTCCGTTAGAATTCAGACAAGCGCGGATAAAGTCTTTATAAATGATTTCAAGCAAATAAATATCTTCGACTTTGGCACTCTCGTTGACCCGGTGCATTAATGCATTGACCAAGCCGAATTCAATGACCGGGCACAGCTGAACAAGGGCGGAAGCAGAAGACGCCGCTCCGGCCGTTCCGCAATGCGGAAGCATGCCGGTTGAATGTTCAACCGCCTGCTGCAAAAGTTTTATTTCCCGTTCGGGATAATTATAATATCCCGGGTGGCGCAAATCATATTTCAATTCAAACTGCCCGCTGGAAAAAATGACGTTTTTCTGTACCCAGGACACAACATCTTCCATACGGTGATTGGTATTAAAGCAAATATTCACCTTGGCCGATGCCCGGGAAGGAATAACTCCGTCTTCCCGATTTTCGGTTTCCACGGAAATGACCTGCACCGTTGAGGGGCCGAACTTTTCATTGCCGGTATCCAAGGCGTCGGCTTTTATTTTACAGAGCAAATCGAGTAAATTATGCAGGGAATTTCCCTGAGCGGAATGGCTGCCGGGATGTCCCGAGGCACCGAAAGAAGTTATTTCGAAGACAATCTCTCCGCGGGAACCTACCTTGATTTCTTCGCCCAGTTTTTTGGGGTTCGTCGGACTTCCGTACAAACAGCAATCATAGCTTTCCCCTTTTTGCAGCAAATATTTCGCTCCGCATTCCAGTCCGCGGGGAACGGAATTTTCTTCGTCGCCGGAAAGCAGAATTCCGACCCGGCCCCGCAACTCCCCGGCAGAAAGCAATTGTTCGCAGGCACCGACAAAAGCCGCAACGGCTCCTTTCATTTCGCAAATTCCGCGGGCACAAAGGGAACCGTTTTTTATTTCTCCGGCAAAGGCCCCGTTTTTCCAATCGGCTTCGGTGCCGGGAGAAGCAACGTCAAGATGTCCGGCAAACAGCAGACCGCCTTTTCCTTCGCCGGCGGCGGCATAAAGGACGGGAGAAGGACCGGCTTCGGTACAATCCAGCAGGCGGACGTTAAAGCCATGCCCGGACAAAGCGGCATGCAGATAGTCAAAGACAGGTTCTATCTGCCCTCCGAACGATTGAAAACGAACTAATTTCTGAGCCAGTTGTATTACGTCGGTCACGGGTGTCTCCCTTTTTGGCATTTATATTCCGTTTTGGCATAATATGTTATAACCATAGTTGTAATATAATAAAAGTTCCAATCTTTTAAAGCTTAAATTCTGTTGATAAATCACAAACCTGCCATTATCTTCTGCAAACAAAAAACCGCCCCGAAGGGCGGTTGATAAAGACCGGCTGTTTATGCCTTCTTTTTAGCTGATGTTTTGGCCTTTTTGGCAGCCGTTTTTTTGCTTTTGGAAGCTTTGGCTTTCTTAGGCGCTGCCGCACGCTCGGCACGGGCTTTGCAGAAAGCTAAAGAGATTTCCAATTCTTTTTCGGTACACAAACCGATGGCAACCGGATTTTTAGCCCGGATGTTAGCCATGTCATGGTGCGTTCCGTTGCGGATGGAAGCAATCGTCGGCTTTGTGGTTCCGACCAACTTACAAATCTGAGAATCAATAATTTCCGGACAATTTTTAATAATCCAGAGAACGGCACAGGGTTTGTCGCTGCGCTGAGACGGAGACAAAAGCTTTTTGGCTTTGGCGTTTTTCAAACGGACGTTCAATTCCAGTTCGTTGGCCTGGAGGGAAGCTCTTTTGTCGGCTTCACAGCGTTTGATTTCTTCAGCGGTCAGCTGATTGGTTTCCAACGGGTTAATGCCGATAATGTTAAAAGAAACATCACCGTCGGCAATTGCCTGAACTTCAAGTTCGTGCAATTCGCAAAAATCGGCAATCTGTTTAAAGGTCAGGGTCGTGTTTTCAACCAGCCAGACAGCCGTAGCTCTCGGCATTAAAGGAGCGGTCATTGTAAAATCCTTTCTTAAATATCTACTTTTTTATCCATAACACAGAAAAACTATCCCTAGGATAGTTTTTCTTTACACAATATACAAGAACTTTTTTAGTATTTATGATAATTTGCTGACACTCAGCGCACCAACCGTTGTGGTTGAACCGCTGCTGTAGATGCTGGCCAAATTCTGGTAGCCGACTTCAAGCATTTGCGCCGTTGTCTGATAACGTGCCGCCTGAATCATCATGGCATTGGCGCCGGAGAGCGCCCCATCGGTCGAAGAGGTCGGAACATTGGTGTTTTTCTTATTGGTGGTATCTTCTGATACCTGCTCTTTCATAACATAGTCATGTTTGTAGCTGTCGCCCTGCATAATCTGCAGCGCATAAGGCATCTCCTCCTTGCTGTCAACGGTATCGTCACGGGAAACCTTGATGTAATAGGTGCCTTTTTTGGCGCGGTAATCGCCGGAAAGAATTTCCTTCATCACCTCATAGGTTTTGCTGCCTTTTTCAGCCTCGCTGTCGCCGACCAGAACTTCTTTGCCGTTTTTAACGGTATAAACCTGAAGCTGAAAACCTTTCGCCGTCAGTTCCAGCAGTTTCTGATTAGCCTCGGCGGCTTTTTTCTCTTCCTGTTCTTTTGCCCAGCCCTCGGGATCGGTCAGTTTTTTCAGCTCGTTCAATTTTTCTTCATATTCGGAGAGGTCAAGCACTTTTTCTTCTTCGTCGCCTTGGGTTCCCCGCAGCGAAATTGACAATTTGCCGTTGGACTGCACCTGAATTTTGTAATAATCCACGGAATCATATTCGGCAAGCGACCCAATGGTGGTTACTCGCGCATAGTTCAAACGGGTGTATCCCATGTCTCGGGCCGTGGAAAACTTTTCATCGATATCGTTGACATCCTGAACCGTTTTTTCCCAGCTGCTGATGCCGTTTTCGTCTTTGTTTGTCGTGCTTGAGATAGAGCTTACCATCACAAATCTCCTTAAATCAACTGTTTATTATCATAGCATAAATGCGTTGAGGAGGCAACATATATCTTTATTCTATTAATATACTAATTTATAGAGCGCCGCCGTTTTTCCGGTGCGGCTGAGCTTCTTTTCTCCGAGAAAATCGAACTCGTATTTGCTGTCGGTCAATTCATCTTTAATAATGTCATTGACAATAATTTCGTTATTGTAAGTTTGTTCAAAAACATCTGCCAGAAAAGGATTCAGGTTCGGTTCATCTTCCGTCGGCATATCCAAAACACAGCATTTGTTGTCGAGAATAAGCCCTTCTTCGCTGGACTGCTCCTTGTAATTTTCGACATCGGTAAGAAAATCAATCACAAATTTAACCGCATTATTGAGCTTTTTAAACTGGATTGAAGTGATTTCTCCGCTCTCAATTACATTTTCCCCTTCCAGTTTGGCGACAAGATTGGCAATGATATTGCGTATTTCGCCGTGCACGACGCTGGTGTTTTCGGCGGAAACTTCTTTTTCATCGTCATAAAAATTAATTGACGTGCGAATGCTTGCAATACATTTAAACATGACATCCTTCTCCTGTAAAACCGGTTTTTCCTCTTCCGGCGTGTCGGGAAGCGGTTCCGGCTGTTTGTTCAGCTCCAGCCATTTTTTGACCGTCGCCTTCAGGATATAAGCATCCATTTTCTCATCTTTAATAACCTGAGCCATCAAATAAGCGCCGACCCCGGTTAAAAAGATGGCTACCTTGTTGTCTTTATAGCTCCTTTTAGCTTCATAAAAGGCCTGCAAATCGGGATTGTCTCCGTCAAGAATTTTAAATGATTCATAGAGCAGCGAGTTAGCTTCGGAGATAATCAGGCCGCAGTAGCGCGACAGCTCCAGACAGCCGCCGTAAACCACAAGTTTAATTCCCAGACGGGTGAAACTGTCATGCAAAGAGGTGTTGGCATCCAGGCTGCCCAAAATCTGGGTCAAAAACTCAATGATGTAACGCTTGTGTTCCAGCGGGGCTTCCGGATAAATCGGGGCTATCGCCTCTTCATATTCATCATTGAGGTTATAACGGCGGATAATCGCTTCCGCCTTGTTAAAAAAGCGGCTTTCGTTAATCACCTTTTTGCGCTCGGTATGGGCATAAAAGGCCGACCAGGGAACTTTCTTCAAAATCAGCGGGATTGTGATAATCATAAAGATGATGAAGAAAACAAAGAAAAGGACGGTTTTGCGGCGATCTTCGGGAATAAAGGTTTCAATAACCGGTTCCAGCAGGCTCACCAGCAAATTGGCCATTGCCAGACAAAGAAAAATAATTGCAACCAGCTTAATCAAAGCCCCTACCATCGTATTGGCCGCCGGTTTGTCATCTTCGGGCTTTTCATATTCGACATTATATTCCCCGCCATAGCTGGTGGAAAACTTTTCGGAACTCCGCTGGTGGCGCTTTTTACGGCCAAGGCCGCTGATATATTCGACGCTTTCCTGATAAGTATTGTCCTGAACGTCAAAAATTTCGCGGATAATTTTGACGGCAACCCGGTTGTCTTCTTCAAGTTCCTTAGCCAGATTGACTGCCTCCTGACGCTGATCGCTGGAAAACTGGTCAACCAGTTTCCAGCCGTCGCCGCGGTCGGCATAAACCTCAAAATGTATTATTTTTACCATATCAGCCACTCAGTAAAGCATAAAAAAAACCTGCATTAATATTACATAATGCAGGTTAATAAAGACTAAACGCTCGGGCTTATTTGCTGCCGGAAACGGAAGTATCCTGTTTCAGGCCGAAAGCACCGAATTTAGAGTTAAATTTGGAAACCTGACCGCCGGTATCTACCATACGGTGAACACCTGTCCACGCCGGGTGAGATTTCGGGTCAATTTCCAAAGTCATTTTATCACCGGCTTTGCCCCAGGTGGTTTTCGTTTTAACTTCAGTACCGTCAGTCATCACATAAGTGATTTCATGATAATCCGGATGAATACCTTTTTTCATCTATTTTCTCCAAAACTTTAATTTCCAGACATGTAAATTTAGTGCTCTTATACATTAGACTCTTGAATAAGGCAAGCATTAATTTACATTTTTTTAAAATTTTTATTTAATTTCTTCAATTTCCACTAAATTGCGCTTTTCAGGATTATCGGTAATATTGATTACCTTAATGCTGAAATTCTTATATCCTTTGTTCAAAAGCAGCGAGCGGATTTCCGTGGCGCGGTCAAGGCTCAGCTTTTTCTTTTTAAAGGTATTTTCGCCGTTGTCATAGTTATAGGCATAAATGGCAATTTTATGTTTGCGGGGGTCTTCAAACGTTTCAATCAAAGAAATAATCTTATCCGCATTTTCCGGGCTGATTTCAAAAGAATCATCGGCAAAGAAAATCTGCCGTCCGGCTTCCGCCGCGGCCGGCGTCTTGTCCCCTACCGGAAGCAAAGGCTTGATTTCTTTTTTTTCTTCAGTTTCGGCAGCGGGAACGTTTTCAGCCTCTTGTACGGCGGCAGCTTTTTCCGGCGCTTTGGCCGTTTCTTCGGCGGCAGGAACCGAGACTTCCGTTTTAGCCGGTTCAACCTTGGCTGCCGGTTCAATCAGCGCAGCGGCAGGTTTTGAGACTTCTTCGGATTTCGGTTCGGACAAAGCTTTTCCGTTATCGGTTTCCGCCGGGCGGACAACATCAACATCGGCAACCGTCTCCCGAACCGGTTCCCGGTCATCGGCAACGGTTATCGGATTGGCGGGTTTAACCGGTTCCGGTTTGGCCTCAGCCAGGGGCTGAGGAATTTCCGGTGCCTGCGGCAAAATCGCTATTGCTTTTTCTTCTTTTTTCGGAGCCGGTGTTTTTTCAGCAACCGGCTTGGCCGGAGCAACCGTTTTCTTCGGCGTTTTTTTCTTTCGAACCGTTTTCTTTACCGGGGCTTTTTTAACCACCGGAAACAGGGGCTGGGTTTCCACGAACAGCGAATCGCCCGGCTGCAAATTGTTCAACACCGACAAGTCAACATAGACATCGTCGGCAGCCTGCGCAAACGCGGCTCCCTGTAAAGCCAGAGCACAAACCGAAGCCATTACCAGACGCTTAAACTGCATGAAAGTCCCTCCCCCTTTTAACTATTCAGAAAATAATTCACCGAGTTTTTTGCCCAGTTCGTTGTTAACGGCAAAAATATTGCCGGAATTCAGAACGAGACTCAAATTCTCGGTCCGTTTGTCTTTTTGGTCAATATCATAGATATAACCGCCGGCTTCTTTGACAAGAAGCAGGCCGGCCGCAAAATCGGACAATTTATTGCCGCGGCTGACAGCCGCGTCATATTTTCCGGATGCGACATAAGCCAGATCCAGTGCACAGGAACCGGAAATGCGCAGATTGTCGGTGGCGGCGACCAAACGCTTTTGAATAACGTCATATTCGCTGACATTTTCGTTATAATTAACCAATGTCGCAACCAAAGCCTCTTTCAAATCACGACGGGAAGATACGCGCAAACGCTCATGGTTACGGAAACCTTCCTTATAGGCGCCTTTGCCCTTTTCGGCAAAATAGAGGCAGTCGGTGGCCGGATTATAAACGACGGACGCCGTAACCGTATTATTTTCATAAACGGCTACACTGACGGCAAAATGCGGAATGCCGTGAGCAAAGTTGCTCAGACCGTCTATCGGCGAAACGATATAACAATTGCGCGCACCCAGCTTTTCCGCCTCGGAAACCAATGCGTAATCAGGGTGAATTTTGCCTAATTCGACCTGCAGCGCTTTGGAAACTTTGGTATAAGAAGCGACGACAAATTCCTTGTAGCCTTTAACCGAAGACTGCAGCTGTTCGATTTCGCTGAAGTCGCGGTTAAGCGACCCCGAGGCCTTTTTAACCGCATTAATCAACAGCGTCAAACTGGGTGAGAGATATGACATTATTTTGCTCTTTCAACATAATTGGCTTCAGCCGTGCCGACAACAATTTTGTCGCCGACGCCGATGAACGGAGGAACCGTGGTGCGAACGCCGTTGTCCAGAATGGCCGGTTTGTAAGAAGAAGCGGCCGTCTGTCCTTTTACCACGGGCTCGGTTTCAACAACTTCACAGACAACCTGCTGCGGCAGTTCGACCGAAATCGGCTTGCCATCGATGAAACTGATGATAACCTGCATACCGTCGGTCATGAAAGGACGGCTGTCGCCGAGGATATCGGCAGGCATGGAGAACTGGTCAAAAGTCTCGCTGTCCATAAAAGTCAATCCGGTGCCGTCTTCAAAGAGGAACTGGCAGTCTTTTTCTTCAACCATTAATTTTTCAACGGTGTCTTCGGTACGGAAGCGCTCGTTGGTTTTGGTGCCTTCTTCAACGGCTTTCATTTCGACCTGCATAAAAGCGCCGCCCTTGCCCGGCTTGATATGCATAGCTTTGGTAATGGTCCAGGGTTTGCCTTTGTATTCAATTACCCAGCCGATGCGGATAGAACCTGCGAGTTGTTTCATATTTTATCTCCATATTTACAATGTTTAAATGTTGAAATGATTTCGAGACTCTTCGAAATTTTAATCAAGAACTTAATCTAAACTTTGTTTTTTAGCAACAAAAATCGTATATTCGCAGTCAGATAAAATAACAATATCGCAATCAAAGCCCGCATAATCGAGATTTTCGTCCCGGCAGAGAATGGCCGACTGAATTAAAAAGAGCCCGTTATACCAGGAAACCAGCTCGCGCACCTGTTCAATTCCGTCATTCCAGGCCTGAAAGACAAGAAAGTCCGGCTCGAACTCGCTGATAACCATCGCCTCGTGGCGGCGGTGGCGGGTGACAGCGCCGATAACGGCGTCTTTGCCGAGAAAATTACGCAAGAACTGGAATTCGGCTTTCGGCTTTTCGTTTTTGCTCAAATCGACCACAACGCCGTCCAGTCCCAGTTCCCTGCACAGTTCAGGCGCTTTGTCTCCGCAGGAAAGGAGCAGTTTTCCGGCTTTGCGTGCCGCTTCGGCAAAACGGCGGTTAAAAGCCGTATCCGCCGCCGAATCGAGCAGAAAACATTCCACCCGGGAATCGTCGATTAACGAGATGTTTTCCGAAGTGATTTTTACAATAAACTTTTGCATAAGATTTCTTTGCCGCTTGAATTAATGTTTAAGAAAAAGTATTATGCTGTTCAATATACGAGAATAATCCCTTAAAAGGAAGTGAAATTTTATCATGACCGAAAAAAATGCCGAACTGCCGCAGACAAGCGCCGCCATTGCCGGCCTGAGCGATGCGCTGTCCCGCCTAAACAGCGCGATAGGCAGCAAGAAAGACGAGCTGGCGCGCAAAGAAAAGAGGTACGGTGCCGAACTGAAGGACAGCGAAGCCCGGTTGGAGCTTTTGAAAGCATCTTCCCGCAAAATCATTGACAACATCAACACCGTCATGACCCGTTTAGATAAAGTATTGGAAAACGATGGCACAAGTAACGATAACAATTAACTCCCGAGAGTATGCCGTTGCCTGCGAAGACGGTCAGGAAGTCCGGATTATGCAGCTTTCCCGCCTTTTGGACGAGAAAGCGCGGATGATTACGGGCGGCAGTCTGCAAGTTAATGAAAATATGCTGCTGGCAATGGTGGGACTGTTGCTGGCCGATGAGCTTACCGAACTGAAAAAAGGCGTGCCGCAGGCGGTTGCCGGAGGGGAAGCTGTGGATAACTCGCGACTCCCCGGTTTGGATAAAGAACTGGCGGAAAAGCTGCAAAATCTGACCGAAGAAATAAATTCTGTTGCAAAAAAAATCGAATCATTGTAAGCTAACGGCATAGGAGGCGAGCTGTCTGGTGCGTGTTTCCGCAGATCTTCCGAGCCAACATTATTTTATAGGGAGCTGTCCCTGATCTGACCGAGGTCTTTTCAAATGGCGCCCACTTTATTGAGAAGCGGTTCGATAAGAATGTAACTGATACGGCGAGACGGCCCCTCCACAGAAACTATTTTACAACTCCGTTTTACCGGAGTTTTTTTGTGTTACGAGACGTCAAAAACAGAGAAGAAAGTTCAGACAGTGAGAATTATTTACTGCGGGGATGTGGTTGCCCGCGCCGGCAGAGACGCCGTGCTTAACAATTTATCCAAACTCCGCGAACGCTATAAGCCGGACGCGGTTATCGTCAATATTGAGAACGCCGCCCACGGGTTCGGCGCCAGTCCTTCCATCTGCCGCCAGTTTCTGGATGCCGGAGTGGACGCTCTGGTTACCGGAAATCATGTTTGGCAGCAACGCGATTTAATCCCTTTTCTGGACGAATGCAAACGTATCGTCCGTCCGTTGAACTATCCGGAAGGGCTGCCGGGCAAAGGCGCAATTGAAATCGAACTGCCAAACGGCAAAAAAATCCTGATTGCACAGCTGCTGGGACGCCTGTTTATGGAAGCGGTCGACTGTCCGGCACAGGCAATTGACAAGCTGCTGAAAAATTATACGCTGGGTAAAAACATCAACGCCATTTTTGTTGACATTCATGCCGAGGCAACGGCGGAAAAAATTGAAATCGGACATTATCTTGACGGGCGCGTTTCGGCCGTTATCGGTTCGCATACGCATATTCCGACGTCAGACTACTGTATCAGAGACGGCGGGACCGCCTATCAGACCGATGTCGGCATGTGCGGCGACTATAACTCTGTCATCGGCTTTGACAAGACCGAGCCGCTCAACCGTTTGCTGCGCAAATATACCGGCGGACGGCTGACTCCGGCCAAAGGCCCGGGGACCCTGTTCGGCGTGTTAATCGACATTGACGACAAAAGCGGCAAAGCTACCCATATTGAACAAATTAAAATGTCTGAAAAAGAAGCATAAACAATAAAACCCTCATTTCAGAGGGTTTTATTGTTTTTAATAACGGATTACCCGAAACAGCATAAACTGCCAAGATGCTCCGTTGGGCAACGCCAAATCCCATATTGCATCGAATCCCTCTCCCGATTTAGGCGGGACCAGGTTTGCATCCACACCGACAAAAAATGAATATGCATTATAACTCGTTTTGTCATACGGAGAAGATGTTAAAAAAACATTCCAGTTATTTGAACTTAAAGATTTTCCCAATTTTTTAAATGTTGCAGTTATTGTTTTCTGAGCGGCATAAATTTTCTTAAAATCTCCCATGCTTAACATTGACCATTTTCCGGCTCCGCACCAAGCCTGTTTGCATCCGGCCGGTGAGTAAGAGCGCACGCTCTCTGCCATCGGATATGATTTATTATTAGCTTCGCCATACGACATAATCATATTTGTATTTGTAATACTGCTATCTTCACAATCAGTGCCCGAACAATTAGCCAATCCGGGAATATCGCCTTCTGCTCCCCAGATAACGCTGTCTCCTTTTTGATATATTTTTGCTTCCAAAGAAACAGCCAAACGATTACCGGCATCAAATATGACGGCTATCGGTGTTTTAGCATTAATAACTTCAGAAGATGTCGAATGGTCGGCATAAAGTATGTCTCCGTCATTGCCAATGGCATCAAAACTGCAAGCCATCTTGCTGAGATCCGTGGGACATTTTAGAATATTGTTTCCGTTAACACATTCATCAGCGGAATAGATATATCCCAGTTCTTCACAGGTTGGCGGCTGTATGCATGTCTGCGCCCGGATTAATCCAGCTGAGAAAGCTGAAATCAGCAGCGTTGCTCCTGCAATCAATAGCATATTTTTTTTCATTTTCTTTCTCCTTTTATTTAAACCAGCACCGCAAAGCACCAGCGCACCAATAATTATCCAAATCCTTATAGTTAACAGCACAGCCGACAGGACAATATTTTCCCGAACAGTTTTCCTTTTCACAGACAACCCCGGTCGGACAGGCGGTTAATGAACATTTATTTTCACAGGTTTTACAATTGTTGTAGTATTTTATACCGTTCATTAAACAATAATCACTCGGCGTAACCGGCCCCAAGTCACCGCAAGTCATGTTATAGCCGTTTTTGCAGCGGCAACCGGTATATTGAGTTGTACCCTGATAAGTGCAGCCTTCCCCGTTTCCCTCCTGATTTTTACCGTCACAGATTTGGTTATAGTTACTCGGGCACAAACATTCGGAATAATATTTCTTATTGCCTTCTATACAGCTATCATCAGAAACGACCTGCGGCGACGCACAGCTCTCAACCGGATAAAGCGTACGGTTGCAGATACAGCGATATTTGCCGCCGCAGCCGTCTG
>ENA-OURQ01001781-OURQ01001781.1-human-gut-metagenome-genome-assembly--contig:-NODE-1781-length-17449-cov-3.941934_pt1 | contig 17449 bp, 17 predicted proteins | sample MGYA00242105_ERZ508999 | MGnify/ENA primary metagenome ERZ508999 (study PRJEB26280, sample SAMEA2338771) | human gut metagenome | biome: human gut; feature: human-associated habitat; material: faeces...
CTGCCCCGACGATAACGACTCTCAGTACAAAAACATGGGTGTTTCTCATCCTGTCGGGCCTTGCGACCGGCGCATCGTGGCTATGCTACTACAAGGCATTGCAGGACGGCCTTGCAAGCGTCGTTGTCCCCATCGATAAGCTGAGTATTCTTGTCTCCATCGGTTTCTCGGCATTGGTATTCAAGGAACACTTGAGTAAAAAAGCGGCGTTCGGTCTTGCACTCATAGTCGTTGGAACACTAATGATGCTTATTAAATAGAAGTACTGACCATGACATTTTTTGTGCGTGTAATCAGGTGACAGATAGGGTGGCGGTGAACAAAAAAGCGCCGCAGCAGCTCCTGCCTGTCACCTGATTACACGCCTATCTTGTGCTCTATGCCCTGAATGACACCGATTTGATTCACGCCGTTGTAAGAATTCTCGTTTCTTACATCTTTACGGCATTACCTCTTGTTAAAACGGCATTTTTTTGGTATAATACACTGAATATGTCTCAGGAGGTGCGCCGTGTCAGCAAAAGCGAGGCGGCAGGGAAGCAGCCCGGCCAAAAGAACATTTATTGCATTTGCGGCGATAACGCTTGCCGTGCTTGCGGTGGTGTTCGCCGTCATCATGCAGCTAAGGTCGAAAACGCCTGTGTATGTGTTACAGGTGAATGGACTCGACGCCGAAACGCCTGCTGAAGCGCAGATAGAGTGCAGAGCCGAGCATGGGAAGTTTGCAAAACCGCAGCAGGAGCATACCGGCTGCTCATGGGTCTGGTGCGGGGATAGTAAGCTTTATCTTGTGAAGACTACGGCGCTTAGAATTGATACCAAGGACGAGACCGCCAACTTCACTGCCGTGACATTTGACGGCGGCGAGGGCAAGCGCCTTGCGGGCTTTGTCATCGACCCGGCGATCCAGCCTAAGGAGCTTGGCAGAATAGTTCTCGAGGGCGGCGAGAAGTGTAACTTTGAAAGCGTCAGCATGTCAATCAGAGAGGGCCTTCGCAGCGGCGAGATCAGCTACGAGGACGCCGTCTACCTATGGGATAAGGACAGCACCGAGGTCATCGCCGTGCGGGCGGACAGCTATCAGACGGTGCAGGACAACATCGTGTCGTTCACAGATGACGGCAACGTGACGCACACATGCTATATATTAGACACTAAAATAGATTGAAGGAATAAGAAATGGCAAATGCAGCGCAGGGATTGACGGGCGATACCAAACGTCTGCTTGAAATAGTTAAGGTGATGAGCAAATACAAGGTGATGCAGGGCTTTGACCCCGATAAGCTCTGCGAGATGCTCAAGGAGCTCGGGCCTACCTTCGTTAAGTTAGGACAGCTTCTGTCGATGCACCCCGAGATCATACCCATGGAGTATTGCAAGAAGCTCGAGAGCCTCAGAACGGATGCCTCCACACTCGTCACCGCCCAGATAAGGGAGATAATCAGCGAGGAGTATGGCAAGGATATCCGCTATTGCTCCAATCGTAAAGAGGTAAAGGATCATGGGGATAAGGGAATTCTTCTTGGAAGCCCGATTGAGGACGGAGATAAGGTTGTGATCATCGAGGATGTTACGACAGCCGGAACTTCTATTCAGGAGACTCTGCCGATCATCAAAGCCCAGGGTGATGTTTCTCCAATCGGTCTTGTGGTTTCTGTAGACCGTATGGAGCGCGGACAGGGTACTAAGAGCGCTTTAAAGGAGATTGAGGAGAAATATGGCCTTAAGACAACTGCTATTGTAACTATGGCAGAGGTAGTAGAGCATCTTTACAACAAAGAGTATAAAGGGAAAGTCATCATTGATGATACATTAAAAGCTGCTATTGATGCATACTATGAGCAGTACGGCGCAGAATAAGAGAATTCTATGCAGCATTAAAAATTCTGAAAGTGTGCTGCGGCAACTGGCGGCATAATGATAAAAGGAGGAAATGCTGATGAGTGAAAAGCTTTATAAAATCGTATCTGGCGTAGGTGCCGGAAGTATTGCACTTGGGATCATCACACTGGTGACAGGTGTGTCCACTGGTATTCTCATGATCGTGAATGGTGCCAGACTTCTGAAGGGCAAATCCGATATGATGATTTAAGGGGATTTTTTTGAAAAAGGAAACGAAGAATTTAATTCGCCGTATGGGAATCCTGCTGTTCGCCATCTATATAATCTTTCTTGTCTATTTTCTGTTCTTTTCAGAGGAATATGGCAGGGCGGCAGAGGCGCAACGGGTATACAGGTATAATCTGATTCCCTTTGTGGAAATCAGAAGGTTCTGGATATACCGGGAGCAGCTTGGCACATTTGCAGTATTTTCCAACATATTCGGAAATGTGATAGGCTTCCTGCCTTTCGGGTTTATCCTTCCTGTTATTTTCCGAAGAATGAACAGCGGTTTTCTCATCTGTGTATCAGGATTTATATTAAGTCTGACTGTGGAAGTGATCCAGCTGGTCACGAAGGTTGGCTGTTTTGATGTGGATGATATGATTTTGAACACCCTGGGGGCAACCTTGGGGTATGTTCTTTTTTTCATCTGCAATCATATTCGAAGGAAAGTCCTGGATAGCAGCCATGAATGAGCCATGCTTACCTAAGCGGATTTATGGATATTGTATGGCAGCAGCTGACTTTCATATTTTGACATGCCTGCGTGGGCAGACATGTCCATTTAGGAGAAAGTTCCATTATGGCAAGAAGATATAGATATTCATTTACAAAGAAAAAAGAAGCGAAAAAAGGGAAGCTGTCTGCCGGTCTGGCGGCAGCGTCCTTTTTGTTGTTTATAACGGCTGTTGTCATGGCGTATCTTTTGGATGACAGCTTTGGGTTTCTGGTAGGAGGAGTGGGCTTATTTGCCACCCTTCTTTCCGTATACGGATTTATTATGGGACTGCTCAGCTTTTCTGAGGAGGGCAGAAGCCATAAAACCAGCATTATCGGTTCAATCAGCAATGGATTGTTTCTGATTGTGTGGATCGGAGTATACCTGACTGGATTGTAGAGCACGGCGTATGTATTGCGGAAATACGTTTGAAAGCAATAATAATTGATCAGACAGGGGAAGGGGAATATATATGGATGAACGTTTAAAAAAGCAATTGGACTTTATTCTGGAAGCAGATAAAGTGAAAAATATTATGCGTCAGACCTATCTGGCGGATGGAAAACGCAAGGAAAACGATGCAGAACATTCCTGGCATCTGGCACTTATGGCAGTACTTTTGAAAGAATATGCACCAGAGAAAGTTGACCTTTCCAAAGTCATTCCTATGGTACTGATTCACGATCTGGTAGAGATCGATGCTGGAGATACCTATGCTTATGACGCTGTTGGGGGAGCTACCCAGCATACAAGAGAAGAAGCTGCAGCACAGCGCATTTACGGCATTCTTCCGGAAGACCAGGGAAAATGGCTTTATGATCTTTGGGAAGAGTTCGAAGCTTATGAAACACCAGAGGCCAAATATGCGCACATGCTGGACAACAGTCAGCCTCTTTTTCTGAACAATGCTACAGATGGAATCAGCTGGGTAGAGCATGGCGTGAAGAAAAGTCAGATTTACACACGAAACCGCCGTACTGGTGAGGGAGCACCAAAAATCTGGGAATATATGCAGGAATTGATTGACCAGCATGTAGAAAAAGGACATGTGATCGACGATATGTCCAAAAAAGAATAAGAAGTGTGCTGATCGCGGAAAAAATTATTCAAACAGGCGCTGTCGGTGCCGTGACGGATAGCTTCGTATAAAAAAAAGAAAAGTGAGGGAAACGTGTGGACGAATTACTGATGGAACGTTATGCTCTTGCAAAAGAAAGAGTATGTGAGATCAAAGAGGAGAAAGCAGTACAGATGCCATATCTGGACTTTTTCCAGAAAACAGCTGCTTTTCTTGAAAAAAATGTGGAAATTATGGATGGCGTTGTATTTTTGGGAGAAACCAGGGAACCAAGGAAACTTGCAGATGCGGCTGATTTATCTATAGATGAATGGAAAGAACTGAATCGTGATCTGTATGCAGATATCCTTCCGGAAAATTATAAAAACAGTTACGGAAATCCGGTTTATGCCTGTGAAAAGCTTGGGGAATACGGAAAAGACTTTTCTTTCCTGTATGCAGAGCTGCGTGGTATTGTGGTCTATGCCTTTGAAAAGAGGCTGTGGGACATAACTGTGCTTCTGGAGCTGTTTCTGGAAGTTTATGGCGCTTTTGCTCAAGAAGAGGTTCCTACAGAGGAAGAATTGAGGGGGATTTTAAATTCCTATGCAAATGATTACTGCCAGGATATGATAGAGTACCGCACTAGAGAGTGCGTGGACCCGGAGCTGGATTTTGCGGCAAAAATTATCATGAATTCTGATTTTTCAGACCTTCGTTACCTGTATCTGTTTGGAGAATGCATTACAGAGAATGAACTTGGAGTGGCTGCATTTCTTAACGGTCTTTCCCAGGAAGAAATCGATTCCTGCGCAAGAACCTATACAGAGGGCTACCGTTTGGGATTTGTAAATGGACACAAAGACCTGAGCAAAAAGAAAACAGTCAATATCCGCTACAACCTTGGTTTTGAACGTATGGTAAAAGCGGCAGTTCTTCAGTTTGAGGAGATGGGGCTGAAGCCAGTCATATATCGCTATCCGACCCATGCGGTAAACAGGCGCGGCTCTTATAGAATTGGCTATACAGGCGCTGTTGCAAACCCGCAGTTTGACTATGATCATCGACAGGACGGGGCACTTTTTCTGGATCAGGATTTTGTGCAGAAGCGCCTTCGTGCCCTGCAGACTTCCTATGAGAAATATAAGGAGCTGGCGTATGTTCACGCTGGTCCGGCCTGCATTGAGGTATTTGGAGAAGCTCCGTTTTCACCGGTGAGTGTAAAAGAGGCATGGCAGTTCAGTGATGCCCAGCAGAAGCTGGAAATTGAGATGCAAAATGAAGCTGGACAGATTACAAACCGCTACATTAAAGGTGATGAGAGAAGTTTTACCATTATTGCATATCCGGTCCCTGAGATCGGCGGTGATTATGAGGAGATTTTCCGCCAGATTGTGAAAATCAACACCCTGGATTACCAGCTTTACCAGAAAATCCAGCAGACCCTTATCGATACTCTGGATACCGCAGAATGGGTATCTGTAAAGGGAAAAGGAGCAAATGAAACAGATCTCAGGATACATCTGCACACTCTTACCGACCCGGCGAAGCAGTCCAATTTCGAGAACTGTGTAGCGGATGTAAATATTCCCGTTGGTGAAGTGTTTACTTCCCCGGTTCTTTCCGGAACAGACGGTCTTCTTCATGTAAGCCAGGTATATCTGGAAGGCCTTCAGTTCCGTGATCTGAAGCTTGAATTTAAAGATGGAAAAATTGCATCCTATTCCTGCGGAAATTTTGAAAATGAAGAAGAGAATAAAAAATATATTGAGGATAATATCCTGTTCCATCATCCAACACTTCCAATGGGTGAATTTGCAATCGGAACGAATACTACGGCTTATGTAGCTGCGAAGAAATACAACATTGCAGATAAGCTGCCTATTCTGATCGCAGAAAAAATGGGACCCCATTTTGCAGTAGGTGATACCTGTTACAGCTGGTCTGAGGATACTGCCATGTACAATCCGGATGGAAAAGAGATCATTGCAAGAGATAATGAAATCTCCATTTTGAGAAAAGAAGATATAAGCAAGGCGTACTTTGGCTGTCATACAGATATTACCATTCCTTATGATGAATTGGGAAGCATCTGTGTTCCTGGAAGGAATGGGGAGAAAATTTCGATTATTGAGGATGGCAGATTTGTGCTGGCCGGAACGGAAGAACTGAATAAACCTTTTGAGGAATAAAGAAAAATTTAAAATCTAACAGCAAAATTAATTAGCCCTACAAAATTTTTCTTTGCCTCAATCGTATTGACAGAAAATGTTATTCTTAGTAGAATTTACGCGAATGGTAGTTCTAAATATAACTAAAAGAGGAGAATATTATGCCAAAAGTAGGAATTGTAATGGGCAGTGATTCAGATATGCCGGTAATGAGCAAGGCAGCAGACATTCTGGAGAAACTTGGGATTGATTACGAAATGCGTATCATCTCCGCACACAGAGAGCCGGACGTGTTCTTTGATTATGCGAAGACAGCTGAGGAAAAAGGATTTAAGGTCATCATTGCAGGTGCCGGTATGGCAGCACATTTACCAGGAATGTGCGCAGCGATTTTCCCGATGCCGGTTATCGGAATTCCTATGCACACTACATCACTTGGTGGAAGAGATTCCCTGTATTCCATTGTACAGATGCCATCCGGCATTCCGGTAGCAACTGTTGCAATTAACGGAGGGGCAAATGCTGGTCTTCTTGCAGCGAAGATTCTTGCAACATCCGATCCGGAGCTTCTTGCACGTCTGAAAGCCTACAGCCAGGAGCTGAAAGAGCAGGTCGAAGCCAAGGATGCGAAATTACAGGAAGTGGGACATAAGGCTTATACAAAATAGAATTATACAGCAGGGGCAGAATAACCTTTTCTGCTGATGCAGGTGAAGAATCCTGCGAGGCAGGATCTTTCTATGAAAACCATAATAAACACCATAATAGAAACCATAAAATTCTGGGAGGAAAAAGGCATGGATTACAAGAACGCGGGCGTTGATATTGAGGCAGGATACAAATCAGTAGAATTAATGAAACAGCATATTGCAAAGACTATGAGACCAGAAGTACTTGGAGGAATCGGCGGATTCTCAGGTGCTTTTTCCATGAACAGCTTCAAGGATATGGAAGAGCCTACACTGGTTTCCGGAACTGACGGAGTTGGAACCAAGCTGAAACTGGCATTTATTATGGACAAACATGACACTGTTGGAATCGATTGTGTGGCAATGTGTGTAAACGATATTGCATGTGCAGGCGGAGAACCTCTTTTTTTCCTGGACTACATTGCCTGTGGAAAGAACTATCCGGAGAAGATTGCTGAGATCGTAAAAGGTGTTGCAGAAGGCTGCAGCCAGTCAAGCGCAGCCCTCATCGGCGGCGAAACTGCTGAGATGCCAGGATTTTATCCGGTAGACGAGTATGACCTGGCTGGATTTGCAGTTGGTGTTGTTGATAAAAAAGACCTGATTACAGGAGAGAATTTAAATACCGGAGATGTTCTGATCGGAATGGCTTCCTCAGGCGTACACAGCAATGGTTTCTCTCTTGTCCGCAAAGTGTTTGAGATGACAAAAGAGTCTCTGGACACATATTATGATGAACTTGGAACTACCCTTGGTGAGGCGCTGATCGCACCAACCAAGATTTATGTAAAAGCTCTTAAGAGCATTAAAGATGCAGGGGTTAAGATCCACGCATGCAGCCATATCACAGGCGGCGGTTTCTATGAGAATGTACCTCGTATGCTGAAAGAGGGCACAAGAGCCGTAATCGAGAAAGACAGTTATCCGGTACTTCCGATCTTTAAGCTTCTTGCAAAGACCGGAGACATTGAAGAAAAGATGATGTACAACACCTACAACATGGGACTTGGTATGGTTCTGGCAGTTGATCCGGCTGATGTAGATAAGACTATGGAAGCAATCAAGGCAGCAGGTGAGACACCATACGTAGTAGGACGTATTGAAGCAGGAGAAAAGGGAGTGACATTATGCTAAAGGTTGCTGTCCTGGTATCAGGAGGCGGTACCAATCTCCAGGCAATTCTGGATGCCATTGATTCCGGCAGGATCACCAACGCGGAAGTTTCTCTTGTGATCAGCAATAATCCAAATGCTTACGCACTGGAAAGAGCGAAGAACCATGGTATAGAGGCTGTCTGTATTTCCCCTAAAGAATTTGAAAACCGTGAAGAATTTCATAAGGCACTTTTAAAGAAATTGCAGGAAAGCGGTGCAGAACTGATTGTTCTTGCAGGCTATCTGGTTGCAATTCCACCTATGATCGTGGAGGCATTTCCAAATAAGATCATCAATATCCATCCATCCCTGATTCCATCCTTTTGCGGCGTAGGATACTATGGACTTCATGTTCATGAAGCTGCCTTAAAAAGAGGAGTGAAGGTAACAGGTGCTACTGTTCATTTCGTGGATACAGGTACAGATACCGGCCCTATTATTTTGCAGAAAGCAGTAAAAATCGAGCCGGATGATACCCCCCAGTCTCTTCAGAGAAGTGTAATGGAAAAGGCAGAGTGGAAGATCCTTCCGAAAGCAATTAATCTCATTGCCAATGGAAAGATTTCGGTAGAAGATCATATTGTGACTATCAGCGATTAAGGAGGAGATTATGAAAGTACTGATCGTAGGAAGCGGCGGAAGAGAGCATGCAATCGCATGGAGTGTATCCAGAAGCCCTAAGGCAGATAAGATTTACTGTGCACCGGGAAATGCAGGAATTGCAGAGTATGCAGAGTGCGTGAACATTGGTGCTATGGAATTTGAAAAACTTGCTGATTTTGCTCAGGAAAATCAGATAGACCTTACCATCATCGGTATGGATGATCCATTAGTAGGCGGTATAGTAGACGAGTTTGAATCACGTGGTTTACGGGTATTCGGACCTCGTAAAAATGCAGCAATCCTGGAAGGCTCCAAGGCATTTTCCAAGGATCTGATGAAGAAATACAACATTCCAACAGCCGCATACGAGAATTTTGATGACCCGGAAAAGGCACTGGTTTATCTTCGCACCGAAGCAAAATTCCCTATCGTCCTCAAAGCAGACGGACTTGCTCTTGGAAAAGGTGTTCTGATCTGTCAGAATCTTCAGGAAGCAGAAGCTGGTGTGAAAGAGATCATGGAAGATAAGAAGTTTGGAAGCGCCGGAAATACCATGGTTATTGAGGAATTTATGACTGGTCGTGAAGTTTCCGTTCTTTCTTTTGTAGATGGAAAAACAATTAAAACCATGACCTCCGCACAGGATCATAAGCGTGCAAAGGACGGTGACCAGGGCTTAAATACAGGCGGAATGGGAACCTTTTCTCCCAGTCCTTTCTACACAAAAGAGGTGGATGAGTTCTGTAAGAAATATGTATATCAGCCAACTGTGGATGCAATGGCCGCTGAAGGAAGAGAATTTAAAGGAATCATTTTCTTTGGTCTGATGCTGACAGCAGATGGTCCGAAGGTACTGGAATACAATGCCCGTTTCGGAGATCCGGAAGCACAGGTTGTTCTTCCGCGTATGAAGAACGACATTGTAGAAGTTATGGAAGCCTGCATTGATGGAACTCTGGATCAGATCGATCTTCAGTTTGAGGACAATGCCGCTGTTTGTGTAGTTCTCGCAAGTGACGGATATCCGGTGAAATATGAGAAAGAAATCCCGATGTATGGATTTGAGAATTTCAAGGATAAAGAGGGATATTACTGTTTCCATGCCGGAACCAAGTTTAAGGATGGACAGATCGTTACAAATGGTGGACGTGTTGTAGGAATCACAGCCACAGGCAGCAATCTGAAAGAGGCCAGAAAAAATGCCTATGCGGCAACAGAGTGGATCACTTTCGCAAATAAATATATGCGCCATGATATTGGAAAAGCAATTGACGAAGCATAATTAAGTGGTATAAAATAGGCAGGAGACAAGAGTGTTTCCTGTCTGTTTTTGGTTATGGAAGTCCTGACAGGATGAAAATACAAAAGTCAGAGAATTCTGTGTTGCAGAATTTATTTAGCAAAAGCATTAGGAGGAACCATTATGTACAATGTGAAGAAAGTAAACGAAGATTTATACTGGATCGGTGCAAGTGACAGAAGACTTGCCCTTTTTGAAAATATTTACCCGATTCCAAGAGGAGTTTCCTACAACTCTTATGTGATCCTGGATGAGCAGACCGTGCTTCTGGATACAGTTGACAAGTCTGTAAGCGGACAGTTTTTTGAAAATCTGGAGCATGTTCTTGGAAACAGACCTTTGGATTATATGATCGTAAACCATATGGAACCAGATCATTGTGCAATTGTGGAAGAGGTGGTAAGAAGATTCCCGGAAGTGAAGGTTGTGGGAAATGCCAAGACCTTTAACATGATGAAACAGTTCTTTACCTTTGACGTGGACGCCCATGCAGTTGTGATCAAAGAGGGAGATACCATCAGTACAGGTAAACATACCCTTGCGTTTGCCATGATCCCCATGGTTCACTGGCCGGAGGCAATGGTTACATACGATGCATATGACAAAGTGCTTTTCAGCGCAGATGCTTTTGGTACTTTTGGAGCGCTGAATGGAAATGTGTTTGCAGATGAAGTAAACTTTAAAGAAGAGTGGCTGGATGACGCCAGAAGATATCTGGTAAATATTGTTGGAAAATATGGCGGACCGGTTCAGAGTGCCCTGAAAAAGGCTCTTACACTTGATATCGCCATGATCTGCCCACTTCATGGTCCTATCTGGAGAGAGGATCTTGGATGGTTTATTGACAAATATCAGAAATGGAGCACTTATACACCTGAAGACCATAATGTTGTGGTTATGTATGCTTCCATTTATGGAAATACAGAGAATGCAGCTGATGTTCTGGCAGGCAGACTGGCAGATGCAGGGGAGAAGAATGTGAAGGTTTATGATGTTTCTGTAACAGATCCTTCCTATCTGGTAGCGGAAGCATTCCGCTGTGACAGAATCGTATTTGCCTGCCCGACTTATAATGCAGGACTTTTCCCGAAGATGGAAACCCTGCTTCATGAACTTGCTGCCCACAATCTGCAGAAGAGAAAAGTGGCAGTTCTGGAAAACGGTACCTGGGCTTCTACTGCAGGTAAGCAGATGAAGGAGATCCTTTCTGGTATGAAAGATATGGAAATCTATGAAGAGATGGTAACGGTAAAGTCTGCCCTAAAAGAAGACCAGCTGGCACAGCTTGATAAGATTGTAGAATTTATGACAAAATAAGAGGAAGTTTGTCGGATCAGTGGATGACAGGAGGAACAGAACATCAGTTTTTCCTATCTTTGAATGGAATGCGGTAAAATTGCATAAAAACACTGACGGTTAGACTTTACTTTTTTGCAATTTTGTTATAAAATAAAACCTATATTAGGTTTTTGTCGATATGTTTTGAAATCTGCCAGACAGGACAAGGTTCATAGAATTTTCGTATACGACAGCAGGAAACCAGGACTGAGAGGATAATGACATGGGAATCACTGAACAGGAAGCAATTAAGGAATTACAGACAAGAGACGAAATCTTTGTAGCGTATTCACAGGCTACGAAGCTTCCATATGTAATTTGCGATCAGGAAAGCTTTAATGATCAGGTGTGGGTATTTGCCACAGAAGAAGAGATTAAAGCATTTGGCAAGAAGAAATTAGAGGATAAGATTCTTCTTATGGGAATGAAATATGAGAAGAAAGACTACCCAAGATTCTACGGCACACTTTATGCAATCGGTGTAAACAGTGTAGTATGGGTTGATGGAGAGAATCAGATTGAGGTTGAGCTTACCAGAATTGCCAGACAGGCAGACTTCAGCCAGCTTGAGCCGAAGAAGCAGCCACTTTTTAATTCCACTCTTCAGCTTTCGGGTATCTATTTTATGCAGGAACTCCGTCGCCCGATTAAGAAAGAGGAGCGCACTGTAAACCTTCGTGAAATGGAAGAAGAGCTGATCGTGAATCTTAAGAAATCCGAATTCCTGGTAGCTATGGCTACTGATCCGGAAGACCCGACCAAGGTTAACATTCCATATCTTAAGAACAAACAGGGCGATATTCTTCAGCCGGCTTTTACAGATGTTATGGAATTTGATAAATTTGCAAGAGGCAAGAAGCTTCGGGCAGCCAAGGTTCCATTTGCCAAACTGCCAGGTCTTATCATCAATCAGGCGAAGGCATTTGTGATCAACCCGATGGGATTCAATCTGATCCTTGACAGAGTACAGCTTGGAAAGATTCTGGGTGTTGAGATCCCTCCGGCTGCAGTACCGGCTGAGAGTGCGCCTGCTGAGGCAGCGGCACAGGAGACTAAGGCATCAGAGGGTGAAGTAAAGGCAGAAGAAGCACCGGCAGCTGAGACACCGGTTCAGTAGGAATAGGGAGCGCTGCAGCTTTACAGATGGCTTATATTTAAACGAAGTGTTTATTACGAAAGACAGGAAGAGACCGGGGCAGTATGACTCCGGTCCCTTTGTTTTATAATATTCACTATTTTTTACAGGGAGGGATAAAATGGTAATTGAGATAGATTTCCAGAGTGACGAGGCACTTTATACCCAGCTGATGAATCAGATCATTATGGGAATTGCCACATCCCGGCTGCAGGAAGGAGATCCCCTTCCATCTGTCAGACAGCTTGCGGATACCATTGGAATTAATATGCATACAGTAAACAAGGCCTATTCCTTGTTACGCCAGGAAGGATTTGTCTCCATTGACAGAAGAAAAGGTGCAGTAATCTGCCTGGATGTGGATAAGTTAAGGGCTATGGAGGAACTGAAGCAGAATTTGCGTGTTGCGCTGGCAAGGGGCTGCTGCAATAATGTGACCAGGGAAGAAGTGCATAGTCTTATAGATGAGATTTTGGATGAATATGAGAAATAAAAGCGAGATTGTTCGAGAAATCAACTTGTTTGTACACTAGCGTAAGGAGGAACAATTGATCAATGCGAAATAAATTTACGAAACAGGCTCAGACAGCTCTGACTCTGGCAAAGGCAGCTGCCATTGACTTTGAACTGGGCTATATTGGTACAGAACATCTTTTGCTGGGCCTTTTAAGTGAGACAGAAGGTACTGCCGGAAGAGTCCTGGAGGAATTTCAGGTAGATGGCAAGAAGCTGGTGGAACTGATCGATAAGCTGGTGACTCCGGCAGAAGTTGGAAATGTAACTGAGATTGAAATGAAGCCGGCATACAGTCCGAGAACAGAGAAGGTTCTGGAGAGTGCTGTGGCGGAGGCACAGAATTCTGGCTGTGAGAAGGCCGGAACGGAGCATTTGCTCCTTGCCATGCTCCGCGAGACGGACTGTGTTGGAACCAGGCTTTTATATACGATGGGAGTGAATATCCAGAAGCTTTATGCAGCAGTCCTTGGAGCCATGGGCTATGATAATGAGTCTATTCAGGAAGAGTTCCAGGCTGCCAAGGCAATGCAAAATCCCGGAGGCAGCCCGACACCGGCACTTGACCAGTACAGCCGTGATCTGACCCAGATGGCAGCAGAGGGCAAACTGGATCCTGTTGTGGGAAGAGAAAAGGAAATCAGCAGACTGATCCAGATCCTAAGCCGCAGAACCAAGAACAATCCATGTCTGGTAGGCGAACCTGGGGTAGGTAAGACTGCCATTGCCGAGGGGCTTGCCCAGAGGATTCTTGCAGGTAGTGTTCCGGAGACGATTAAAGACAAGCGCCTGGTAGTGTTGGATCTGTCTGGAATGGTGGCTGGAAGCAAGTACAGAGGTGAATTTGAGGAGCGTATCCGCAAGGTCGTGGATGAAGTACGTGAGAATCAGGGTATTCTTTTGTTTATTGATGAGCTTCATACAATTATTGGAGCTGGCGGAGCAGAAGGAGCCCTTGACGCCTCCAATATTCTGAAGCCATCTCTTTCCCGCGGGGAATTGCAGATCATAGGCGCGACCACTCTGGAAGAGTATCGCAAATATATAGAGAAGGATGCCGCTCTGGAGCGACGCTTCCAGCCTGTTACCGTGGAAGAGCCTTCTGAAGAGGAGGCTTACGAGATCCTGAAGGGACTTCGCCCATACTATGAAAGACATCATAAAGTAGAAATATCAGATGAAGCTTTGGAAGCAGCAGTTAAAATGTCAGTACGTTATATTAACGACAGATTTCTTCCGGATAAAGCAATCGACCTGATTGATGAAGCTGCTTCTAAGGTACAGCTTTCCGGATATCAGGCTTCTTCCGAGATTGAGGATTTAAGCCGTGAGATTCAGGAAATCCTTCAGGAGAAAGAGCGTGCCATCAAAACTGGTTATTTAAGTCTTGCCAAAGAATGTCAGGAGAAACAGAAGGAAGCAGAAGCCAGACTTGAGCAGCTTCAAGTAAAAGAAGAAAAGAAGAATCAGAGAAAATCCGGAAAAGTGGACGAAAAAGCTGTAGCTTCCATTGTATCCGACTGGACCAAAATTCCGGTACAAAGACTGACGGAAGGAGAGACCAGACGTCTTGCTCAATTGGAAAAGGAACTTCACAAACGTGTGATTGGTCAGGAGGAAGCAGTGCATGCTGTTTCTCAGGCTGTAAAACGTGGCCGTGTGGGATTGAAGGATCCGAACCGTCCAATCGGTTCTTTCCTGTTTCTTGGACCTACAGGCGTTGGGAAAACAGAACTTTCCAAGGCGTTGGCTCAGGCTGTGTTTGGCAGTGAACAGGCTATGATTCGTGTGGATATGTCTGAATATATGGAGAAACACAGTGTTTCCAAGCTGATCGGTTCTCCGCCAGGCTATGTGGGATATGATGAGGGCGGACAGCTCAGCGAAAAAGTACGCAGAAATCCATATAGTGTCATTCTTTTTGATGAAATCGAGAAAGCACATCCGGATGTGTTTAACATTTTGCTTCAGGTGCTGGATGACGGCCATATTACAGATGCCCACGGAAGAAAAGTGGATTTTAAACAGACGATCATTATCATGACTTCCAATGCGGGCGCCCAGGCAATCGTAGAACCGAAGCAGCTTGGGTTTATTTCCCAGAAAGATGAGAAAAAGGATTATGAAAAAATGAAATCCGGCGTTATGGAAGAAGTGCGTCGTCTTTTCAAACCGGAATTCCTGAATCGAATTGACGAGATTATGGTATTCCACACCCTGAATAAGGAGGAAATCCGTAAGATTGTACTCCTGCTCCTGAAATCACTGGAAAAACGTTGTGAGGAACAGATGGATATTCATCTGAATGTGACGAATTCTGCAGTAGATTATATTGCAGAAGCCGGATTTGATGCTAAATACGGTGCAAGACCTCTTCGCCGGGCCATTCAGTCCAAGATAGAAGACCGGCTGGCAAATGAGCTCCTGGAGGGCAAGATCAAGCGGGGAGACATCGTGCAGGTACAGTATAGAAATAAAGAAATTCGTTTTATTGTGAAGTAAGATCAGGTTTGAAAAGTAACCAGTAATCTTCTAAAATTACTATAAATTTTATGTAAGGTACTGGCAAAGAAAAAAGTTTTATTATATAATATGTACAACATCGGGGAACCGGTGAAAAGGATCTGGCGAGGAGAAATCCGCTGGAGAACATAACGAAAGAGTCTTAGGGAGGACAAGCATCATGGCAGTAGTAAAGGAACTGATCCGTACAGAGGAAAATGGTACCATCAGCTTTGGAGATTATGAGAAAAACCAGAAATCAAAGGTTTCAGACTATCCCCATCAGGGAGATATGTATAAAGTAAAAACATTCAAGGAGATCACCAAGCTGGAACGCAATGGTATGTTTGTATATGAGTCCGTACCAGGTACCGCTGTGTTTGATCTTGCGCAGGACGGAAGTCAGATGAGTTTTCGTGTAGAAGGACCGGAGGATGCACAGATCACGGTTGAACTTGAGGCAGAAGCTCAGTATGAAGTATATCTTGACGGAGCAAGCACAGGCAAAATGGAGACCAACCTTGGCGGAAAGCTTTCTTTCAGCGTAGAGCTTGGAAATGGCTCAGCTGTTGATGTAAAAATTGTAAAATGTTAAAAAACAAAAAAATGGTATATTTTTGCCAGGAGTGCGGTTACGAATCCTCGAAATGGATGGGACAGTGCCCTGGCTGTAAGGCCTGGAATTCTTTTGCGGAAGAACCTGTATCCACAGGGAAAAAAGCATCAGGAGGCGGTAAGTCCGTTTCCAGGCAGCAGTCTGAACCGGTGATTCTGAAGGAAATCAGTCTGAAAGAGGATGAACGTCAGACAACGAAAATAGGGGAACTTGACAGAGTACTCGGGGGCGGCATTGTCCCCGGGTCTTTGATTCTTGTGGGGGGAGATCCGGGTATCGGAAAATCTACCCTTCTTTTACAGGTGTGCCGGAATCTGGCTGAGAATGGAAATTCTGTCCTCTATATTTCCGGTGAGGAGTCTTTGCGTCAGATCAAACTTCGTGCTAACCGTATCGGTACTTTCAACGAAAACCTTCAGCTTTTATGTGAGACCAATCTGGATACTGTACGAGAAGTAATGGAACGAAAGAAACCAGATGTAGCTATTGTGGACTCTATTCAGACTATGTTTGATGAGGAGATTGGTTCTGCACCGGGGAGTGTTTCCCAGGTAAGAGAGTCTACGAATGTACTGATGCAGATTGCAAAAGGTCTTGGAATAACGATTTTCATTGTTGGTCATGTGACCAAGGAGGGCAATGTGGCAGGTCCGAGAGTGCTGGAACATATGGTTGACACAGTGCTTTATTTTGAGGGAGACAGACATGCTTCTTATCGGATTCTGCGTGCGGTGAAGAATCGATTTGGTTCTACCAATGAAATTGGCGTTTTTGAAATGCAGGGGACTGGTCTTGAAGAGGTTTCCAACCCTTCGGAGTATCTTTTAGAGGGACGCCCTGAGAACGCGTCAGGGTGTGTTGTGGCATGTTCTATGGAGGGGACACGCCCGATCCTTGTGGAAATTCAGGCATTGGTTTGTGAGAGTAATTTTGGTATTCCAAGAAGGACTGCTGTGGGAACGGATTTTAACAGGGTCAATCTTCTCATGGCTGTATTGGAGAAGAAAGTTGGGCTTCATCTTGCTTCTTCTGACGCCTATGTAAATATTGCCGGAGGGATGAAGATGACAGAACCGGCGATTGATCTTGGAATCTGCCTGGCAATTGCATCCAGCATGAAGGATATTGTAATTCCAGATAAATTGATGGCTTTTGGTGAAATTGGACTTAGTGGAGAAGTACGTGCCGTAAGTATGGCAGGGCAGAGAGTGCAGGAGGCGAAAAAGCTGGGATTTGACACCGTGATCCTGCCTGAGGTATGCAGAAATTCAGTGGAAAAAGCAGATGGGGTTAATCTGGTCTATGTGAGACAGATTCAGGATGCCATCCGGTATATTATGAGTAAATAGGTTTCATGTTTGCGTTTGTGAAAATAGATAGAGAAATAATACTTGAAAAAGTAAGCAATGATAACCTGTACAAAAAATATGAATTTTTTTGTAAAAAGTGCTTGACGATTCTTTGCGGCAGTGGTATAGTAAACAAGCTGTCGTAAGGAATTGCTTCTGAAATACTGAAAAATAAAATAGTTTTCAGAAAATTCAAATTAACTGTTGACAAATGACTGAACTTATGATAAAGTAATCAAGTCGCTTGAACAGAACGACAGAAACAAACAGCTTTAGACAGGATCTTGAAAATCTTAAAAACTTTTGAAAAAAGTGCTTGACAAGATTTGAAAGATATGATAAAGTAAACAGGCTGTCGCAAAGAGATGACAGCGAAACAACCTTGATAACTAAACAGTGAAACACATACGATTCTCGAAA
>ENA-OURQ01001788-OURQ01001788.1-human-gut-metagenome-genome-assembly--contig:-NODE-1788-length-17392-cov-3.252004_pt1 | contig 17392 bp, 17 predicted proteins | sample MGYA00242105_ERZ508999 | MGnify/ENA primary metagenome ERZ508999 (study PRJEB26280, sample SAMEA2338771) | human gut metagenome | biome: human gut; feature: human-associated habitat; material: faeces...
ATAGGAGCGCCCGTGTCTGTTCCTGTGAATGTAATTTATATTATATTTTTAGGAATCGGAGGTGTACGAATTGGCTAACATTAAATCCGCAAAGAAGAGAATCTTAGTTAACAGAACTAAGGCTGCAAGAAACAAAGCAATCCGTTCTGCAGTTAAGACTTCCATCAAGAAAGTTGAGACAGCAGTTGAGAATAAGGATAAGGCAGCTGCAGAGGTTGCTCTTAAGGACGCAATCTCCACAATCAGCAAAGCTACATCCAAGGGCGTTTACCACAAAAAGACAGTTTCCAGAAAGATTGCACGTCTTTCCAAAGCTGTAGACGCTATCGCTTAATCAGAAATAAAATAATAAAAAAGACATCCACTGCCGTCAGGTGGATGTCTTTTTTATTTATACGTGCAACCAGCCGGAGCTGTGCTTTATAATTCTACAAAGCCAAAACTGTTGATCAGTCCTGTCAGTTTCTGTCCTTCTTTGCAGAGTTCACACTCATGAGAATTATAAACCTGATAATCCGGAAGATCCGCACTTGTAAAGATCGTCTTCACCTCCATGCCTGCCACCTTCGAGATTGAACTGAACACTGCACAGATGCCGCTGACTCTTCCTCCGTAATAAAGTACAGACTCAATTGCCTGTCTTACAAGAGAACCTGTAGACATGGAATCTGTCAGTACAAGTACCTGCTTACCTTCGATCATACGCTGGTTATTATCTCTGAAAAGGATCTGTCCTGCCGGATCAAATTCAGGAGTTACAACGGAAATATTATTTCCCGCACTGACCGATGCATTTCCGCTTCCTGACAGATATTCTGCCATAAACGCTCCGATCACTTCCGTATTCTTCAGACATACGATTGTTTCTACCGGTGTATTTGTCATATATTCTTCTGCAAGTGTCTTCGCAGTCTCGCGTGCATTATTATGACGCGTCTTAACAGTTGATATATCAATATAAGTATTCACATGTGAATTTTTCGTTGCAAAATGCCCCTTCAGAATCTTAATACGTGCCTTTCCGTTCTTTCCTGACCTCAGGTCCACAAATCTCTTGTCCATAGCTTTGTTGCTCCCTACTGCTGTTGTTCATTTATCTGGCTTCAAGATAGTTTTATTTTAGCACAACAAAAAAGAAATTACAGCAGTTTTTACAAAAAACTTACTGCAATTTCTTTTTTATTAACTATTTTTACTATCTCGTATCTGGATTAGTTGTTGATCAGCTTATCCTCATCGCTCCAACTGTAAAGCTTTCTGATCTCAGCTCCAACCTTCTCTGACTGGTGCTCAGCAGCAAGTTTTCTCATAGCCTTGAAGTGAACCTGTCCACCTGCATCAGACATATCAAGCAGGAAGTCTTTTGCAAATGTACCATCCTGGATATCAGAAAGAATTTTCTTCATAGCTTTCTTTGTATCTTCTGTGATGATCTTAGGTCCTGTGATGTAATCACCATATTCTGCTGTGTTGGAGATAGAATATCTCATTCCTGCGAATCCTGACTGATAGATCAGGTCTACGATCAGTTTCATTTCATGAATACATTCAAAATATGCATTTCTTGGGTCATAACCAGCTTCAACAAGTGTCTCGAAACCAGCCTGCATAAGTGCGCAAACACCACCGCAAAGTACAGCCTGCTCACCGAAGAGGTCTGTCTCTGTCTCAACACGGAATGTAGTTTCAAGAAGACCAGCTCTTGCTCCGCCGATTCCAAGACCATATGCCAGTGCAAGATCCTGAGCTTTTCCTGTGTAATCCTGCTCTACAGCGATAAGACAAGGTGTTCCTTTTCCAGCCTGATACTCACTTCTTACTGTGTGACCAGGTGCTTTAGGAGCGATCATTGTAACGTCAACATTCTTTGGTGGTTTGATGCATCCGAAATGGATGTTGAAACCATGAGCAAACATTAACATGTTGCCTTCTTCAAGGTTTGGCTCGATGGATTCTTTGTAAAGTTTAGCCTGTAATTCATCATTGATAAGAATCATGATGATATCTGCCTGTTTGGCAGCCTCTGCTGCTGTATATACCTTAAAGCCCTGCTCCTCGGCTCTTTTCCAAGATTTGCTGCCTTCGTACAGACCAATAATGACGTCACATCCGGAATCTTTTAAGTTCAGAGCATGTGCATGTCCCTGGCTACCATAACCGATGATAGCGATCTTCTGTCCCTCTAATACTGATAAATTACAATCTTCCTGATAAAAAATTCTTGCTGCCATTATAGCATACCTCCTAAAAAATAAATGATTTTTTATTTTCTTAAACAAGGGGTCGCCCTTCCACCGGGCTCGTCTCTGTTTAATGTCTGATTAAAATGTGTTACTGTTTGTCCATTATAATATATCAATTATAATGTGTTGATGTTTCCTTCCTGATCAATGACTGTTACATCCTTGATTCCTCTCTGCAATCCGGTAATACCTGTTCTTGCAAGTTCAAGAATCTCGTAACCTTCCAGAAGTTCCAGAAACGCATCTACTTTTGAACCATTTCCTGTCAGTTCCACCATCAGGGAATCCTTCTCTACATCAACAATCTTCGCGCGGAATATATCCGCCACAGATATGATCTCCGTTCTCTCCGTCTTATTCGCCCGAACTTTCACCATGATCAGTTCACGATATACCGAATCTTCCGGCTGAAGTACTTTGATCTCAATGACATCTTCCAGCTTTCTGACCTGCTTTTCGATTTGCGATAAAATCAGCTCATCTCCGCTGGCCACAATGGTAATTCTGGTAAATCTCGGATCTGCCGTAACTCCGGCAGTTATACTGTCGATACTGTATCCTCGTCTGCTGAACAGTCCGGATACACGGCTTAATACACCGGGATTATTGTCTACCAACAATGAAAATACTCTTTGCATATTGCACCTCTTTTCTATCATTTATAAAAAACAGAGTGCGTTCTGTTTTTTTATAATAACAACTACTTCTTTTTTTGTCAAGTATTGGCACCCATATTTTTACATTTTTCACAAAATGCAGGATTACCGCATTATTTCAGGATGATCCCGGCAATGTCTTCCGGCGTCCCGGCAACGTATACTGCGCCCGCTTTTTCCAGTTCTTCACGGTTGCCGAATCCGTATAATACCCCCATACAGTCAAGCCCTTCCTGCTTTGCCCCAAGCACATCATGTTCACGGTCACCGATCATCAGTATCCTCTTCTTATCCTGCATCCGGCAGGTATCGATCAGATATCCGATCACCTCTGCCTTACTGCCTCTGCCTCCGTCCAGTTCCATACCTGCCACATATTCAAAATATTGATCCAGGTCAAAATGTTCAATGATCCTTCTCGCATATACTTCCGGTTTGGACGTCGCAACAAAAAGTCTTTTTCCTGCTGCCTTCAATGCCTTTAATGATTTTTCAAATCCGGGATACACCGAACACTCAAAAATCCCCGTATCCTGATAATATTCCCTGTAATACTCCACCGCCTTCCAGCTTTTCTCATCGTCAAATCCATAGAATCTGGCGAACGAATCGGTAAGCGGCGGACCGATGAATTTATATAATTTTTCCCGTTCGGTCTCTTCGATTCCGAATTTCTCCAGCGCATACATCACCGAATTCGTAATTCCCGGTGAAGAATCGATGATCGTGCCATCCAGATCAAAGAAACAGATATCATACATTTTATCAAGCTTTTCTTTTTCCATATTCTCTACCTGCCTGCTTCAAAAAAATACCGGAGCCGTCCTTCTACGTTTTTTCCGCATTCGTCACACCCCCGGTATTATTATAACCGTTCCCTCTATACTTTTGCAAACTGTATCATCCAGAGAAGCAGAAGATGCACCGGATAAAATCCGTAGAAAAACCATTTTTCCCAGCCGTGTGCTGTTTTGTCTGCTTTGTTATACATACACTGTATAACCACTCCCGATGCTGCTGGCCCGATACAGGCGCATACAGAATGTATGAGAGCACTCTCCAGCCCGCAGTCCGCCCTGTATGACAACACATTCAACAGAAAGAAAAGTCCCGCTGCTTTTCCATAAGCCAGTGATACTTTTTTCCTGTCCCCATATGCATTTGCAAACAGCATCGTAAATACCGGTGCCAGAAGTGCCCAGTCCGTCCAGAGCGAACAGATTACCAGCACGCACAGCCATAGCATTTTCTCCCCTTTATGTTTTACATGATCAGCAACCCACACCACTCCCAGACATAGAAGAAGGCTGAACATCATGTTCAGGTTCGTCTGTTTCAATGCCAGCATGAAGGGGATCTGTGAAAGGATCCCGAATACAAGCAGCCGCAGTGCATAGTTCTTTACAGATCTTGTGTAATGATATCCTTCCACAAGGAAATAGCACATAGTAATGGCTGTAAAATACCCGATATCAACCATAACTTCCTGCCCTGTACTGCCTTCTTTTAAAAATATATAGGCAAAATGATTACAGAACATAGCTGCCATTGCCAGATATTTTATTGCATTTCTACTCATACTTCCCTCTCCATTTTCATTCTTCGATATTTCTGATAAATCCGACATAGGTCGCTCCAAAATAAACTACATATACGCCAAAGAACAGGGCGAATGAAATTGCAAAATACTGTAACACCGGTGTACTGACTCCTGTATAGAAGTTAAATCCGGCACCCATATACACCGCTATGATCCCGCTGATCACTGCCGAAAGGATTGCCGGACACAGATAATACCCGGACAGCTGACGGAATACGGTCTGTTGAATCTCGCGTCTTCCAAGGCCGATTTTCGAAAGCACCTGGTAGCGGAATCTATATTTTGCCGAATCACTCAGCTGCTGTACCGATAACACCGTCAATGCAATACACAAAAATACCAGCCCTATATACATACATGGGAATGTGATACAACTCATCATATATCTGACCTCAGCCGATGCATTTTCCCGCACAAGATTCACCGCAGCATATGTGACAATGGTATCCGTACCATAACATACATTATCATCGTCTTCTTCCATGTATGTATGACCGGCATAATCATGTTTATCTGACAGATCATCCAGCTTATTCTGCAGGTTATCCGGCACTTTTTTCTTCACACTTACCGCAAGTTCCGAATAGTACGGTGTCATCTGCTGTATCCGTTCATCCGGCACAACAATGATATAATCACCGCCGTTATGTCCGTCCTGCGAAAATGATTCGGTGCAGATCTTCCTGCAGGTCAGTGTCTCTCCTCGGTCCTGAAGCTTCACGTCATCCGTAAAATCTCCGGTTTCCTTATACACTCTTTGCTTCATCTGAAGGATATATTCATTTTTTCCAAGCGTTTCCGTGGAATATCCCAGCATTTTTCTCAGATGATTGTAATCACTCAGCCCCATATATGTATCATATCTGCAATATGCATCATCATCGGAACCTTTACGTATCTTCTTCTCATCCGGTGTTCCGTCTTCTCTGCGGTACTCATCTCCAAAATACCGCAGATGCGTATACAGCCATGTATTCATTGCGTTCGTATGATTTTCATAAATACGGTACACGCACGAATCCTTTACACCTGCTTCTTCTCCGACAATATCCAATTCCTTTGCAAAATCATATTCCGGATTCTGACTGTTCACCTGTACATCAAATGGAAATTTCATCTCTAAAACCTGATTCTGCCAGTCCGTAAACATTAATGCAACCGAGCACCCCAGAAATGCGACCATAAAAAGCACCGTAAGTGTTCCCATGGTAAACCGCATCGTTTTCAATTTAGATGCAAACTGACGCAGCAGGAACAGATTCTGCCCCCGGTAGACCGCATTTCCTTTTTTCTTCACATAGCAGATGATCCATGCGGAAAGCCCTGTATAAAACACATACATTGTAATAAACAGACCCGTCAGAAATACTGCTGCCCCTCCCGGCGACTGTATATTTCCGCTCAGTATCCAGACACCGAACGCAAAGATGAACAGAATGGAAAACGGCAGTAATAACCGCTTTATTTTTTCATTCTTTTCTTTTAATTCCTCATTCTTCTGATTTTCTCTCATCAGATCATGAATGTTCATCTTGCGGAATTTCCGACTGCACCGGAACAGTGCCAGCAGATAACATCCTGCAAAGCAGCACACAGTCATAAGGAAACAATATCCATTGAATTCCAGATGGGGTCTTAGTTCCACCTGTATGACACTATAAAGGACAACGAGCAACACCTGCTGAAGCAACATTCCAAGGCCCAGTCCTATCACAAAGGAACACACACCGAGCAGCAGATTTTCTTTCATATAAAGCCCGGACACTTCCTTTTTATTCATTCCGATCAACAGATAGATACCGAATTCACGGCTCCTTTTTTCCAGCATGAACCGTACCATATAATTGATCAGCCATGCAACGATCAGTACAATAAAGAATGTGGCAATACCGATCATCGCTGCCATTATCGCTGCCATTTCATACATTTTCTGAAGATCCTTCGAAAAAATGATACTGTTAAATGCAAACATCAATGATACCACAAATGTCATCGTCAGCACATACACCAGATAATCTCTGGCGGAACGTCTGACATTGCGCAGTGCAAGCTTACCGAACATCTGACAGTTCACCTCCTGTCAGAGATAATACATCCAGGATCTTATTCAGAAATTCCCGCCTTTCTTCCACTCCTCTTACCAGTTCATGGAATATCTTTCCATCTTTCAGGAAAAGAATACGGCTGCAGTAGCTGGCTGAAAACGCATCATGTGTAACCATGAGGATCGTAGAGTGCATATCACGATTCATCTTGCGGAATGTTTCGAGCAGCATCTGTGCCGCTCTGGAATCCAGCGCACCGGTCGGCTCATCTGCGAGGATCAGTTTCGGACGATGAATCATCGCTCTGGCACAGGCACAACGCTGCTTCTGGCCCCCGGATACCTGATAGGGGAATTTATCCCGGATTTCTTCGATATCAAGCAGCTTCAATATGTGATCACATTTCTCTTGGATCTCTCTTTTACTCTTGCTGTGCAGCGTCATTGCCAGCACAATATTCTCTTCTATCGTAAGTGTATCTAACAAGTTGTAATCCTGAAATATAAATCCCAGATTGTCTTTCCGAAATTCCGCCAGTGCCTCATCACTCAACTCTGTAATATCCGTTTCTCCGTAGTATATATGCCCTGCAGTCACACGGTCAATCGTAGACAGCATATTCAAAAGTGTTGTCTTTCCGGAACCCGATGCTCCCATGATTCCCACAAATTCTCCTTTTTGGACGCAAAAGCTTACCCTGTCTACCGCTTTGGTGATGTTCGTATCACTTCCGTAATATTTTTCCACATCACACACCCGGATCTCTCCATCCGGGATTCTGCCTCCTGCCAGGATTCTGTCTGTTTTTTTCTCTGTTGTCTTGCCATGCTTTCTTATTCTTCTCATCCATATCATCCTTTCCGGTCTTTTTGTAATACTCTTTTTCATCTCTACTTTACCCGTCCGGACCAGAAAGATGTATCGATGTATCTTTCAGTTATCTTACATTTTTGAAAGATAACTGCTGACCGGAAATGTAAGGATCATCTTCGTGCCTTCACCACGAACAGATTCCGCCTCGATGGCAATTCCAAGCTTTTCACACAGCCGTCTGCACAGATAAAGACCCATCCCCGTAGATTTCTTACCATTTCTTCCATTGGAACCGGTAAAACCTTTTTCAAAGATTCTGGACATCTCTTCTTCCCGTATTCCGGTTCCGTTATCTTCTACGATCAGCCGGACACCATGACCGTACCTTTCCGTGTAAATATGAATATACGGATGGACCTTTGGATTCTCACTTTTATATTTCACACTGTTCAGCATAAGCTGGTTCAGTATAAAAAGGATCCACTTTTTATCGGTATACGCAAGATCAGGGCACTCCACTTCCCCGCGCACTCCGTTACTAATTAGATAATACTTATTTTTTATCAAAATTTCAGAAGCCGCCTTCCCAAGGTCTGTCTCTTCAATCATATAGTCTTTGTATACCTTTTCCATTCTGGCATAATACAGAACCATATCTACGTCATTTTCAATCCGTTGATTCTCAAGACTGATCTGTCTGGTCACTTCGTCTTTATGATTCTCACACGCAAGCTGGATACTGGTAATAGGTGCTTTGATCTCATGCACCCAGCTTTCGATATAATCCCGATAATCATTCTGTTCATCTTCAAGCATACGGATCCGTTCGATCACAGATTTATTCGATCGTCTGATCAACTCCCGGTAGATCCGATCTTCCAGATATGGTGAAGCTGGCAGCAATTCTCCAAGCAGATATCTCTGATCTACATTTTCCAGAATATGTTCTGCCCTGTCAAAATATTTCTTCCTGCGATAATATCCTGTCACAATCCATATCCCAAGGATGATCCACCAGAAAATGAGAATCAGTGCAGCTGCGTTTCTGTTATACCCTGTAATATAGAAGAACCCCATCAGTAATATCATACACAGGAGGTGCAGCAGACATATCAGAATCTTATCTTTTATATATTCCGAAAATCTCATATGCGATACCCCATTCCCCGTTTTGTCTCAATGAAATCCGTCACTCCGATGTCAGCCAGTTTTCCTCTGAGTCTTGTAACATTCACACTTAATGTATTGTCATCTATGAAGACTTCATTGTCCCACAGGTATTCGATCATATCCAGTCTCGGAACAATCTCACCCTTTTTCTGATATAGAAGATGCAGGATCTTCAACTCATTTTTCGTAAGATCTGTCTTTTTTCCTTCATGCTCTATGCAGCCTCCCACAACATTTAGGATTACACCTTTATATTCCATGTTCAACACATTACCCCTTGATTTCTCTGCATTTTTATCGGTAGTTCTTTTTAGTACTACGCCTATTCTTGCCAGCAGAATCGGTGGATTGAACGGTTTTGTGATATAATCATCTGCCCCTTTCAAGATTCCGGTCAGTTCATCCATGGAATCTGTCCGGCTGGTCAGAAATATGATTGGAATATCTGAATGTTCTTTCAGCTTCGTACAGATGTCAAAGCCGCTTTCCCCCGGAAGATTCCAATCCAGGAGTACCAGATCCGGTGCCGGTATCATGCTGCATATCTGCTCTGCCGTATTTTTAAATTCTTCGATTATCTCTGCTTCATAAAAAGCATTTTCCAGGAGCTGTTTTAATTCCTTTCGGATACCCGGATCATCTTCTACAATAACAATCTTCATGTCGTTCTCCTCATGATGTTCCTTTTATAATTATACTGATAAATACAGAACAGATTGTAGAAAATACGCTTTTACATTTTCCACAATCTGTTCATTATAGCATATAACATACGTTGAATATGTTTGTATTATTTCACAAGAAGTGATGTTCCAGTCATCTCAGCCGGCTGTTCCATACCCATCAGTTCGATCAGTGTAGGAGCAATATCTGCCAGGCATCCGCCTTCTTTCAACTTGTATGCAGGATCTGCGTTTACAAGGATGAATGGTACAGGATTGGTTGTATGTGCTGTAAATGGCTCTTTTGTCTCTTCATCGATCATGTACTCTGCATTACCGTGATCCGCACAGATGAACATCTGTCCGTCAACTTCTTTTAATGCTTCGTAAGCCTTTCCTACACACTCGTCAACTGCTTCAATGGCTTTTACAGCAGCCTCGATCACACCAGTATGACCTACCATGTCAGGGTTGGCAAAGTTAATTACGATAACATCATACTTATCAGACTTGATTGCTGCAACAAGCTTGTCACATACTTCATACGCACTCATCTCTGGCTTCAAATCATAAGTAGCAACCTTTGGAGATTTTACAAGAATTCTATCTTCTCCTTCATTTGGTTCCTCTACGCCGCCATTGAAGAAGAATGTTACGTGAGCATACTTCTCTGTCTCAGCGATACGTGCCTGTTTCTTGCCATTCTTGGCAAGGAACTCACCAAATGTATTAGTGATTTCTTCTTTCACAAATGCGACCTGTTTATTTTCGATTGTAGCATCGTATTCTGTAAAGCATACAAATGTTGTCTTAATTCTGTCTCCTCTGTCAAATCCGTCAAAGCTGTCGTCACAGAATGTTCTTGTGAGCTCTCTTGCTCTGTCCGGGCGGAAGTTGAAGAATACTACGGAATCATTTTCTTTGATCGTTGCAACCGGTGCGCCGTCCTTTGTTACTACAAATGGTACAACGAACTCATCCGTTACATCTGCATCATAAGAAGCCTGGATTCCCTCTGTAGCAGAAGCAGCTGTCTCGCCTTCGCCTGCTGAAAGTGCCTTGTAAGCCTTTTCTACACGATCCCAGCGGTTATCACGGTCCATTGCATAATAACGTCCGGAAACACTTGCAACCTCTCCTACGCCGATTTCTTTCATCTTAGCTTCTAACTGCTCTACATACTCTTTTCCTGAAGCCGGTGGTGTATCACGACCGTCAAGGAAGCAGTGTACGTATACTTTCTCAAGTCCCTGTCTCTTAGCCAGTTCCAGAAGGCCGAAAATATGTCCGATGTGGCTGTGAACACCACCGTCAGATACCAGCCCCATCAGGTGCAGTGCAGAATCATTCTTCTTGGCATTCTCACATGCAGCCAGAAGTGCTTTATTCTCGAAGAATACACCATCTTCAATTGCCTTTGTGATCTTTGTCAGTTCCTGATAAATGATACGTCCGGCACCCATGTTCATATGACCAACTTCTGAGTTACCCATCTGTCCGTCCGGAAGTCCTACTGCAAGTCCGCTGGCATTTCCTTTTACAAATGGACATTCTTCCATTAACTTATCGATATTTGGAGTGTTTGCCTCATATACAGCATTGGCTTCATGTCTGTCATTTAAACCAAAGCCGTCCATAATTAATAATACTGTAGGTTTTTTACTCATTTTATAATCTCCCGTTTAAAGTTTAGTTGACCCGCGGAGAAAAGTCCGCGGGTTACTGTTAACATTCTTATTACTCTGCTTTAAAATGCAAAGCTTATTATTTGTTATAGTTTACAATCTGACCAAAATCAGCTTTTAAGGAAGCTCCACCAACAAGACCTCCATCAATATCTGCCTGTGCAAATAAGTCTGGAGCTGTCTTAGCGTTTACACTTCCGCCATACTGAATACGGATTGCTGCAGCAGTTGCATCATCATAGATTTCTGCGATACATTTACGAATCTCTGCACAAACTTCCTGAGCCTGTTCTGTTGTAGCAGTCTTTCCTGTTCCGATTGCCCAGATTGGCTCGTAAGCGATTACTGCTGTCTTAGCCTGGTCTGCTGTTACATTTAAGAAACCAACTTTAACCTGCTGACGGATAAAGTCCATTGTAACACCCTGTTCTCTCTGCTCTAAAGTTTCTCCACAGCACATGATTGGTGTAATACCATGTTCGAAAGCTTTTAACATCTTTTTGTTAACTGTTTCGTTTGTCTCTGCAAAGTATTCTCTTCTTTCAGAATGTCCGAGAACAACGTATTTTACTCCGGCATCTACTAACATAGCAGGAGAAATCTCACCAGTGTAAGCACCGCTTTCTTCATAGTACATGTTCTCTGCACCGATTGCAATGTTAGAACCTTTTGCAGCTTCCATAGCTGGGATAATGTCGATTGCTGGTACGCAGAATACTACGTCAACATCTTCATTCGCACAAAGTGGTTTTAACATATTTACTAATTCAACTGCCTCACTAGGAGTTTTATTCATTTTCCAGTTACCTGCTACGATTTTCTTACGCATAATAAATTCCCCTTTATTATATATTTATGATGTTAGGGTCAAAAGGTATGTCTGACCCTAACTGATGTCACGAATTACTCCGTAGCTAACGCTACTCCCGTAATTCTAAAATTATTTATCATTTGCTGCTGCAACACCTGGTAATTCCTTACCTTCTAAGAATTCAAGAGAAGCTCCACCACCTGTAGAAATATGGCTCATCTTGTCACCATATCCAAGCTGGTTAACTGCTGCTGCAGAATCTCCACCACCGATGATTGTTGTAGCATCTGTTTCAGCAAGTGCTGCTGCAACTGCCTTTGTACCTGCTGCAAGGATTGGGTTTTCAAATACACCCATAGGTCCGTTCCATACAACTGTCTTAGCTGTCTTTACAGCATCTGCGTATAATTCGATTGTCTTAGGTCCGATATCGCAGGCTTCTTTATCTGCTGCCATAGCATCTGCATCGTATACATATGTTGGGATTTCAGCATCGATTGGGTTAGGGAAAGCATCAACCATTACGGAATCAACTGGAAGAAGTAACTTCTTACCAAGCTTTTCTGCTTTTTCCATCATTTCTTTACAGTAATCAATCTTTGTCTCATCCACTAAAGAATGACCGATTTCGTATCCTTTTGCTTTTAAGAATGTGTAAGCCATACCACCACCAATGATGAGTGTATCACACTTCTCAAGTAAGTTAGAAATAACATTTAACTTATCAGCAACTTTTGCACCACCAAGGATAGCAACGAAAGGACGTACCGGATTCTCTACTGCATTACCTAAGAAGTCGATTTCTTTCTGCATTAAGTATCCAACTACTGCTGTGTCTACTAAAGAAGCAACACCTACGTTAGAGCAGTGAGCTCTGTGCGCTGTTCCGAATGCATCGTTTACGAATACATCACAGATAGAAGCAAGATCTTTGGAGAATTCTTCCCCACACTTTGTCTCTTCTTTGCGGAAACGAGTGTTCTCAAGTAAAATAACATCTCCGTCTTTCATAGCTTCTACTGCTGCTCTTGCATTTGGTCCAACTACCTCACGATCAGCAGCAAACTTTACTTCCTGTCCAAGAAGTTCAGATAAACGTGCTGCAACTGGAGCTAAAGTCTTTGTTGTGTAATCTTCTTCTGTTTTTACTTTACCTAAGTGAGAGCAAAGAATCACTTTACCACCGTCTGCAATTAACTTCTTGATTGTTGGAAGTGCAGCTACAAGACGGTTCTCGTCTGTAATCTTTCCATCCTTTAAAGGAACATTAAAGTCACATCTGCAAAGAACTCTGAGTCCCTTTACATTAATATCATCTACAGATTTTTTATTTAAACCCATGTTGGAAATCCTCCTAAATTATATTCACGTACTCTTAAAATCAAAATCTACATAACAGCAGATTTATCAGACTTTCAAAAGCACTTTTTCAAAAACAAACAAAGGTCCGGTCCCACGAGACCGGACCCATGTTTGAGTCTTATATTCTTAAATATATACTAATACTGTCGCTTAGATTATGCTAATTCTGCAAAGTATTTGATTGTACGAACCATCTGAGATGTGTAGCTGTTTTCGTTATCGTACCATGAAACAACCTGTACTTCGTATAAATCATCAGCAACTTTGTTAACCATTGTCTGAGTTGAATCGAATAAAGAACCAAATCTCATTCCTACGATATCAGAAGAAACGATTTCGTCTTCGTTGTAACCGAAAGATTCGTTAGCTGCTGCTTTCATAGCTGCATTGATTCCTTCAACTGTTACATCAGCACCTTTAACAACTGCTGTTAAGATTGTTGTAGATCCTGTAGGTGTAGGAACACGCTGAGCAGATCCGATTAACTTACCGTTTAATTCTGGGATAACAAGACCGATTGCCTTAGCAGCACCTGTGCTGTTAGGAACGATGTTAACTGCTGCTGCACGAGATCTTCTTAAATCACCTTTACGCTGTGGTCCGTCAAGAGTCATCTGGTCACCTGTGTAAGCATGGATTGTACACATGATACCACTCTGGATTGCAGCATATTTGTTAAGAGCGTCAGCCATAGGAGCTAAACAGTTTGTTGTACAAGATGCAGCAGAGATAATCTTATCTTCTGGTTTTAATACTGTATGGTTAGTATTGTAAACAACTGTTGGAAGGTCGTTTCCAGCAGGAGCGGAAATAACAACTTTCTTAGCACCAGCATTGATATGAGCCTGAGCTTTCTCTTTGCTTGTGTAGAAACCAGAACACTCTAATACTACATCAACACCGATTTCTCCCCATGGGCAATTGTTTGCATCTGGGAAAGCGTAGATTTTGATTTCCTGTCCGTCAACTGTGATAGAATCTTCGCCAGCTTTTACTGTAGCTGCTTTCTCATATGTTCCCTGAGAAGAGTCATATTTTAATAAGTGAGCAAGCATTTTAGGGCTTGTTAAATCATTGATAGCTACTACTTCATAACCTTCTGCACCAAACATCTGTCTGAAAGCTAAACGACCGATACGGCCAAATCCATTAATTGCAACTTTTACTGCCATGGTAATTCCTCCTAAGTTTTAGATATTCTTTGACATTAAAGTTCGCAGGGAATATGCCCTCCTGCGTTCCGATTTGACTCATCCTGTCAAATCCTTAACTATTTTACCTAATTATTGCCAAGATTTCAAGTAGTATTTTGCATAAAATTATAGATTTTTTTCTTTCACTTTTATGCTATTATGATATTGTTGCCATTTTTCCTGCAAGTATACAGAGTTTTTGGTCTTGAAATACAATTTTTTACCTTTATTTTTGATACGCAAGAAAATTCATATACAATTTTTTACCCGAAAGGAATGATGATTATGATTTACACCGACACACATTTACACACATCTTTTTCTTCTGATTCAGACACGCCTATGGAACTTATGATCAAAAAAGGAATTGAACTTGGAATGAAAACATTATGCTTCACTGAACACTATGATCCCTGCTATCCGGATACACCTGATAAGCTGGACTTTCTTTTAGATTTTGAAAATTATAAAAAAACACTATTTTCTCTCAAAGAAAAGTATGCCTCTCAGATTGAGATTTTATACGGACTTGAACTTGGCGTACAGCCACACCTTGGTCGGTTACTTGCTAATTTTTATGAAAAATATGGAAAAGACTTTGACTTTATTATTAATTCCTGTCATATCGTAAATAATATGGATCCTTATTACGGCACATATTTCAAAGAGCTTGGCGCAACCAGAGGGCTTATGACTTACTTTGAAACAGTTTTATCCAACTTAAAAGCATTTCCTCACTACCAGTCTGTCGGTCATCTTGATTATGTGTGCCGCTACCTTCCGGAATCCTCCCAGACTTTCTTCTATGATCATTTTTCTGATATTCTCGATGAAATTTTAATCGAAATTATTGAGAGAAATCGCGCTCTTGAAGTAAATACTGCTGGACTGAAGTACGGACTTGACTGGCCAAACCCTGACATTTCCATATTAAGAAGATACCGCGAACTTGGCGGCGAACTTATCACGATTGGAAGCGATGCCCATAAACCGGAGCATATGGCATGGGAGTTTGACAAGGTGCCGGTTATTCTTCATAGAGCGGGATTCCGCCATTATGTGGTGTTTAAAGAGAAGAAACCGGTGGTTTATGATATTTAATGGACTAAAGAAACGAAAAGCAGAAATTTGATATAGAATAAAATGTGAAGATAGTCGCGGCGTAGAAAATGCCTGACCGGCATTTTTACTTGCTCCGACATCACATTTTATTCTATATCAAATTTCTGCTTTTCTGTTCTTTGGCGCCAGATGAAATCAGGATTTTGTGTAGAAAAAATAATCTACTGTCGTGTTTCTGTATGACTTTGGTAAAATTATTGTAAAAAAAGAAAAGAGAGTCAAACATGCTCAGAGTAAAAAATATCCTAAAACAAATCCAGCATATTATCAAGATATATTGCTTCTCTGATATGTATCTGATATTCCTTCTTGACCATATAATAAAGCAAAAATTCCAGCACCAATGCACTGCCAAGTCCCCGTCCTTCTATTTTAAAATTAGAAAATCCCATCGGCAGATAAACATTTTGAATATCTTCTGTACTGATAAATCCCGGATTCTTCATGGCTTTTGAAAAACGATATCCTTCTTCTGCATCCGGTGCAGCACAATGATGTTCCGGGCAGTTCTCTCCAAGATTTTTTCGACTTACTGTTTCATAACAACGCTTTCTGTCCTTACATCCAAACCAGCAGCATTCATTACATAGGAATTCCACTTTATCTTTTTCTATTTGCATTAACGTATTTAACCTATCAAAAGACTTGTTCAGACGAAAATCCGGAACAACATATCGAAATTCTTTTCGTTTCACTTCATTTGAGAACTGCTGAAAATCTGTCAGAACTTTTGTCGTAGAAGAGACAAAGTAAAGGTTAGGATAGTTCTTTTTTAAGTAATCCAATAACAAGTCTGAATGAACGATAACTCCATTTTGTATTACTTTAGGCTGTACATTATTCTCTTGTATATCTTTTATGCTTTTATTTTGCATATTGGAGTCTGATACACTTTCACTTCGTGTATCTCCAGCTTCTTCAAATAACTTGCAAAGTGCATTACATTTTTTATCCAAAAGATGTTCTTCTCTAAGCAGAGAATTACTAAAAGTCAGCCGGGCAGAGATTCCATACTCTTTCATTAAATCTAACACTTTTCCTGCATCATCATCCCCAAATCCTGCTCGTCCTCCGCCCCAGATACAATCCGCCGGGGCGCCATAGACAGATCCAATATCACACCAATCATAAAAATATTCTCGATGTTCCCGAAATAACGGCAAAAACACTTTATACAATTCATAAAACTCAAACAGTCCCGGAAGATGATACTGTGCTATACTTCTTTTCACTTGTAGTGCCTCCTTATTCTATCCGAAGCATCCGGTATCCGATTCCGATATGCGTCTGTATATACTGGAGTCCATTTTTATCTGGTTCAAGTTTTTTACGTAATGTTGCCATAAACACTCTTAATGAAGCAACATCATTTTGTGAACAGCTTCCCCAGATCTGCTGTGTGATATAGGTGTGCGTTAAAACCCTTCCGACATTACGTGACAAAAGACATAAAAGCTTATATTCAATTGGTGTCAGATGCAGTTCTTTTCCTTTCAGATAGGTACAGCCAGCTATATAATCTATTTTTAATTGTCCGTTAATAAAAATAGAAGCTTCCTGTTCTTCTCCCGCCTGAATAATGGCAAGCCGCCGCTGTGTCACCCGTATGCGGGCAAGCAGTTCTTCCACCGAGAAAGGTTTTGTAATATAATCATCTGCCCCGGAATCTAATGCTTCTATTTTATCGCTATCTTCACTTCGAGCGCTGATAACAATAATCGGCATATTGGACCATGTACGGATTTTTTTAATTACATCTACTCCTTCCATATCCGGAAGACCCAGATCTAAGAGGACAATATCTGGATGATGTGAAGATGCTTCCATTATCGCAGATACTCCATTGTTAGCCGTAAGATATTTATAATCATGCATTTTTAATGTTGTTACGATGAGATTTCGTATCGGACGGTCATCCTCCACAACAAGAACTACTGTTTTATTCATAAATAAAATCCTTTCGTTTGCCATAGGCGGAAACCCACTACCTTTAGGTGGTGGGAGGAGCCTTGTTAACTGTTACCCAATAT